>Ga0207909_1000333_pt1 | contig 16704 bp, 27 predicted proteins | sample LakMenEpi05May10_FD_150672 | JGI IMG/M metagenome (GOLD analysis project Ga0207909, IMG submission 150672) | Freshwater microbial communities from Lake Mendota, WI - 05MAY2010 deep hole epilimnion (SPAdes) | ecosystem: Environmental > Aquatic > Freshwater > Lake > Epilimnion/Euphotic zone ...
ACCCGGGACACAGAGCATTGTTCGAAAGATCAATTGCCAAGACCGGACAGGTTGTTATTCAAATCAGAGATTGCCAAGGGTGGAATGGATCCAATCCCTTTGCTATCGAACAGGTTAAAAGCTACATTAGACGAGATCTTGATACATTATATCAGGGACAATATGAAATTCAGGTTGTTCCAAATATTGTAAACATTACATATGGTCGAGATGTTGGATATAAAATTGAACAAGAAGTATTTGATGATGCTATACATTCAATATCTGCCACAAAGATTCGTAAAGAATTGGGACTTAAATAATGTTTTACACGTTATAAATAACTAACAGACGCAATTGGTACCAGAATGGCAAAATCAAAATTATCAGAATTAACCGCAGCAACACAAGTTAACAAACCCGATGCAATGTATCTGGTTCAAAGCGGTGTAAGCAAACAAGTCAACACATCTATTTTATTTGCCGGGATTACTGATCCCACAATAAAAGGTAATATTGTACTTGGCGGAACTCCTCAGGATATGACTTCTGCCAGCACTGTTAACATAACCACTCCCATAACATACTTGGGAGTGGGTTCTTCTCAAAGTACTATAGCTATTCCCAACGGTGCCAATGGTCAAGTTAAAGTATTGTTGACAACATCCACTGCCAATGGTTCGTTTATTTTAAACACCAATGTGGCCAACAGCGCAAACATTATTTTTAGTAATGTGGGTGACAGCGCAACATTGTTATATACCAACAACAAATGGTTTATGATAGGTGGGACTGCTCGGGTAGCATAACATGGCAAGATTTACTTTAAATAATGTTAGTTTTTCCGGAAAAATAACCACCGGTGAGACGCCTCCGCCGGGAGCACCTGCACCCTCAGGTTTATACGTTTATTCTAGCCCAATAACAGTATCTTCGAGTAGGACAACTTCTGGTCCAAATGATAGTGCTCCTATTTCCGGACAATCTGCCGCAGAGATATATGGGTATTTTAATTCAACATCTCAAACCGGAGCATATGATGCAATGGTTGCCGCCACATATATTAAAATACCTTCCGCGGCCGGCTACATATATTTTACGATTCCAGAAACCGGTACCTGGCGTATAAAAGCGCAAGGTGGATCCGGGGGACCAACTAATAAACCGTCTGTCGTAGGATCTGCGGTACAAGGAGATTTTACGTTAAACTCTGGAGATGTACTTTGGATAACAATAGGTGGCGCAGGCGCTTCAGGTAATCCAAACACATCGTCTTCATCTGATTTGGCAGGTGGTGCCGGCGGAGGATTTACCGTTGTTGCAAAATCATCTACAGGAAGTTCGACCTTTTCATCTGGTGATATGACAGCATTATTAGTTGCCGCAGGCGGCCGAGGTCAACCGGAAGGAAGACATGCCACTTATGCTGAGGCCTCAAGCTCTGCTAATGGAACAGGGGGAACAGGATTCAATACCAATTGGAAAAATCAAAGTATAAATGGCGCGGGTTTGGGGTTTGGCGGCCAAACCACATATGGTGGGTTCGGTGGCGGAACTGGTTCAGATGATGGATTTGGAGGTGCAGGTAGCTACAATGGTTTATTTGTCACACACTCACCGGCACCAAATTCTTATGTGGATTCCATCGCATCTAATATTGTAAGAGAAGATACTGGCACGTTAGTAACAACCTGGACGCATGGTGCAGTGCAATTAACTAGGTTATGATAAAAGTAATTGATAATTTTTTACCTGAAATATTATTTAAACGTATTAAAGATACATTAAATTCGCCACAGTTTAAGTGGGGCAGATATGAAAATATTGTGGGCAATGGTGCAAAGGTTGCTCCATACAAAACAGTTGATGGATTTTCATCTATAATTGATATTAGAAATACAAAAGAAACTGGAATTTTTATTCCGTTGTTAGATTATGTTGCAAATGAACTTACTGTTACACCGCATGCTGTTATGAGAATGTACATTAATTTGACAACACCGCAATATGGTTGGAATGCTAAAGATATTTCATATCCGCATATAGATGATAATGAGCCACATAATGTTGCATTATTTTATATAGACGATGCAGATGGAGATACATACTTATTTGATAACTATGGTCCATCTATGGAACAGAAATTTAAAGTTAAAGAAGTTATACCGCCAAAGGCCAATAAATTATTATTATTTGACGGTATGCAGTTTCATGCCGGCAATCCGCCATTGACAAGAAACAAAAGAATTGTTATAAATATGAATTTTAGAAAACAATAAAGATAGAATAATGTCGTTACAAATTACGTCATCGAATATAAGTATAACGGGCAAAGTTCAGTTAATGGGTGATCCCAATGAGATTGGTTTGCCTAGCATAACTGGTACTATTACTGCAAGTTCGCCTGCTTTATCTAATGTAGTTTTAAGTTATAGTGTTACAAATATCGACGGATATACTTTCTCCGAAGGGTTTGAAATATCTGCAACATCTAATACTGGGTCAAATGTAAGTATTGTAACAACTATTGCAAGCGCAACAATCACTATGGAGAATTTAACTCCAGCATCAACTTATACTTTTACTGTTTATTCATATAATAAATTAGGTAGATCAAAAACCGGAGTTGTGAGTAATCAAGTTACAACATTAAACCCAACTATACCTGCTGGCACAATTATTTTATACAATGGGTCCGATCCAAGCAATGCGTCATGGCCCAGATATTCCGCAGCAGATAATTTATATCTACAAGGTACAACCACACAGGCAGAAATAGGAACAAGTACTTCCCCAGCTACAAATGTATCGTATACATTTTCATTGGGGCTAGCCGGGTCACATACACAAACATCTGGGTATGAATTTAATTCAAGTATAACTGCTGGAGGAGTAACCGGTATACCTGCTAATCCTGCAGGAGAACATTCTCACAGTTTATCAATTTCCCCCACAACTGTTACCAATGCCAGACCACATACAGGAAATGTTACATTGTTGAGAGCATCTAGTAATCAAACAACATTTCCAGCTAATACAATACATATTAATTCTTCCAATAAAAATAATTGGACTCAGAAATTGGGAACAACATACAATAGATATGTTAGAGGAGTTTCCACAGGTGTAAATGAAGTAAATGCAGTTGCCACAAGCGTAAGCGGAACAACTTCAACAGATGGACCACACGATCACGTACAGGGCGGAGTAAGAAGTTCTTCTAGTGTCGGGTCAGGTGTAAATAATGTAGCTTCGGGAACAGGACAAAATCATAACCACGATGTAACATGCACATTTACCCCAGATTCAATAAAGGGTAAACTAATGAAAATGTGGGTGGCCGCATCTGCAGATCCTGCATTTGGAAGTACTATGGTTATGTATGACGGCACATTATCTGAATTGCCTTCTTATTGGAAATTGTGTGATGGCGCGAATAATACTGTCGACATGCGAGGATATTTTTTAGGATATTCCACATCAGCGTCGGACCAAGCGGTTGAGACTGCGAATACGCTTACTTTTTCATCAAGCGGAGCATATGGGGATTGGAATCACCAACATGCTACTGCGGTAGTAGTAGGTAGTGGAGTTAGAACAGCCGTAACTGGCCATCAAAGTGTAGGCGTAAGTCATACGCACACAGTTACGGTTTCGGGTGGTACAGCAACACACGACCCCGGAACATATCGTGTTGCGTTTATTCAATTAGTATAACAAGGAAACATAATGTTACATAACTATGTCTCAATAGATTTTTATAATGGAACAGTATCTTGTAGATTCAATGGTACGGGTTATTTATTTTCTGCCCCATCTGTGTTTATAGAACACACAAATTTTCCATTTACAGATACTGTCCGTAGAGTTTCATACGAACCAGACAGAAACCTTTATGTGGTTGAAGAATTAAATGGTATCGTTTCTTCCGGTTCAAGTTTGCCCGCAATTGTTTGGATCGCAGAACACTTGGCAAATATCGAACAGGCGGCTATTGCAGACTTGGCAATGAATACTGTAAGAGTTCCGGCATCTGCTCAACGAGAAATGTTGATATATAATACTGATTACATTTTACAAAGACATCAAGAAGAGACTTTGTTAAATATTTCCCATAAACTAACAGATCAACAATTCGCAGATGTATTGGCATACAGACAAGCACTTAGAGATCTAGATGTGAATGGTTATGTTGAGGGCACTACTAAAATTAAAACAATAAGTGATGTTACTTGGCCGACGAATCCACTAGAATAACACAGAATGGTTTTTGATTTGACTGAAGAAAGTTTTATTATGTATGCAATGAAACACTATGACAACCCCTACTGTAAAGGTATGGCAGAATTCTTAGATGATATTAAACGATTTAAATATATTAAACGTCTATTGGGTAAGTATCATAGTGATAAAGGCCTAAAAGAAAGATTGATAATTAATCATATCATTGTCATAAACAATTTGTTTGGAGTTGAGGCGGCAACAAAAATGTTGTTCTTTAAAACAGAAGAAAGATTCTGGCCTCAGTTAAAAACATTTTTGGTATTTTTAAATTATATGCCTGAAAAGGTTGTTATATCAAGCACTCAAATTATTTTAGATGCCGATATTCCAATAGATTCAACCATAGCAAACGTATTAAGAAAAGTATAAAATGGGAAAATTTGTAGATTCCATTATCGCATATAGAATTTTAAAACTCTTGGTAACACCATTTGATCAAACAGATGCTTATAAATTAGGTATCATTGATGCAAAGGGCAAAGAGTTAAAAAGAATGCAGGATTTAAATTCTGTCAACGAAAGAGATGCATATACTTTATTGCATCGCTTAGTTTTTAGATTGAAGAAAATCATTGAAAAAGTGCCCATAGATAACAAAAAATTGTTGTCTTTAGCTGCAGCCTATGCTCTTATTAAAGAAAATTTGGATCAAAACATTGAGCCAATTGATCTAGAAACACAGTATATAAATAAATTAAACGAGGAATTACAATCTGAAATGATGATTGTTGAAGAATTCCTGTATGAGAAAAAGTTGTTTACATTTAAACAATTTAGTGAAGAAGGCGAAGGAATGGCGGCAGCAGCACCTGCAAACAATGCCGCAGTTACTTCGGGTATAAAGGGTTTGACCGGCGAACCTCCTGTTAGCAAAAAAGCACAGAAGCGTTGGACAAATAAAAACAGTATTATTAGGAGAAAATAATGGAAATATTTTTAGGGTTAGCTGCAATCGTTGCAATTTTATATTATGGTTACTTGAGATTTTTTAAACCTGACGCTACTGATTTGAAAGAAACAGCAGTTGTCGCGGATACTCCTGTTGCCGAAAAAGCACCTGAGCCTGTTGCCGAAAAAGCACCTGAGCCTGTAACAGTTGCAACCGTATTAGATATCAACAAAGATGGTAAAGTTGATTTAGAAGACGCCAAAGAAGCAGTTGCACAAACTGTTGCTAAAGTTAAATCTTCTACTCCACGAGCCAAGAAGAAAAAATAATGGCTACTTCGCAAGAAAGAATCGGAGTCTTAGAGACCCGGGTTGAGGGTATCAATGAAAAAATGGATACCTTAAAAGCTGATGTTAAGGAGATGCACGACTGTTTGGATAAAACACGTGATGATCTTAGCGCTAAACTCGATAAGATGTACGATGCTTCTTGCTCTCAGCATACCGCATTAAACGACAAAATCGAATCTATTGAAAAAATAAAAGATAAATGGACTTATATGGCATGGGGTGGGTTAGCCGTAATTGGCTTCCTATCTGGCCATATTGATAAAATAGCGCATCTTTTTAATTGACCTTATAGCCTAGCTATATTATAATAAGGCTCTCCTGGAGCCTTTTTATGTCTTTATTCGTTGATCTTAAATATCTTAAACTAATCAGTAATCGTTTACCGTTGTTCAAACAAAAGAATGACCGTTTATATAATTGCCGATGTGTTATCTGCGGTGATTCTTCAGTTAAAAAGAATAAAACCCGCGGCTACTTCTATGCAGTAAAAAATGAATTGTTTTACAAGTGTCACAACTGTAATGTTTCAATGCATTTTGGTACATTCTTAAAACAATTAGATTCATTGCAGTACAGTCAATATGTCTTAGAGCGTTATAGCGAAGGCATGCCAATGAATAAGCCTCATCAAAAGGCTGAGCCTGCATTTAAAATGGCAGCCCCTGTATTTGAAAAGAAAAACATTCTTGATGAGATACTTAATCGTTTAGATAAATTGCCCGATGATAATGAGGCAGTTAAATTTTGCCTTGATAGAAAAATCCCAAGAGAAAAGTTTGATGGATTATATTATATCGATGACATTAGAAAGATCGAGCAATTATCTGACAAGTATAAAGGTACATTAAAGACCGATGAACCAAGACTTGTTATTCCTTTTTATGATGCTGAAGGCGTATTAACCGGTGTTACTTGTAGGGCATTGCGAGGCGAATCATTACGCTATGTTACTATTAAGATATCGGAAGACAAACCATTTATATTTGGTCTAGATAAAGTTAATCGTAATAAAAAGATATATGTGGTTGAAGGCCCTATTGATAGTTTGTTTATTGATAATTGTATTGCGGTTGCAGGCACATCATTTGGTAAACTAGATACGTTGGGCATACCAAAAGATAAGTTGGTTGTTATATTTGACAATCAACCTAGAAACAAAGAAGTTTCAAAAATTATAGACAAAGCGGTAAATAGCAATTATAATGTTGTTATCTGGCCACAAACTCTACAAGAAAAAGATATTAATGATATGGTGCTAGCGGATAAAGACCCAGCAAAGATTATTTCTAAGAACATATATAATGGTCTAGAAGCAAAGATGAAATTTACTGCATGGAAAAGGTGTTAATATGAAGGTGAAAATGATTAGTTACAGCCGACCGGCACGTGAGCTAGTGTCCGACGGATTGTATGATGTACAGGACCTAGTAGCGTTTTGTGCGAGAGTTTCAAATCCCGCAAATCAATATAACACAGAAACATCTGAGAAGTTGATTAAGTATTTGATTAAGCATCAGCACTGGTCACCGCTTGAAATGGTTTCTGTTTGTGTTGAGATTGAAACAACAAGAGATATTGCAAGACAGATTCTTCGTCATAGAAGTTTTTCATTTCAAGAGTTTAGTCAACGATATGCGGATCCTACACAGGATTTAGATTTTGTTATTCGTGACGCACGCTTACAAGATACAAAGAATCGTCAAAATTCTGTTGATATAGATTTGCAAAATGATGAACAACGACAAATTGCTTATCAGTGGCAGAATCTACAACGAGATCTAATTAATAAGACTCGAGACGTGTATACTTGGGCTGTTTCTAAAGGCATTGCCAAAGAACAAGCAAGAGCAGTGCTGCCTGAGGGATTGACAGTAAGTAGACTCTATATGAATGGAACCTTAAGAAGTTACATCCACTATATAATGCTAAGAGCCGGCAATGGAACTCAGAAAGAACATGCTGAGATTGCTCTGGCTTGTGCTGAAGTGATTGCGGAAATATTCCCAATGACTAAGGATTTGATAAATGAAACCAAGTGATTTTTACAAACTTCCCAAATAAAAATGTGGTACATATCTCTATTACCTAGTATTGTCTTTCATGCTATATTGGCAGCAGGATTGCTGTTTATATTTGTTAGCATGGTACTTAAGGTAGTCCCATTCATAAGTACATACTACATTCCTATTCGAATTGTAGGCTTTGTGCTTTTTGTACTTGGTGTATACTTTGAAGGCGGCTTGGGGATTCAAGCGGCAATGATGGAACGAGTAAAAGAGATGGAAGCAAAAGTTGCCGCAGCTGAAGCTGAAAGCAAAAAAGAAAACATTAAGATACAAGAAAAAATAGTATATAAGCAACAGATAGTTCGTGAAAAAGGTGCAGAAGTTATAAAGTACATAGATAGAGAAATTGTCAAATATGATACTAAATTTGCCCCTGGTGGTATTTGTGAACTCCCTAAGGAATTTTTTATATCGCATAATGAAGCAGCTAAGGAGCGTAGATGAAATTCTACACCGGCCTTTTATTGCTTATATCATTAACGGGGTGTTCAACAACGGTTCCTGTTGTTGCAAAATTTCCAGAAGTTCCCAAATTATTACTGACAAAATGTCCTAATCTACAAGAACTTAATGCAGACGCAAAACTAAGTGATGTGGCAAAAACAATTACAGTAAATTATAGTTCATACTATGAATGTGCAGTTAAAATGGACGCTTGGATAGAATGGTATAGCGTACAAAAAATAATATACGAAGGAATAAAATGAAAAAATTATTAGTTTTATTAAGTATTACTTTCTTATCGGGATGTAGTACAATAGGGGATTTGCAGAAGTATTGGCCCAGACCACATGATCCAATTATGTTTGGATATTTGGTAAGTACCGATATTGAAATAAGTAAAGTTGATTGCGAAAAAAGCAATTGGTCAAATGTAATAACATACACAGAAAAATTAGCAAAATATACAGAATGGCGAAATGATCCGCAACAAGATAATATCAAGGGATTACATAGTCACGCAATAAAGATGAATAGCGGTGCAAGTAAAACCTTTTGTGAGTTAGGTAAAAAGACAGCATCACAAAGAGTAAACGCAACAAAAACAGCCTGGGAGAAAAGATAATGCATCCGTTAGAAGAAGAAATACAATCAATTATAACACAATGTCAAGCAGGTAATATAACTGAAGAAGAGAAAAATTATTTAATACAAGAAATTAGAGATGTACGTGTTGCGCAAGAATGTGCGGGAGACGAACAATCAATTAGATATGTCGTTCAAATCTGCAATGTTGCACTATCAGTAGTTTAAAAATATAAAAATTTGGAGTAAAGATGACGCAAGAAATTGTGCATGAGATTAAAGTCGATTATACTAGAGATAGTCTATTCGACGAGTTAGGTATTAAGAGATTAAAAGAAAGCTACATGAAAGAGGATGAAGTGTCTCCTCAGGAAAGGTTTGCCTATGTTTCCAAGACGTTCGGGACTAATGCAAAACATTCGCAAAGGTTGTATGAATATAGCAGTAGACATTGGTTGTCATATTCTACTCCTATTCTCAGCTTTGGGCGTAGTAAGCGTGGCCTTCCTATATCATGTTTTCTACCTTATCTACATGATAGTGCAGAAGGGTTGGTCGATTGTTTGGCCGAAGTAAACTGGTTGTCCATGATGGGCGGAGGAGTTGGAATTGGAATTGGAATTCGATCTTCAGATGATAAAAGCGTTGGGGTTATGCCTCATCTTCGTACTTATGACGCTAGTAGTTTGGCATACAGACAGGGGCGGACAAGGCGGGGGTCTTATGCTGCTTATCTTGATATATCTCATCCCGATATTCTTATCTTTTTAGAGATGAGAAAGCCAACGGGCGATCCCAATATGCGTTGTTTGAATTTGCATCACGGTATCAATATCACCGATGACTTTATGCACCTAATCGAGCGTGCCATGATTGATCCTGAGATGGATGATACTTGGGAATTGAAAGATCCACATAACGGCGAAGTCAAAGATAAAATATCAGCAAGAGAATTGTGGCAACGTATTTTAGATATGCGCATGCAAACGGGCGAGCCTTATTTACATTTTATTGACAGTAGCAATAGAGCTATGCCGGAGTTCCAAAAGAAGTTGGGACTGAGTATTAAACAATCTAATTTGTGCAGTGAAATTATTTTACCAACGGATAAAGATCGTACTGCGGTATGTTGCTTGTCCTCTTTGAACTTGGAGTATTATGATGATTGGAAAGATGACAGACTTTTTCTTCGGGACGTTGCGGAGATGCTCGATAACGTCTTGCAGTATTTCATTGATAATGCTCCTGACAGCATATCGCGCGCACGATTTAGCGCTAGCCGCGAACGGTCTATTGGTATTGGTGCTCTCGGTTGGCATGCTCTTTTACAAAAGAACAACCTCCCGTGGGAATCAGCATCGGCAACAGGATTGAACCATAAGATATTTGGACACATTCGTAAGGAACTAGATAATGCTAACATTCAGCTGGGTAAAGAACGAGGTGAAGCACCTGATGCGACAGGTACTGGACGCCGTTTCTCTCATATGCTTGCTATTGCTCCAAACGCTTCTTCTTCTATTATTATGGGTAATACTTCCCCTTCTATTGAGCCGCTTCGTGCGAACGCATATAGACAAGATACTTTATCGGGATCAATGCTCAACAAAAACAAATGGTTGAATAGAGTTATCGAAAAACATCTTTCAGGCGAAGGTGATATAGTTAATCAAGATGATTACAATGAAATTTGGTCAAGCATTATCGCCAATGATGGTTCGGTGCAACACCTTACCTGGATGGATGATTGGACCAAAGATGTATTTAAAACATCTATGGAAATTGACCAGCGTTGGGTAGTACAACATTCTGCAGACAGACAGCAATATATAGATCAAGCACAATCTGTTAATCTATTCTTTAGACCAGATAGCAATATTAAATATATTCATGCGGTTCACTTTCAAGCATGGAAACAAGGCCTAAAGACATTGTACTATTGCCGTAGTGAAAAGATTGGTAAAGCAGATAAGATATCAAAGAAAATAGAGCGGCAAGTCATGGAAGAGATTGACTTGAAAGCATTAGCAACCGAAGACATTTGTTTAGCGTGTGAAGGATAAAAATGAAAAAAGTAATAAGATTTACAGCATCATGGTGCCAACCATGTAAAGCAATGGCCAGTATACTTGAAGAAGTTAATACTACTATGAATATTCCTATTGAAGTGGTGGACATTGATGTGCATCAAGAAGTTGCAATTGAATTTGGAATTAGAAGTGTACCTACACTTGTTAAGATAGATGAAAATGGCAATGTTGCTGGTAGACTAGTAGGCGTTAGAGCAAAAAATTTAGTAGAAGAGTTCCTCAATGATTAAAAAAACAAAATCGAATCTTACAGATACCCGAGATTCATTTAAGCCATTTAATTATCCATGGGCATATGATGCATGGTTGAAGCATGAGCAATCACATTGGCTTCATACTGAAGTACCAATGGTAGAAGATGTTAAGGATTGGAAAAAGAAACTAACTGCTGAAGAAAAACAATTTCTCACACACATCTTTAGATTTTTTACTCAAGGTGATATTGATGTTGCAGGTGGCTATGTTAATAACTACTTACCATACTTTCCACAGCCTGAAGTGCGAATGATGTTATTGGGCTTTGCGGCGCGTGAAGCTCTGCATATTGCAGCATACTCACATTTGATTGAGACGTTGGGATTGCCCGAGACAATGTATAATGAGTTCTTGGCTTATGAAGAAATGAAAGCCAAGCATGATTATGTTACTAACATTTCATTGCAGAATTCCACAAAGGAAAATACAGCAAAGCATATTGCTATCTTCTCAGCATTTACAGAAGGTATGCAACTGTTTAGTTCCTTTATTATGTTGTTGAATTTCCCTCGTCATGGCAAAATGAAGGGCATGGGACAAATTGTTACTTGGTCTATTGTAGATGAGACTCAGCATTGTGAGTCTATGATTAAATTATTCAGAACATATATACAAGAGAATCCGGAAATATGGAACGATGACCTCAAAGGACAACTGTATACAATTGCCGAACAAATGGTAATGCTCGAAGAAAGCTTTATTGATTTGGCATTTGCCATGGGTCCTATGGAAAATTTAACATCCGCCGATGTCAAACAGTATATCCGTTATATTACTGATCGTAGACTTATTAGTCTTGGTCTTAAGGGTATTATGAAGGTCAAAAAGAATCCGCTACCTTGGGTTGAAGAAATGATTAATGCACCTATTCACACTAACTTCTTTGAGAATAGAGCAACCGATTATGCTAAGGCAGCACATACAGGTAACTGGGAAGATGTTTGGGCAAAACAAAAATGAAAACTTTTAAAGAACTATTATCGGAGGCACCTAAAAACGGATGCCCTATAGCTACTCAAAATTTAAACATCAATGTTAAGAATAGACAAATAGCTATAGATAAACATCATTATGGACCAGCTAATCCAGATGAACCAGGAGACTACTGGAAAGTTTCTGCTAAGCAATGGGGTATTAGTGAAAAAACGGCCAAGACTATGCAATGTGCTAATTGCGCTGCGTTCAATATAACTGACGCAATGTATAAATGTATAGAAGGCGGCATGGGTAAAGAGGCATATGAAGCAGAGAAAACTAGAGAATCTGCAGATTTAGGATATTGCAATTTACTACATTTTAAATGTGCGGGTACTAGAAGTTGTGAACTGTGGATAACAGGCGGACCTATTATAAAATAAAATGAATAGTAATAATGAAATAAGTTTCACATTAAAACGCAGAGAAATTTGCGACAAGTGTGAACATCTTACTACTATCATTGGTGCTAAGGTGTGCGATAAATGTGGATGCTCTATATGGGCAAAGACTATGATACCTGGAGCAAAATGCCCTGAAGGAAAATGGGATGAAAATTGAATTAACCAATAATTCTTTTAACACAAATGGTTATTGGTCTAAACCCATTGATAAAATATTATACACACCCACACCGGAAGATGTGGAACTGTTTGACCAAAATGGTTATGATCTAACTGAATTGGAAAGACATTATGCTTATAGTAATAGGCAAAAAGATAAAAAACATAGACCACATCGTTCAGCATTAAAAGAAGATTGGTTTACACAATATCCTAAGATAGAAGGTGCAGTTCTAAACCATAGTTTGTTATTTGAACGAAAAGGGTATGAAGGTGAAGCATTAGCTGAACTAACATATTGGGCAAAACAATTACCTTTAGTGCATAAAGTTATATCATTACGTCCAAAATGGGGATTAGATTTCTCTATGGATTATGTTGATAGGCACGGCAATTGCTTTGAAGTATTACATTGGGAATATGATGGGTTTGATTGTGAAGAAGTGCAAGCCTGTAAATTGTTAGTACAAGCAGAGTTTGCAACTATAGATTGGGATGATGCTGCTAAAGAAATAATTAAGCATAAAGATGAATGGTATCATTTAGACTTTTTTGCTCAAAGTGATTGGAAATGTAAATACTTTGGTGTACCTAAGGAAAGATTTAAAATGGTGAGTTGGAAATGAGTAAATTTGATTATGCACATATGGTGGCGGCTGAAGGTTATGCTGCTTTGTCTTCCGCCAAACGATTAAAGGTCGGCGCGGTTGTTGAGAAAGATAATAGAATTATATCTATTGGATACAACGGCACACCTGCTGGATGGGATAATAATTGTGAGAATGAAATATATCAAGAATCGCAGTATATAATAGATCCAGGTGGCCCATGGCATAAAATGGGATCATATAGATATGAGACAAAGCCAGAAGTTATTCATGCAGAAATGAATGCGATTGGAAAGTTGGCACAATCCAATGAATCAGGTGCAGGTGCTACAATGTATATTACCCATGCACCTTGTTTTGATTGTGCAAAGCTTATACATATAGCAGGGATTAAAAAAGTATTCTATAGAAATAGCTATAGAAGCAATGAAGGTATAGAATTTTTAAATAAGTGTAACATTGAAGTGGAGAAAATATGAGTGTAAACAAAAAAATTGGAATTACGTGTTCCACATTTGATCTGTTCCATGCAGGTCATGTGATTATGTTGGAAGAGGCAAAGCGTCAATGCGATTATCTAATTGCTGCGATTCAAATCGATCCCACAATAGATAGAAAATCTAAAAACAGACCTGTACAGTCAATCATTGAGAGACAAATTCAGGTATCATCATGCAAGCATGTTGATGAGATTATAGTATATTCAACGGAGAAAGAACTCGAGGACATCTTTATGGCATTGCCAATTGATGTAAGAATCTTAGGTGAAGAATATAAAGATACAGAATATACAGGCAAAGACATTTGCTTGAAAAGAGGAATAGAATTGTATTTCAATAAACGAGATCATTTCTTTAGTTCATCTGACCTGCGTCAACGAGTGTTTGATGCAGAAACTAAAAAGAGAGGATTGACATGGCAAGAAAACAACATCACGAATGTGTCGAATGTGATGCCGTCTTCAAGATAAATTTTGATCTTGACGAAGACTATTATAAAGTAGAGTTTTGTCCATTCTGCGGAGCACATATGGATGCAGACCAACAGGATGAGTACGAAGACGAAGACTTGTCCTAAGTGCAGCACAGAACATACCAAACCAGGTAAGTTCTGTTCTCGCGCCTGCGCAAATTCCAGACAATGGAATACGGAACAAAAGAAAGTCTTTTCAGAAAAGCAAGCGGCATACATGGCACGCGAAGAATCTGAAGAGCATAGATATAAGAAATCTATACAAACCCAAATGCTGCAACGAGCCGGCATCATGGGAACCGGCGGATTAGCTGAAGACGCCGAAGATATAATGACAAATCCCGACGATTACTTCTTTGTTCCACCCAGGGATGATGGTGATAACTTTTCGGACGGAAACGACTATTGGGAAACCGTATAAATACTAATTTAATATTGGTATTTAGATGTGGCTATATAACGGAAACCCTTTAGAACTTATTCCAGACGACGCTTATGGTTATGTGTACTTGATTACCAATACTGCCACGAATCGCAAGTATATAGGTAAAAAGTTGTTTTGGTTTCGCAGAACAAAGGTAGTTAAGGGTAAGAAGAAAAGATTAAAGGTTGAGTCAGATTGGAGAGATTATTGGTCTTCATCTGATGAGGTTAAGAAAGATGTTGAAACGCATGGTGCGGATAAGTTTATACGAGAGATACTGCATATATGCCCAAACAAAGGTTTGTGCAATTATTTAGAAGCAAGAGAACAAATGGATAGACGAGTTTTAGAAACAGAAGATTATTACAACGGCCAAGTGCAATGCCGCGTACATAAAACTCATATCAAGAATTTAAAGGTATAAGATGAGATTATCGGGATTAGAATTATTAGGCGGAATGCAAATGTATTTTCCGCCACCTCCACCATCAGTAGTATCTTCGGGTTTGGTATTGAATCTTGATGCAGGGGATGTTACAAGTTATCCTGGTAGTGGTACTGTATGGACTGATACAGTAGGTGGAAAAGTTTTTGATTTGTATAATGGTGGCACCGTAAGTCCAGTCAAAACAGACCCCCCAATATACAATTCCGGCAATGGTGGCTACATTCAATTTACTAGGAGCGCACTTCAATGGGCGTACTGTACTAATGCATTGCCTGATCTTAACAGCTATACTGTAGAAGGCTGGTGGAATCTTGATAACGTAAATACCAGTATATCAGTATTTAGTTTACTTGCTGATAGATCTAATTCTCGTTATAACTATTCTTTAGGAATGGGACAACTGGTAAGCAATAAATTCGTTCTTCACCATTTAAAGGCAGGGCAAGGCCCGAGGGTAGAATCTACAAATAATGCCAGCACTTATTTTAATACTGGCTGGCAATACATTTGTGGGACATATAATAATACTACATTCAAAATGAATTTGTATATAAACGGTGATTTGGCTGCAACAGAGGTAACAATATCATCAGGCACAACTCCGCTTAGTGGAAATGCAGGTATACATATGGCCGCAAAAAATGATACTAGCGGTAGCACAACACAATCTAACTACTTAAATGGTGGTATTGCAGTAGCACGTATTTACAATGTCGCATTGACTGGTCAACAAGTAGCTCAAAACTATGCTGCTCAAAGAACAAGATTTGGATATTAACAGGAAGAGTGTTCCTATCAACAAATACAGCAAACGTATAAGAAAGAATTAAAATGCAAATTACAAATGTTAACTTTGCTCTTGGTGGAATGAATGTGCAGACTTGGGATCCTCCGAATCCTCCGCCTCGTTATCTTTGGTCTTGGGGTAGAAATGCTTATTATGGTCAACTTGGTTTAGGCGATACTGCAAAAAGATCTAGTCCAGTACAAGTTGGCGCATTACCTACTTGGTTAAACGTTGCTGCAGGGGATGGTCACAGTTTGGCTGTTAAAACCGATGGTACAATATGGGCCTGGGGAAATAATAATGCAGGGCAATTAGGATTGGGCAATACTACGGATTTATCTAGTCCAGTACAGATTGGTTCTTTGACAGATTGGTCAAATATTTCCACAAGGTTCTATCACAATTTAGCGGTAAAACCAAATGGTACGTTGTGGACGTGGGGTAGAAATGACTATGGGCAGTTGGGCTTGGGCGATACTAATAATAGATCTAGTCCAGTACAGGTTGGTGCTTTAACTGCTTGGTTAACAGTTGCCGCAGGTTATCATAGCATGGCTATTAAAACTGACGGCACCTTGTGGTCATGGGGAGTTGGTTCTTTTGGTCGATTGGGTCTTAGCGACGCCTCGAATAGAAGTAGTCCAGTACAAGTTGGTGCTCTAACTACTTGGTCAAAAATTAGTGCCGCTGAATTATATTCTCTAGCCATTAAAACCGATGGTACTCTGTGGTCTTGGGGTTACAATAACGCTGGGCAATTGGGTCTAGGCAATACCACAAATATATCTAGTCCAGTACAGGTTGGTGCTCTAACTAATTGGTCAAATATCGATGCTAGCAAAGGTGCAATTAGTCTGGCTATTAAAACAGATGGTACCATGTGGTCATGGGGACAAGGTCTACTTGGGGCACTAGGTTTAGGAAATAGTACATATTATTCAAGCCCAAAACAGATTGGCGCATTAACCACATGGTCTAAAATTGCCTC
>Ga0207909_1000341_pt1 | contig 16489 bp, 17 predicted proteins | sample LakMenEpi05May10_FD_150672 | JGI IMG/M metagenome (GOLD analysis project Ga0207909, IMG submission 150672) | Freshwater microbial communities from Lake Mendota, WI - 05MAY2010 deep hole epilimnion (SPAdes) | ecosystem: Environmental > Aquatic > Freshwater > Lake > Epilimnion/Euphotic zone ...
CCTTTCCAACAGCGACAAACATGATGTATCCGTCGGTACGAAGGCAAGCAGCTGACCGATAGTTGTAGATCTTGTTTGTATAGTCTTCGCCCCAGTTAACAGATGGGTAATTGGCATAAACAGACTTTGCGTCGTTGACTAATGGTGGAAGATTCTGTCGCAGTGATTTCCATGAACCGTCATCGGTCATGTCTTTGCCCCAGATACCAATGGTGCTTGAACCGTCGGCACGAATACCAAACGTTGCAAACCCCTTGCGCATGCGCTGCACAGTTTTTCCTTCGGTGACGTATCCACCAGGTTCATGTTCAAATCTGAAACCGCCATTAAAGCTGGCGATGAGAGAAGGTAATGCTTTGCCTTTGATCTTTGAAGTGTTTTTCCACCCTTTTCCTCCAGGCATTTCCGTGCCGTTGAAAAGTGCAGTGTGTACAAGTGATGGGTTGTAGGCAGCCATGGTTGCCACTACTGAACCAAAACACCAGAGAGGTCGAATTGAACTGACGTACACCATTGGTTTTTTACGTACTCGTGCCGTTGCAGCCCATTCACCTTCGGCTTTAATACCTGGACTAATAAATGGAGCAATATCTGCTGGTCGCGGAACCAAAGTGGTAGTAGTTGTGCTTGTCATGTCTGGCACGACGGTGCTTGTTGTAGTTGTTGTGCTTGAAGTGGTGGTAGTCGAAGTGGTGGTCGCGCCAGTTGGACTCGTGGTAGTGGGTGTTGAACATGATTGAGTTGCAATTACAGGTCGCTCAACTGCTGGCGTAGTTTTTCCTAAGTGAGTGGTCGTTGTTTCCTCGCCAAGAGGTGCAAGTGATGTCGTTGCGATCTGTGGCGCGATGGTGGAGTCGTCTGTTAATAGCGCCAATGTGTCTGTAGGAGCGACAGCGGGTGGGTCGTTATGCAGCCACGATTCCAGTTTGTCAACGACGACGCCCATGCCCTTATTACGTGCCCACGATGCAACGTTTTGTTGCAGAGGATCATTTGGGTGAGCCAGCACGTACCGGGTGAGTGAAAAACCGGTGACGATGCCGAACATAAGAACTGCCAGCAATAGGTATCGAAATATCTTGCGGCGGGTCATGTTGTACAGGCTACGCCAGAGTTATGAGGCACTGCCTTTATCGCGAAGATGTCGGCCAATGTAGGCAACTACAACTTGTTGGGTTTCGTCATCGAAAAATACATGGATGCGAACGAGATGGGTTTTGCGGCCACGGCGCAAGTGTGCTTCTGCCCGAACGGCTCGGCCACGCCATTCAATGAGGTAATCCTCTTCGTATTTTTGACGTGCGGTGTCAGAGATAGACGCAACGAAGTCAAGTCCCATTTGACGACAAGCCAGTTTGATGCTGGTTCCTGAAATCTCACCAGACATCCATGCGCGCGCGACTTCATTGAGGCGAACAAGATCTTGCAACACGCTGACTGGTTCTGGTCCTTCCAGACCCGAACCAGATTCAATTGCTCGTTCGTGGAAGACAAGGAATGGACAGTTTTCTTTGGCAAGTCGCAGCGCTTCGGTCATTGAAGGAACCGCGAGCACTTTTGGTGTTTGTCCAGCTTGGATTTCTAATGACACGTTGCGAAGAATGAGCTCGTCGACTTGACCACCCTTTTTCTCAAGCTGATCTCGAAGTTCAGCCATGAGTCGGTCTGCGTCTGCCATAGAAGCTTCTAGTTCGTTGACAGATGCTTCTAATTGTTCAATGTGAATAGCTTGATCTTCATTGAAGCCGCCGTCGTCAGATGAAACACGAGACGAAGAGTCGATGATGTCGTATTCGGTGCGCGGCGGTGGCGGTACACGAGGCGATGCAATAGAACGTGCCGCAGTATCGAGAATCAATCGCACAAGTCGGTGACGTTCACGTGGCAGTGATGCAGAAGGGAGTTCGCGTGTGTGAACAATTTCTGGTTCAGTTTTCCCGGCCCACTGCACGATGACGCAACCAGGACCAAGAAGTGAGTAACGCGACAGTGATTCGAATCCGCGCAGTGCTTCAGCACTTGTGATGTGGAAGATATGTGCGAGGCCAACAAGTGGACCAGCACCAACTGCTAAGAGAAGTGCGCTGTGTCGTTCGTAGTCACCAATTTCAACTACGACTGGCAGACGACGACTAGGTGCATCGATGAAAGCAGCAATGTTTTGTCCATCAAGTTCCGTACTTGCTACATGCACAGAATCTGTAATGAATTGATTCGCATCTTCGGTGGGAACTGTTGTGAGAACATCGCGTACAAGGCGAGCAATACGCGGTGGTACTAGTTGTGGCGTGTACGGGACAACCTTTGAAGTTGTAGGGGTTGACACAATACGAATATCAAAGGTGAGCACATCGCTCAAGAGGACAACAGTGATGGTGAGCGTCTCAACATGTGTGCTCGCTGCGCCACTTTCTGTAATCATCATTCGAAATACTGGATCGTCGGATGATTCGCGGGTGACTCGAACTGAAGTTCCAGGCCCACGTGCATCGAGTGGGTAATGAAGCAACATCCAATCGCTCACTACATCGATGAGTGCAATGCGTTGTTCTTCGTTGCAGTCAGCAGTAGTGAGAGAGAGCGCGTAGGTGGTGATCATGGCGTCACCGCCTGCGGCCTAGCGGTAGGGCTGCAAGGCCTCGTGAACCGAGGCAAGAAGGGAAGTGACCACGGCTGCATCATCAGGGTCGAGTGTAAGCAACCGGTCGAAGGCTGCCGACTCGATATCGATGGCGGGGTGCAATTGATAGAGCTGGTGCGGGGCCAATTGGGGCTCGGGGGTCTGCAAACGGGCACTTCCCGGGCTTTCGCGGTCAATCCAGCATTGAGCTGCCGAGCCAAGAGCTTGCACTGTCCAGCCAGCCTCGAGCTGAATTGACCAGGGGCCAGAGGGGTCAAGGCCCGTCATCACACTGATGGCGTCGGGAGCCTGACGCACCGGAACTTGCATGCGCATGATGGGGCCAGAGTGGTCATTGTGATTGATGTCTGCCACCACGGTGTCCTGTGCAACCGCTAATACCAAAGGATCCTCTTGTAGTCGCGCGGAAGATTCATATTGAGAAGGAGTGACTATCTCCCATACCCAAGGCCGACCACCAGTGTCGAGGGCAGGAACATTCATGCCTACCCATGCCACATCGAGACCTGGCATCGTGACTCGTCGCCAGGTGAGTGTGTCGTGGTTCTCGGAAAGAGAACGTTTCACTCCGTCGACGATTGTTTGCACATGAGAATGTTTGTCTGTGGTGGCCGAAGAATGGTGGATACCCCAGTAAGTGCGAGAATATGACATGCCAGTTTTTGTTCACGAGGACATCAGCATCAACTATGAGATTGTCGGTTCTGGCCCACGTGTGTTGTTCTTCAATGGTTCTGGTGCGACCCTTGAGTCTGCAGCTTTGTTCATTGGCGCGCTTGCACAAACATGCGAAGTGCTTGCGCACGATCAACGCGGCCTGGGGAAAACTTCTATTCCAGATGGCCCGTACACAATGGCGCAGTACGCACAAGATGCAGATGCACTACTGAATCATGTGGGTTGGTCTACTTGTGCAGTTGTAGGCATGAGTTTTGGTGGAATGGTGGCGCAGGAATTTGCAGTCACATATCCAGAGCGTGTTGAACGACTTGCACTCTTATGTACTTCTGCGGGGGGCGATGCAGGGGCGTCGTATCCGCTTCACGAGTTGGGTTCACTGTCTGCTGAAGAGAGAAACCAGAAAATTCTGCTGCTCACGGATTCTCGATTTACAGAAGAGTGGTTGGCATCTCACTCGTCTGATTTGAAGATGATGACACTTCGAGCTGAGCAAGCAGCACAACCCAAAGCAGATGAAGTGCTTCGTGGGGAGCGTCTGCAATTGATTGCTCGAATCGGTCATGATGTGGCAGATCGTTTACACAAGGTGGCATCGCCAACGTTTGTGATGGCTGGTCGGTTCGACGGAATTGCACCACCCAGTAACTCTCACGAAATTGTGAAAAGAATTCCACACGCAACGATGGCCGAATATGAAGGTGGCCATATGTTCGTGGCGCAAGACAAGTCAGCCATTAAAGATTTGTGGGCGTTTCTTAGTGCTGGTTCATCGGTGCAAAGCAGTCAATCATGAAGCCAAACATCCTTCTTGTCACGCTTGACCAGTTTCGAGGAGATTGTCTATCAATTGCAGGCCACCCGGTTGTGCAGACACCACAACTTGATCGGTTAAGTAGGGCCGGAGTTAGGTTCGGTCGCCATTACAGCCAGGCATCACCATGTGCACCGGGTCGTGCGTCTTTGTACACCGGCATGTATCAAATGAATCATCGTGTTGTAGCTAATGGCACGCCACTCAATGATGATTTCGACAACATCGCTCGTACGGCGCGCCGTGCTGGTTATGCACCAGCTTTGTTTGGCTACACAGACCAGTCAATTGATCCGCGCGTTACAGAGTCAGCAGATGATCCGCGTCTTCAAACGTATGAAGGTGTGCTTCCAGGGTTTGATTCCATTGTGGATCTCACACGTGGATACGGACCATGGAGACGTTTCTTAGCGGCCAACGGACATGATGCCTCTGGCGGGGTATTGCATCTACTTTCAACCGAGCATGAACGACCTGCAGACATGAGCGTGTCGGCATTCATGACCAACGAATTGCTTAGTTGGATGGGCGAGCAATCTGAACCGTGGTTTGCTCATGCAAGTTTTATTCGACCACATCCTCCGTATTCAGCGGCGGGTCACTTTGGTTCTATGTATTCGCCAGACAATGTTGGTCAGCCAATTGCACGCGCCGAATCTGTTCCACCGTTCCATGAAGTGATGCTGCAATTGGACAGCACAAAAGCACCTACGGATGCCAAGGAGTTAGCCCACATGCGCGCTCAATACTTTGGCATGGTGAGCGAAGTGGATTCTCAACTCGGTCGTGTGTGGGATTTTCTTGAGTCGACTGGGCAGTGGGAGAACACTGTCATTGTCGTTGTGGCCGACCATGCTGAACTTCTCGGTGATCATGGATTGAAAGAGAAACTTGGATACTGGGAAACTAGTCAGCACATCGTAGGAATTGTGCGCGACCCTATGCATGCAGACATGCACGGAACAGTGATTGACAAGTTCACTGAGAACGTTGATGTTTTTCCAACGTTGTGTGATGTGATGGGTATTGACATTCCGGCGCAATGCGACGGCGTTCCTCTTACGCATTTTGTGCGGGGAACAGAACCACCATGGTGGCGGGATGCGGCGCATTGGGAGTATGACTGGCGTTTTGTTCTAATCCCTCACGACAAGCATCAGTGGCCGTGGCAACGTCGTTTAGAACAAATGAATTTGGCTGTTCGACGTTCAGACACTCATGCATATGTGCAGTTTGGCGACGGCGAATACGTGTGTTTTGACCTTGAGGCAGACCCCACCTGGCGAACAACTACAAATGATGATGCAGTGATTGCACGCGAAGCGCGGGCAATGCTGGTGTGGCGAATGGAGCATGCCAATCGCCAGAACACTGGCTTACTTGTAGAAGATGGTGGCGTTGGTCGATGGCCATCTGGTGTGCAGTGGCGAGACAATTCGCCCACTAACTAGTTACTAGTCAGACCACACGTCGAACTTCACCATGTGTTCAAGTGGTGCGCGTCGTAACGGCCCATGATTTCCTTTGGGGTAGCCGAGCGGAACCATGGCGTAGACACCCCAAGGTTCTGGCAGTTGAAGAATGGGTCGAACTTCGTTTTCGCTGGCCGAGATAAGAGTGGTGAGAACGCCACCCAAACCTTCTGCGCGGGCGGCAAGAAGAAAGTTTTGTACGGCGGGGTAGAGGGATGCACCGCCAACCACTGGAGTTCTTCCGAGGTTTCCGTCAGTTACAAATACTTCGCGAGGATCATGAACAAACATTGCAACAACAGGAACATCTGCGAGTGAAGTAGCCAACTGTGTGCCGATAGCGAGACCTTTGCGAGTGGCCTCCACAATGTTTTCTGGCATGCCTTCTACGCGCTTCAAGTTCATATCTACGTATTCAGACCAACGCTGTGCATAGATGTCGGAGAGTTGCTGTTTGATGGCGCGATCGCGAACAGCAATGATGCGCCACGGTTGTCTGTTGCCACCGCTAGGAGCCCAAATTGCAGCCTGCAACACTCGGTTGAGAACTTCGTCATCGATGGGTTTATCACTGATGCGCCGAATTGAGCGAGTAGTGGACAAGATGTCGTAGAAGTCAGTTGAGTTGGTCATGCCTGCAGTCTGACCGCATGAAGCTCACGTGTCAACGTTGGTGAGCGCTCGCTGGCCACGGAGACATTTCAAGTCCGGTGGATTGGTATAGGGAATACAGGAACGAAGCAAACTCGACTGAAATATGTGCACGTGTGAGACGAACTAGTTCGTCTCTGAAGAGAACACCGTGGGATGGAATACCAATACTGAGATGAGCGATCTCATGCAAAACAGTGACTTGGTTGGTGTGGGCTCCGCGGATGCAGATGGTGTGAATATCTGAATGAGCGGTCGCGAGAATGCTTGGCGACTTACGCATCACCACAATGTTTGGAACATCTATATCTTCGCGATGGCTGATGGCCTCAACCCATGCGTCAATATCAGTTGACTTCAAATCTCTAACACCAATTTCCTGTTCGACGATGGCCTCGCAAGCGTATGTAAGTGCGGTCTCGGCAGATGCTTTTGAATATTTGGCAGAGAGTGCAATTGCTTGTAGGGCGTATTCACTGATATGGGTCATTGCAGTTCGCCGCGCACACCGGAAGTAAACGAACGGCCAGATGCCCCAAAGCCGCGTCCTGCATTTTTGCCACTTGCGTGAGCGCCAGATGAAGTGTCGGAGTAGTACGTACCTCCACGAAGTGGTGGAGCAAATACATACATGGTGTCTTCTGCACGTTTCATACGGTCGGCAAGGACTAGCCCAGCACCTTGTGTCTCAGAAATGAATTCTTTGCGTGCTCCGCTTAATGACTCTTCGATGCCAGATTGGAAACCGCTCCACCACGACACGCGCCATGAACGTGACCCACGCGGAAGTAAGCGAGCGCCTAAAGCATCGGCTGCGGCGAACAACGTGCGTGTAGCAAAAATGTCTGATTGACGTCCGTATATAACAAGGACGCACCCATCGACAGAATCATGTGCACGATATGACGCGCAGGAATGCATTTTGGCAATGACGTATAAAACATTGACACGCCTCACCCGGTACGGCCCTGTAACAACTACTGACTCTGAAACGATGGAAACGTTTTCGTCGGGTACTTCTGCAATGTCACTTTCGCCGAGGCCATGCTTTTGCATAAGTTTCGAAGCCATTGCGAGGGCAGTTTCGGCCTCGGCCTGGGGGGTATTGGGGTGCTGTGCGAGTGACAGAAGGGACTGGATGCGCTCGCGCTGAGAACTCATTGCCTGGACGATAGATGAAGGGTGGTTAGTGGTTCAGAACGCTTGAAAGAAATGACTGAGTGCGTTCTTCCCTCGGTGCGCCAATGACTTGCTGTGGGGAACCTTGTTCCACGATCACGCCTGCGTCCATGAATACCACTCGGTCGGCCACATTCTTGGCAAATCCCATTTCATGGGTGACCACGAGCATGGTCATGCCTTCTTGCGCAAGTGCTTGCATGACGGCAAGGACGTCGCCCACTAGTTCTGGGTCAAGAGCACTCGTTGCCTCGTCAAACAACATGACATCTGGGTTCATCGCCAATGCACGAGCAATTGCAACACGCTGTTGCTGCCCACCAGACAACTGAGCAGGGTATGAATTCTCTTTGTCGTGAAGTCCAACTCGTGCAAGAAGGGAACGCGAAATCTCTTGTGCATCTTTTGCATTTCGCTTGAGAACTTTTCGTTGAGAAACACTGACATTTTCTAACGCAGTCATATGGGGGAAAAGATTGAACGATTGAAACACCATGCCAATTTTTGAACGCGCTTCATCGATGTCACAATCAATATCTGTCAGTTCTCGCCCGAGGACTGTGATGGTTCCAGATGACGGTGTTTCCAACATGTTCACGCAACGCAGAAGAGTGCTTTTGCCGGAACCAGATGGACCAATGATGCACACCACCTCGCCCCGCGTTACTTCTAAATCAATTCCTCGTAAGACGTGATTAGCACCAAAAGACTTATGAAGATCTTGAAGAGAGACAACAACGTCGGAACTCATCGGCTCATTGCCTTTGTCTTACGTTCCATCCATGCGACGAGTTGCGTGAGGGGAAGCGTCATTGCTAAGTACACCAATCCAGCAACAATTAACGGCGTAGCGTTAGCTGTTTGATTAACTCCATCTCGACCGAAACGCGCTAAGTCTTTTGTTGCCGCAGTAACGCCGAGTACAGAAATGAGCGACGTGTCTTTGATGAGAAGGACAAATTCATTGGTTAGAGGCGGAACGATGATGCGAAGGGCTTGCGGAATGATAATGGTGGTCATTGCACGTGTATATGACATACCAAGTGAACGTGCAGCTTCCATTTGGCCATTGGGTACTGCTTCTATGCCTGCACGAATAGTTTCGGCCATGTAGGCACTTGCAACTAGTGACAAGGGGATAGCACCCTGAAGATAGGGATTTGGCCATTTCCATCCGGTGGCAATCGGAATACCGAAACCAAGGATGAGCAATGTCACTAAGAGCGGAATGCCGCGGAAAATCTCAATGTATGTGGCAGCAAACCATCTGTACGCACGAATGCTGCTGAGTCGCATCAGAGCGAATAGAAGACCGAATGACAATCCGCCTGCAAAGCCAAGAATTGTAAATACAACAGTGTTCTTCGCGGCCTTAGTCAAAATGTCTGGAAATTGCTCTTTCACAATGTTCCAACGGAACATCGCATTTCCTAAGCGCTCCCAATCGATGAAGAGGATCACAGCAATCAGAAAAGCGATACTGACTACGTACATGGCATAGCGCATATACATAGCTTTCTTGCGTTTGCTGAGTGCCATGACCCTCTTCGTCGTTAGGTATTAGTTATTGGGTGATCAGAGATCAGCCAATGAAGTACTTGTCGTAAATGGTCTTGTATGTGCCGTCGGCCTTGAGGTCTGTGATGCCCTTGTTCAAGATGTCGAGGAGTGCTTTGTTACCGGTCTCGACTGCAAATCCGTATTGCTCTGGTGTGTCTTCAAACTTGATGGAAACAACTGAAGTTCCCTGCTTGTCGGCACGTTCCTTATTAATGAGGTAATCCTGAAGAACACCGTCTACTTGACCAGACTCAAGAGCAAGGAACATTGCGGATGCTTCATCAAATGATTGGATCGTTGAAGAAGTCGCATTTTCCTTTGCAAATGTTTCGCCAGTTGTTCCTGTTTGAACAGCAATTGTCTTTCCGGCAAGTGACTCAAGAGTTGTGTACTTAGCTTCATCGGCACTGCGAACAAGCAGTGACTGGAATGCATCGAAGTAGCTCTGTGTGAAGTCTGCTGCTTCTTCGCGCTCTGCTGTGATTGTCATTGACGATGCAACCATGTCGCATGTGCCAGCTGCAGGTGCGAGCCAAATTCCGTCGAACGGTTGCACGCTGACTTCAAGTTCCAGATCGTTTGCTTCTGCAATTTTACGAACGACATCCATGTCGAAGCCGGTCCAAGTGCCGTCGGCATCTTGGAATTCAAATGGCTCATATGGTGCGTCGGAGCACACTGTGAGCTTGCCCTCTGCAATGGTGCTAAGTGCACCTTCTTCGGTTGATGATGAATCGCTTCCGCCGCACGCTGCGACGACAAGTGATAATGCTGCAACAGCTGCAAGCAAACGTGAACTACGTGCCATGAGTGACTCCTTTGGTAGTGCCCTGAATTGGGATAGCACAACCTTAGACCACTAGACGCAGAGGGCTACCAACTTCGTTTACGGGGAAATGCAGTGAAGATCACGAGAATTGTGATGATTGCTGAGAGGACATGCACTGTTTCAAACATGGGTAGGACGCGCCCGTCAGCTTGGTCGGCTACAAAGCCAGCTAGTTGTAGTGCAACCAATAGTCCACAGACCGAAAGAGCAAAGTATGCCAATCGGGGAGACAATGCGACCGCAACTCCAACAAGACCAAGAACTAGCCCGATAACTCCATCTCTAGTGAGGTGGGCGATTGACGTATCTGACTGTGGGTTCCAGAAAGGGGTTGCTCCGAAAATCCACGGGAGAGCAATGATCGCCTGAAGGCTCCCGATGAAGAACATTATGGCTCGCCGCGCTCCACCGGGCTTACGCAAGAAATCTACGCGATCAATGATTACGTCTTCAGCGCTATCGGTCGCTGAAGCACATAGTGGGCACTCCAAAATGTGTTTCCGTGCTGAAGCGAACTCCTCTGCTTCGGCGAGTGGTAACACCACAACCCTTCGAGCATCGGCACAATTCATACTGCTATTTATACAGCAAGTGCGTCGTCAAGTTGCTTTCCAAGTTGCTCTCGCGCGCGAGCTAGACGAGAGCGCACCGTTCCAATTGGTATCTGCAGTGAAGTGGCTGCAGTTTCATAGTCGAAACCAAGAACTGCACACAACACCACAACTTCGCGTTGCGGAAGAGGTAAGCCCTTGACAAGTTCAAAAATAGAAGATGTGAAGAACTGATCGTACGCATCAATTACATTTTCGGGGAGTTGGTCGTGAGTCGGCTGCTTGCGAACTATGTCGGTCACGGCATGGCGACAGATGGTGACGAGCCATGACATGACGCTTGATTCCTGACGAAATGTCGGCCAATAACGCCATGCGCGAATAAAAGTTTCCTGTACAGCCTCTTCTGCTACCCATTGGTTAGAAGTAACGGAGCGCGCATATGCCATGAGGCCACGTGTATGAGACCGCACAATTTCGTCGAATTGTGTTTCGCGCTTCTTCGACATGTATTCATTGTGCCATACCTTGGCGTTTGTCGGCAAAATTCACGTGACAGTAATCGTCACATTTGCATGACCACTAACTGTGCATGTGGCAGTGAAATCACCAGCGCGCTGGAAGGTATACCTACCAGTTTCACCCGGTCGTAGAACTAAGAACGTGTATGTGTGTGCAACTACATCATTGTTCGTCACCACAATGGAGTCGCCAACTGTGACTTGTAGTTCTGTTGGAAGTGGATTCGCAGGCTCAATACCTTTGTCTAATGAAGCCTGGGTTCCATTTGCAATCACATATGAATATGTTTGATGTGATGGTCTTGCAATCGCGAAAATGAAAACGATCACAGGAAGAATCAGGGCCAGGAGAATGACCATGATCCAACCTGCGCCTACTGTTGATTTCTTTACTTCAACAGTAGGTATTTCGTTATTCAGGGTGCGTCCTCTTGAATCGGCACTTCCACCACTATCTCGCCTGCTTTGGCAAATTTCAATGTGATTTCAAGAGTGTCACCGGTTTTGAGAGGAGTTTTGACATCCATCAACATGATGTGAAATCCACCTGGTTTCAATTCCGTCGGAGTGCCTGCAACGATCTCGATGCCATCCACTTCTTGCATCTTCATTTCACCATTGTCGCCCATGACAGTTTCATGAACTTGGGTCATGGCAGCGATGGATGAGTCCACCATGGCTCCCGTCAGGGTGTCGTTTACGTCTGTTGTAATTGTTAGATAAGCAGCACCCATTGAAGTTTCCATCGGGCTGGTACGGGCCCACTGTTTAGTTACCGAGATGACAGGTGTCGCATCTGGTGGGATGGTTGTGTCAACGGCAGAATCACTGCCTCCACAACTGGCAAGTGCACCTAGAGATAGTGCAATGATGACTGTCAAAATTGCACGTGTCTTTTTCTGTTTCATTTCTATTTTCCTTTTTGTAGTAAAAGAATTGTGAGATCGTTTGCCATTGAAACTGCATCTAGACCGAATGGCCATTCAACGACAACTGCGCCAGCATCATTGACTACGTATGCAGATCCACTGTGGGCAACTTCTATTTTCCCGTTAGTTGTAGTAATTGATGATGATGCTTGGAAGGCGTCTTTGGCAACAATGAGTTCTTCTGCTGATTGTGGAACTAACGCGTGATACTTATCGGAGAACGACGAGAGGTATTTGAATAGCTTTTCGTCTGTATCTCGATCGGGATCAACGGTGACCATTGCGAGGTCAACTTGTGTGGCTAGTTCGCCTATTTTTTTCTTTGCGTTCTTCAGGGCCACCATTGTTGTGGGGCACATGTCGGGACAATTGGTGTAGCCGAAGTACACGACCAGCATCTCGCCTGATGAAGCAGCAAATGCCATGGGTTCTGATGCGCCTGATTCATGAACCGAGACGTCTTTCACTATTTTGGGTGATGGGGGAACGTATCCATGCAGAGTCTTCGCCTCGGTGGAGCATGCAGATAGAAGAATTGCGGTTGCGCCAATTGTCGCTGCCGACATTAGGAATTTGTAGCCAATTCTCGTCACACTCAAATTGACACTGGTTTCTACGGAAAAGTTCCGTTAGGTGTGACTAAGGGCTGGTGACTTGTGGCTCAATTCGCAAGCGGCGGGCGACCATACTCGTATATGTGGAACGCAGATCAGACATAGAAGGCCTGCGCGCAATAGCAGTGCTTGCGGTGCTTCTGTTTCATGCCGGGGTTCCACATCTTGAAGGCGGCTACATCGGTGTTGATGTATTTTTCGTGCTTTCAGGATTCCTGATCACTTCTCTGCTGGTGCGCGAGCGCGAGTCAGACGGTGGCATCTCGCTAGGTGCGTTTTATGCGCGGCGTGCTCGTCGGATTTTGCCAGTGTCGTCTCTTGTCGCTGTAGTGACCGTGATTGCATCTTGGTTTTGGTTGGAACCTTTACGACTGCGCTCGTTGGCAAATGACGTCATTGCAGTTGCGACTTTCTCTTCAAACTTTGTTTTCGCAAATCGTGGAGCAGATTATCTACAGTCTTCGTTACCCCCTTCGCCTCTGCAGCATTATTGGAGCCTTGCTGTAGAAGAACAGTTTTACTTCGTGTGGCCAGCAGTATTAGCGCTTGTCTGTGTTGGTGCTGCGTCTCGAATCGCTATTCGGCGCAGAGTTGGCATACTCGCGATAACGGTGTCTGTAGTTTCATTTGCAATGTGCATGATTCTCATGAACACGTCGCAGCCTTGGGCATTCTTTGCACCCCATACGCGCGCATTTGAGTTGTCAATCGGTGCATTGTTTGCTGTCCTTCCAGTTGCTACTAGTAAGACAGCAAAAATCTTCAGTGGCGTATCTGCTTGGATTGGTCTAGTCGTGGTGTGCTGTTGTGTGGTGTTGTTCACTGAGACAACAAGATTTCCTGGGCCGTGGGCGTTGTTGCCCGCACTAGCAACTGCATTCGTATTGAGAGGTGGCAATGTTGCTTCTTGGGCGCCACAAAGCGTTTTGAAGTGGACACCTTTTCAATGGCTTGGTTCGCGTTCGTATTCTGCGTATCTCTGGCATTGGCCAATTCTGATAATCGCCGTTCCTGCACTTGAACGCGACCTTACGGTTAGTGAAGGTTTGTTATGTGTAGCTATCGCTCTTGTGTTGTCGGAGTTGTCGTATCGCATTGTGGAAAATCCGATACGACGGAACCATCAGATACGGGGCGTGCGTGCCGCGGCACTTGCTGTATCACTTGTAGCGATTGTTGGTGGTGCCGGCGTGTTGGCACAGAACAATCCTCCGAATACGAGCACGGGAGTTATTGCTGCAACACCAACGTTGGTAGCAACCTCTTCCACCAACGTCGATATGTCCTCCACGACAATCCCAGTCGCTCCGCAGCTTCCTGGGCTAGCTGCTCCAATCGTGCCCATTGTCGATGCCATGTTGGCAACAGGTTTGCCTGGCAACATCACACCTTCTTTACAGGGTGCATTGTCTGATATGCCCATCATTTATAACAACGGTTGCCATGTTGGTTTCTCCTCGGTCACTCCTAAGCACTGTGTTTTTGGCAACAAAGAATCAACCACAGTGATTGGTCTGTACGGAGATTCGCACGCTGCACAATGGTTTCCAACATTCGAAAAAGTTGCTATCAAACGCAATTGGAAGCTCATTACGTATACAAAACGTGGATGCCCGCCTGCAGACATAACGGTGTACAGCAAAGTTCTAGGCAAGGTGTACAAGGAATGTGGACCCTGGCGAAAGAATGCACTTGCAAAGATGAAAGAAGATGGTGTCTCCGTTGTATTCGTCGCTCACTTCGATCGACTGTTGTCTGCCACAACACGCAAACCAATGTGGCAAAAAGAATGGCGAGAAGGTTTACAAGGAACGGTCGATGCACTGAAGGGCGAAGGAATCGTCCCAGTCCTGATGCAAGATACGCCGTATCCCGGTCAAGATGTTCCAACGTGTCTGAGCCGCAACTACACCAATGTTCATAGATGCACGCCTGGAGTGACCTCTGCTTATCGAGATGACATGCAGCAAATGGTTGCTGATTTCGATGAGGCAGGTGAAAACATGTTGTGGGTACAGAATTGGTTCTGCGCAACAAATGGTTGCCCCACGGTCGTTGGCAACATCATGGTGTACAGAGATGACAATCACATGTCTGTTACCTATGCGTCGTTTATCGCACCCTTGCTAGATGCCGGTATCGCAGAATTTGTTGAGTGGCACGCGCGCAAACCTGAATAGGTGTAGAACTACTTGTATGAAACAACGCAAATCACTGACTCACACATTGAATGACTTAGTGAAAGCAGGAGTCTTGTCTTCTGAACAATCAGAAGACATCGCACATGCGCCTCGTTGGTCGTATACACCTCGTGAATTACTCTCGTATCTTGCGGCACTCATAATTACTGTTGGCGTGATTCGCACCGTAGCTGCGGCATTGGTTGACGTGTCTGAAACCGCCATTGCAACCCTTTTGTATCTTCTTGCATTTGTAACAGGCGCTGTGTCGGTACGGCTGAGAGGGAAGAGCGACATTCAGTCTCGTGTCTCTGAAATTCTCGAAATTGCTACGACTTTGTCAGCAGCAATCGCTACAGGCATTGTCTGCAATGTTGCAGATCTTGAAATGAAGTGGTCGGTAGCAGTGATTGCGCTTGTGGCCATCGGATGGGGTCTTTTTCGTTCCAACAAATCTGAGATCGTTGGAGCAATTCTTATCTCAGCTGGTGTTCCAACATTTGTTGTTTCGTTTGCCGCGGGATTAGATGAGAACAACGGACGCCTATTGGGCTTACTTATGGTTGTTGGCGGAAGTTTGCTGATCTTTCAGGGCACTCGAGTTATGGGTTTTTCTTTTGCACCCCGTGCTGCAGGGTCGCTGTACGTGCTTATTGGCGCGATGGTATTGGGCAGCGATTTTGGTGGGGCAGGGCGAGCTATTCCATTATTGATCGGTATGGCGCTGTTTGCAGTCGGCATCCAACGTCTTGCCCCTGAATTGCTTCTTGCTGGTGCCTTTTGCGTGCTTGCAGGCCTACTGTCAATCGTGTTTGAAACAATTGAAGACGACGTAGTGCAAGGACTTGCGATTGTGGCGTCTGGACTCGTGGTGCTTGGCGTACTCGGCGTGCAGATGCGTCGAGCTGTTAGTCAATCAAAGACTGAAACACCAACTGCTTGAGTTGTGGGCGTAGCGGCCATGTGCTTGAGGGCAAGAGCTGAGTCATGATCATGTACACAAGTTCTTCTTTTGGATCAACAGTGAAATTGGTGCTTGCCGCACCGCCCCAGCCGTAATCACCAGCGCTACCTGGAACTTTTGCCTTCACAGGGTCGAGCGTGACACTGACACTGAGCCCAAAACCAACTCCATCGAATGCTGTTTCAGCAAAGAGTGGACGACCATACTCAGTGAGGTCTGCATTGTTTGGCAGATGGTTTGAAGCCATAAATGCAACAGTGCGATTCGACAAGATTCGTGTGCCGTTGTACTCGCCACCGCCACGCAACATCTCTGCAAACTTCAAGTAGTCACTCGTAGTGGAAACAAGACCACCACCACCAAGATGCGCCTTCGGCTCAACTAATGCGCCAGCAGCACCTGCATCGTTTCGCAAGATTTTCTTGTCTGCAGGATTTGGTACGTACAAGGCCGCAAGTCTGTCTGCTTTGTCGGCCGAACAATGAAACGCAGTATCGGTCATACCAAGAGGATCGAAAATTCGTTTTTTCATAAATTCGCCAAGAGTCATTCCGGAAAGAATCTCAACAACGCGACCAAGAACATCGATAGACATGGAATATGCCCATTCGGATCCAGGTTGGAACATCAGTGGAAGTCCAGCGAGGATGTCGCAGATGTCTGCGAGCGATGCACCAGGCGGTGTGCCCCATTCAAAACCTGCATTTCGATACATCTGGTCGACAGGGTTTGAATATACGAAGCCGTATGTCATTCCCGCGGTGTGTGAGAACAAATGCCACATTTCCATTGGCTCTGTAATTGGTTCATAACGTGGCGCAGTCAATGTGCCCGAGCGGAATACCTTTTGATCAGCGAATGATGGAATAAACCACTTCACTTGGTCATGCATTTCGAACAAGCCCT
>Ga0207909_1000342_pt1 | contig 16411 bp, 29 predicted proteins | sample LakMenEpi05May10_FD_150672 | JGI IMG/M metagenome (GOLD analysis project Ga0207909, IMG submission 150672) | Freshwater microbial communities from Lake Mendota, WI - 05MAY2010 deep hole epilimnion (SPAdes) | ecosystem: Environmental > Aquatic > Freshwater > Lake > Epilimnion/Euphotic zone ...
CTAGTATAATACTACTAGACCTTATACTTTACAGGAGGTAATATTGGATATAGAATATATAGTCAACGTAGTACTCATACCTATTTTTGCAGATAGATCATCGCCTCAGTCAAGTTTTGATTATTACAAAATACTAATAACCGATGATAATAAAGTTCTAAAAAAAAGAATTAATATATTTCATAAAGATATAGACGGCTGTGTTAATGATTTATATAATGATTTTATAAAAATATCTTATGAATGGCCGATAAAAGAACTTGTTGGCTGCAAAAAAAATGAAAAAGATATAGATATTGTTTATACAATTAAAATGCCATATTTTAAAAATATAAATAAGATCGGCAAAGTAATAAATATACAAGAATTTACCTCATTAATTACGGATGAATATTATAATGAAATCATCTCAAGAACATTCTCCTGAAGAAGAAGACAGCTTTTCTCCAAAATCATTTATTATATTTTGTTTAGACGACCAAGGAGATGTTGCTTTTGAAGCGTCTTGGGGTGATACTATAGATGATGTTAAAAAATTTGCATCATTGATGAGTAGCGTTACCAATGGAGAATTCAATAAAATGATAGAAGATCAATTAAAAATTCAAGCAAAGGACATAACCGATGGGAAAAAGAAATTTTTAGCGTTTAGTAAAATATACAGCGAATCAAAAACGCCGTCAAATTTAGTCATAGATCCTACACAAGTGGAGCTAAATTAATGAAAAAAATCATGTGGGAAAACTGGAATGAAAAAGAAATTGAATTAGCCGAAGGATCTCCGATAGATAATCTAATTCTAGATAGCTTAGGGGGCGAGGAAGACCAGACAATGCAGATGGATAGCTTAATGTCTCCATTTTTATCTGAAATGCAGTCACCTGTTTTACATACACCGTTTGGTGCAGTTCCATCTGACTCAATCCTGAAACCGTCTGATAGATGGCAGTGTTGGCTAGGATATACAAATTTTGATTTAACTCATAAAGTTTCAGATAAAATGAAGGTTATTAGTGGAATTGAAGCATTGAGAATAATGAGTAGATATACTTTTTGTGTAGGTGTAGGAAAATTATTCAATTTTACAAATGTTCGGAAGGAAATAGAAGATGCAGTGTGCAAATGAATCAAAATTTAAAGACGCTATTGAAAATGAATACTATAAAAAAATTATGTATAAGGTATGCAGTGAAAACTTAAAAGGAATATGCACGAAAGATGAAATGAAATCTATTATGATGAGTACACTTTGGGGTTGTATTCAAAAATTCGATTCGTCTAAGAAAGTTAAGTTTTCATCTTACTTATATAGGAGTATGCAAAATAACTCCAGAAGAGTTTATAAGAAGAAGCAAAAGTATTCTAAAGATCAAGAATATATTGAAAACTTTCATAGCGTTGCTAAATACGATAATGATGCAAAAAATGAAGCTCGCGATATATTGATGTCTGTTCAGGATTTAAACCCAGAACTTCATAAGATCTTGATTCAGAAGTTCTATTATGGAATGACAAATAAAGAAATTGGTGAAGAAAATGGGTACGGAAAAGAAGCCGCAAGAAAAAAATTAAAAAAAGCCCTAGAACTGTGTCGCGAATTGTGTATAGTATAGTAGGAAGAAGGAACCAAATTAACAGGACAATAGGAAAATAGAAATAATAGCTTATATAAATGGAGAATTACAATGGTTCCAAGTTCAAATAGCCACCTTAAAAATACTACAGGTGGATCATTCACAAGGCAAACTCAGGGCGGAACAATCATCGGATTGTCAACGGCCACCGCAACAATTACAAAAGCAATTCAGGTTAAAGATGTAAATCAAGTAGATCAAACTATCTATCCGGGTCCAAAAGAATTGAGTGGTGCAAGCACATATAACACTGCTAAGATTCTTTCCGGTGGAACATTTGCCTATAATTCCAATAGCAGATCAGGTAATACTTGGCTTATCTCTAGAGTTGCTACAACTCTCGCTGGAGTTTCCAAGACGTTCTTGCTATTCATGGCAAATACAGTTTCTGGTCCAAAATATCCTTACTTTATCAAAGATAACTTTGACAACTCAACAACTTTAATGCGTAAAATGCAATTTAGTTTTACAGGTTGGAATACTAACGGTACAAAGATTTTAAAAAGAAAAACATGGATTACAGATCCAACTGGAACGGCTGGCGCAGATTTCGGTACATCCGGGTCTATTCCAAGCAGAGCAATTCCGGGCGAATTGTACATCTTGACCAACTTCGTTGATTACAATCCTGCTACATCATCTAATAAATATAACTACTCAGCCATTACTGGTAAGTAATTACACTTAGGGGGATTGGGACTCCCAGTCCCCTTTATTTTTTAGGAGATGAATTATGATGACATGGCATGAAGTTTTACCGAATTTAGGCGAGTTTATTAATAAAACTGGATTTCCGGTAGGCTTATGGTTAATCACTGGATTTATAGTCTACAAACTTGGTAAAAAAGTTTTTGTAAAAATCGAACCTATTGTCGATGCACACTTTGAATTAGTAACTGAACTCAAAAATAGTTCTAGTAGAACAACCGAGATATTAGAAAAGCAAAATGAAATTCTAGTGACAAATTTTAATGTTCATGCAAATATATTAAATGATCATACAAATAAACTAGATAAAATAATGCATGGCAATGTAGAGCGAAATGACATCCTAGAAGATGTTAAAAAAAAAGTAATCCCACTGTCTAACGGAATGGCGACTGCTGTCGCTGGAGCTTCAAATGGAATTAAAAGATAAGTTGGTTGAAATTTTACTGAATCAGCTAAATTTCTCCCAGTCAGACCTTGACAAAGTGAAAGCGGTGTTGGATAATATCAATGTAAGGAAGGTTGGCGACAAGACCTTCATTGATATCAGACTAAACAAAATAACCGTGGTTTTAGAAAGCGATAAGAATGAGTATTAAAATTGGCAATATTGATATTAAAGAAGAATTTGATTGGTCAAATGATATTTTGAGCTTCTTTAAGTTTAAACAAAATAAAGTATCTTACTACTGCATTAGCTTTCAAGTATTAGACGAGAGATATGAAGGTTATATAGCCTTCTCTTTATCTTCTAAGCTGGATAAGCTATTCAAAGAGAGTGATTACAACGCAAAAATGTTAAACGAACTTATTGCTGATGAAATTACAGAATTTTATTTTCTATCATTTGCAGATGAAAATCCTGATAGCGAACAAATTGAATACGTTGGAGAAATGCTTAAAAAGGATGTTCTTTCATTTTTTAAAATTGCAGAATAATAGGACAATATAATGATTAATTTAAAGACGGTAGACTTAGACAAGCTACAAAAAGTAACTCGACAATCAGTTCCCGGAACTCAAACAAATAAAAGACTTTCTGGATATTTTGGATACTTTGAAGCAAGAGAAGGTTATAATAAGTTAGTAGCTTATGGGCCTGAACAACAAGACTTTCAAATCTCTTGGATTCACAACGAGTACCTTAAAAAATGAGAACTGACTGGGATCAATACTTCATGGCAATGGCCCATTTAGCCGCTGTGCGTTCACATGACGCTCAAACGCAAGTGGGCTGTGTTATTGTTAACGAAGACAATCATGTCGTTAGCATAGGATATAACGGCTTTCCAGCCGATACAAAGGACGAGAATCTACCAATGATACGCCCATATAAATATCCTTATATGATTCATGCGGAACAAAACGCCTTAGCTAATATGATCGTAAAAGAAAAAAACTTACGAGCTTATGTAACTGGATATCCATGTTCTGTCTGTTCAAAAATCCTATGGCAGAACGGGATCAGAAAAATTATAGTAGATAAACATGGAGTGATTTATTCCATGAGCGAAGATGATGTTAAAATCATCAATTTCCTAATAGAAAATGGATTACAAATTAAAGAAGTAGATTTTGAATATAGCGTATTCAGTAATCTAAGTATCAAATTAAAAAACAAAAGGGCAAAAGAATAATGTCGATTAAAGCTTTACAGGATTACACGTTTTCTGCAAAATATGCAAGATATTTACCAGATAAGAAAAGACGAGAAACGTATAAGGAAAGTGTTGACCGTGTTAGGAATATGATGCATAAACAATATGCAGACAAGAGCGAAGACCTCCATGCAGATATTGACTGGGCATATGATATGATGCTCAAGAAGAAGGGGTTGGGGTCGCAGAGAGCATTGCAATTCGGTGGAGATCCTATTTTTAAACATAACGCCCGTATGTTTAATTGTACAGTATCTTTCATTGATAGGATTAGATTCTTTCAAGAGTGTATGTACATGCTTCTTTGTGGTTGTGGTGTAGGATTTTCAGTACAGAAAAAACATATCGAAAAACTGCCTAATTTATCTAAAGAAAGATCTGGCAAAGTAAAATATACAGTACCAGATGAAATTGAAGGTTGGAGCGATGCAATTGGAGTGTTGCTCAGTTCATATTTTGAAGGTGAAACTGATTTTCCAGAATATAACGGAAAAGAAGTTCAGTTTAATTTCGACAAGATCAGAGCCAAAGGAACGAGAATTTCTGGAGGTGGAAAAGCTCCGGGGGCAGAACCACTAAAGAAAGCTCTTGGCAATATTAAGAAAGTTCTAGACAATGCAGTTAATAGAGGAGATGGTAGACTTAAATCAATCGAAGCATACGATATTGTTATGCACGCTGCCGATGCTGTTATTAGTGGTGGAGTGCGCCGTAGTGCTACCATTTGTCTCTTCTCGCCAGACGATAAAGAGATGGCTACAGCTAAAACTGGCAATTGGTTTACTGATAATCCTCAGCGGGGTCGCTCAAATAACTCGGCACTTCTTCTAAGGGGTAAAACAACTCCTGAACAATTTGCAGAGTTAATGCAATCGGTTAAGCAGTTTGGTGAGCCGGGTTTTGTATGGGCCGACGATGAAGACTTTATTGTTAATCCATGTGTTGAAATTGGCATGTATCCAGTGGATGTAGAAACTGGCAAGAGTGGGTGGCAAGGTTGTAATCTTTCTACAGTTAACTGTGCTAAAGTTACTACTGAGCAAGATTTTTATGATGCAGTTAAAGCAGTAACTATTATTGGCACTCTTCAAGCTGGATTCAATAGTTTTCCATATTTAGGAGAGACTAGCGAAAAGATTTTTGCTAGAGAGGCATTACTAGGCGTATCTGGAACAGGTTGGTTAGAAAAGCCTGAAATCTGCTTGAATCCAGATATTCAACGAAAGGCAGCAGAGCTTGCAAAAGAAACCAACAAATCTATCGCCCAGAAGATTGGAATTAATCAAGCGGCGAGAGTCACCTGTGTCAAGCCTGAAGGCACTGCTAGCTGTATCCTTGGCACTGCCAGTGGTATTCACCCTCATCATGCTAAACGCTACATTCGTCGCGTACAGGCGAATAAGGTGGAGGCATTATACCAGCACTTCAATAAAGTCAACCCCAGAGCGTGCGAAGAATCTGTTTGGTCGGCCAATAGGACCGATGACGTAATCGCCTTCTGTATCGAAGTCCCAGATGGTAGCAAGACAAAGAATAAGATTACAGCTATTGAATTACTTAAGATTGTAAAGTCAACTCAACAGAACTGGGTATTGCCCGGAACTAATATTGAACTTTGCACTAAGCCTTGGCTAACTCACAATGTAAGTAATACAATCAATGTTAAGCCTGACGAGTGGAATGAAGTAGAAGATTTTATCTATGCTAATAGAGAATTTTTCTGCGGCATTTCACTACTTCCAGTTACTGGTGATAAAGATTATCCACAAGCTCCATTCACGGCTGTGTATTTACCTACAGAGATGATTTCTCATTATGGTGAAGGCGTGATGTTTGTGAGCGGTTTAATTGAAGTTGCACTCACTTTATGGGAAGACAATTTGTGGGCTGCTTGCGATAGCATTTCTGGGCTTGGAACTCCAATTAAAGGTAAAGCAAAAGTAGATTGGGTCGAAAGATGTAAGAAATTTGCTAATAAATATTTTGAAGGCGATGTTAAAGAGCTTACCTATTGCATGAAAGATGTTTATAACTTTAAGCTATGGACAGAACTCAAGCGAGAATATAAAGAAGTGGATTACACAATAGTGGAAGAGCAATATGACGATACTCAACTAGAAGAAGCAATGGCTTGTGCTTCTGGAAATTGTGAATTAACTTAATGGCTGTTTTAAAATTAGTCCAATATCATGTACACTCTGTATCCCTCAATGGCAATGCTGTTGGTGGGGTACAGACTGTTAACGTATCAAGAAATTTTGATAATACAACTATAATAAAAATGGGAGATCCATCTGTAGTAAAAAACTTTTATAAAAAACCTACAGTTGAGGTTAGTTTTTCAAAGTTTTTATCAAATGGTGTTGGACCATCATTTCCGGGGTTTAATTTAACCTCTTCACCTCCCCAAACAGCATCTCTTTCAATTGGAATATCTGGAGGTGGAGGATTAAATTTTGCGGATATGGTTATGGGGTCTGCCTCATATACATTTAATACAGAAGGATTTTTTACAGAGCAATTAACATTTACAGGGCATGTTATGGAAGGATCAGCTGCACCATTCGTTGGATTTAACGAAGAGGGTATAGTTAAGCGAAGACAAGACTTTATCTTGTCTGGATTTCCACAAGAAGTATCTGCTTTATTGTCGGGTGGACATGTGCTATTGTCCGCAGAAGCTTCATTCAATGCCAATTATAATTTTGTTCCAACTTATGGAAATTTTTATACTATCAAAGGTAAATATTTATCATATCCAGTAGACGTGTCTTGTTCATTTGAAATTTTAGATAGAGGGTATGCACACACATCAGTTGCAGATGCTATTAGTGGAGCAATAGATGATACAGTAAATAATAGATCTATAGTTATTTCAGCTGGAGGCGTGACAATAAACTTAGGTTCTGAGAATTTTTTAACTGGCATCGAAAGAACAGGAGGTGATGCGGGGCAGTCTAGCAGTTATTCAACTTATCGGTATACGTACAAAAACAATAACGGTTCTTTCACAGTATCGTGAGAAAAATCATATGTCAAGATCAAGAATTAGAAAAGAAGCTCAAAAAGCTAAAGGCGTAGCAGTATCTAACCCACATCGTAAAATACTTCAACCTAAAAGTATTAATCAAGAAAATTATATTATCTCTATGGTTGAAAATGATGTTACAGTATGCACAGGTCCGGCAGGATCTGGCAAATCATCTGTAGCAGTAGGATTAGCGTGTAATTGGCTATTAGAAAATAAAGTAGAAAAAATTATCATTACACGCCCTACAGTAGAAAATGGTAGAGGTTTAGGATATCTTCCGGGCGATAAAGATGAAAAAATACATCCATATTTAGTACCTGTCCTTGAAGAAATGGAGCAATATTTAGGTAAAATGATGCTCACAAAATTCAGGGAAGCTGGAATTATAGAGATGTGTCCTCTTGAATATATGAGAGGAAGAAATTTTCACTACTCTTTTATGATTTTAGATGAAGCACAAAACGCTACATATGAACAAATTAAAATGTTTTTGACTAGAATAGGGATGTATTCTAGAGCAGTTATTAATGGAGACGCCGATCAGTCTGACTTACCCATGCATCTAAGAGGTGGATTAGATAATGTTAGCGAAAGATTATTTGGATTGCAAGGTGTAGGAGTGTGCGAACTAGACGCAACAGATATTGTTCGTAATCCAATAATAGGAAGAATGTTAGAAAGGTTGAAGTGAAGAAATCATTATTAATAACTATCACCTGTGGAGCCTTAATTGGCTCCATAGTATATTATGAATCAGAAACTCAAGATATAAAACAAGAGTCTTTGTATATCAACGAAGATTTTATTAGATTTTATGAAATGCTACTGGATGAATCTAAATTATCTGAAGAGGAAAGAATTGCATATAGAGAAAGTTATAGAACATTCTTAATATGGAGCGGTGAAGAATACAGAGAATATGACCCAAACGAATATTTATTAGAGGAATAGTATGCCAATTTACCATTATAAATGCTCAAATTGCCCGGAAGATTTTGAAACATTCCACAGCATAAAAGAGCCGATCAGAAAAGTGTGTCCTTCTTGTAATTCTGAAAGCTTATCGGTTGTTTTAGACGGGGTTCCCGCTATAATAAATAAAGGCGAGATAAGAACAGTGGGGCAGCTTGCGGAATACAATGCAAAAAAAATGGGCAAGGAACAGCTACAGAAAAAGATGGAAGAAGACGGGACGATAGACAAGATAAAATGTCAAGAGCAAATGGCTCAAACTAGAAAACTTGCATCTCTATCAGAAGAAAAAAAGATTAAGTACATAGAAACAGGAAAGATATGATAAAAAGACCAACTACAAATCTAGGACCGCATATAGGAATTATAAAATTTAATATTTATGTTCATAAAATGAATGCAGATCATAGTATAGATACTCAAATGGTTGACTGTAGTGATCTTTTTAAAGATCATGAAATAACTGATCTGGGCGAAATACACGTTATTGGATTTGATAAATGGGAATGTGTTAGAAAGATAAAAGATAAATTAGAAAGTTTGAGTGGCGAATGATTTCAAAAGTAGCGTCTCAAGAAGAATTAAAAGAAATTAATGTACGGGATTTTATTAATAACGTAAATAATTTTTACGACAAAACTGGTAAGCCGTGCGTAGAAAATAAAGCAGTAGCTAAAACTGTAGAAATTTTAGCCGATGACGGCAAAACAACCAATAATTGTTATCTCGTAAAGCACGGCAGAGGACAACTATTTGATCCTTATGGCATGGACATGAATAAAACAAACGCATTTGATTTTAAATTTGTCAAGGTTGATAAAAACATATATGATGAATATATGAAATATTTAAAGACAAGAAGAGAAGTGCATCTAACAAATTCCAGAAGATTATATATTAGCAAAGGATATTAATATGGGAAAGAAAAAAGTAGTGTTGCCGTCTGACGAACCAAAGGTTGAGCCTCCTAAGAATAATACAAATGAGCAAAATGAAAATGTTCATACGCTTCCAAATACATTTGAGATGTTTGCAAAAAAGAAAGACACAGCTTTTATTGCAATGACACAAGAAGCATCTATGAAAGCAGACGAGGACGCTGCAAAAAGAAGATCAAAAATGCCTTCTAGAATAACATCATGTATTCATAAAATTAGGGACTCAAAATGATTTGTACAGGATATAATAGCCATATAACATCTTTATTAATGAGGCAACAGGTGCTATGGAAATGTATATTAAATGACGGAACAGAAGTGTTTTCAGACTTTGATTTGCCAGAAGCAAAAGATCCATGGACAAGGTTAAGAAATTATTGTGCCAACAATAATAAAAATATAATTGAAGTGAAAGTTATAGTTCCGGGAAATCCAGAACAAACAGTCTATAAAGATTTAAATGGATTAGACAATATACTTTTAATCAGAGGAGCTGCAAAAGATATAAATGATGCGGGTGAAACCGTATATTCTTTTATGACTTTTGGGCAAGTTCAAGACGATGGCCTAATACATGTTAAAAGATTTTATTGGCCAGAGTGCAGCTTTGGAACAAGCGAAGAAATACGAATGATTACAAGTGAAAATGAATATCTTCTATATAAAAAACGAGAACAGTGCGAGGAAAATTGCACATGTCAAAACAACGAACAGATCTAAGTAAATACAAGTCCCCATCCACTGGGGATTTTTGTACTTCTGCACAATACGTTGCTGAAATTATATGTCAAAGACAAGCGAAGCATGAGAAGGCTGGAACATTACCTTATAAATTTTGGAATAAGGGTAAATGGAAAAGCATATACGTTCGCCAAATTGGATTAGCAAATAAGTTAATCAAAGAGTTTGGCGAAGACGCTATGATGAAATTTATTAATTCTAAAGAGGGTATTAAAACTATTTCTTTAGGGGCTAGGAACGTCAAGAATTCTTTGCAGAGAATTAGGATTGAGCTTGACAACGCTCCAAAGCATGATACAATTGAGATAATAGAAGTTAAGGAGTTGGTCTATACTCCTAGACAATCTTTTGGAAATAAGACACTATTGCAGAGACTAAAGGAAATTGAAAATGGCTGAAACTGTGATGGATAAAGAATTTATAAAAAAGTATGGCGACTACGTTACTACAGGAGATAAAGTCCTTGAGACAAAGAGAAATTACAAAACCATATCAATTAGTCCTGCTATTGATCTGGCTCTCGGCGGTGGTGTTAAAGAGGGTTCTTGGATGATCTTGTCCGGCCCCCCAAAGGTCGGAAAAACCACAACAACTATGCAGATTATCGCCAACTGTCAAGCTCTTGGTCGTAAGATCATCTATCTTGACGTTGAGGGTCGTTTAAAAGAGATGAACTTTGAGGTTCCGGGAATTGATCCATCTAAAGTTCAGGTCATTCGTTCTGGCGATGAGCCATTGGCAGCAGAAACATTTCTTGACATTGCAAGAAAACTCGTAGCCGCGAAAGAAAATGAGGGTTGTGTTCTAGTAATTGATTCCATCTCATCACTTATTCCTTTGCGAGATCTTGACGAGGATATTAGCGGAATGACAAGACCGGGGCTACCTAAGATTCTTTCTGACTTTGTTAAGAAGTTAGGGCAAACAGTTCCTAATCAAAAGTGCTTGATTATTCTTATTACGCACATGATTACTAACACAAGTGGCTATGGCAAGTCAAAAATGGCCGATGGTGGCGTTAAGATCCAATTCCAAGCAGATACTCGCATGGAAGTCAAGACAGTAGCACCTTGGGAAGCAGCGGGGTCTTCTAAAGAGAATAAGAATGTTATCGGTCTCAAAGTAACATGGGATGTGCTATGTTCTTCTATTGGATCACCATATAAGACCTGTGAAAGCTGGATTAGGTTTGGTCATGGCATTGATAAAGTTCAAGAGATTCTTATGATTGCTATTGATCTTGGATTAATTTCAGTTGCTGGGTCATGGTATAATCTAGATTTTATCGAGAGTGAAAAGATTAAACTTCAGGGACAGGAAAAAGTATATAATTATCTTGGTGAACATCCAGAATTTTATGCTTTGCTTGAACTTAAAGTTAAGGAAATGTTATATTGAAAATCATAGGATTGGATCAGCAAGAATATTCATGGATTCCAAGTAATAATATTGTTGATACGTCAAAAAGGTCTGGATTACACAACAGAGCTAAAGAACTATTAAAGGAAAAATATCCTAATGATAGAATTTTAGAAGAGTTAGTGTTGCCGGGGACAAAGACATCAACTAGAAAATCCACCCTAAAGGCGGATTTTTTTATTCCTATGAGAAAACTTATTGTTGAAGTTCATGGCGAACAACACACAGAGTTTAATAACTTCTTTTTTAAAAGTAAAATGGATTTTTATAAAGCTCAGGCCAGAGATAGAGATAAGAAGCAGTGGTGTGAAATAAATAATTTAGAATTAATAGAACTGTTTCATAACGAATCTATTGAAGAGTGGAGAAGTAAGATATGGAGGAATTAGAAGATAAGATAAAAAAATTCCATGACAATATTGACAATTGGATTAAAGAGAGTAAAATAGACTATGGAACTGATTTTGGAGATAAGGCAGACGAAGTAGGAAAGATACTAAACTATTCTCGCGAAGAATTAAAATCCATGACATTTCCAGATTATCAAGCCTCAATCTTCTTGCTCAATCAATATCTTATGCATGTAAAAAGCATTATAGCAAGAGAGAAAGCTGTTAAAGCTTGGGCAGAACAAGGCATATGGTATATTGTTACAGGTGTTAGCCATGACAAATATGCAAAATGGGAAGAGAAATATCATTCAGCTATTAGAAATCATAAATCAGGATTAAAGCTGCAAATGCTTAAAACAACAGCTGAGGCTAGAATACTGGCTGGAGAAGCAACAATTGGATCAATAGAAACGGCTATGAAGGTTTTTGAAAACATGGGGAGAAATAAAAGTTATGAACGATCTTAAGGAACAGGCTAAAAAAATTATTGCAAAAGGAAAAGCTCTTGGAGACGTAGAGCTTATTAATATGGGGCTTGACATGCTAGACGCTATTCCTGAATTAGATATTGGGCAACCCACTGTCGAGGATAAAATTTTACAGACAACAACCAATAAAAAGGTTTATCCAAAACAGTTATTTGACAGTAGAAATATTACTGAGCAATTCAGAGTAGAAAACAAAACACCTATTGATACAAAATATGGTAAAAAGATACCAGTAGCTGTAGGAGCTAGAGAAAATAAATTTATAGACGATGGAGTGGAAGCAGTAGATCTCATAGGTAAAACGCCGCCATCGCCACCTAAACAAAAAAGAAAAGTAAACAAAGTTGAAATGTTATGTCAAGTATGTGGAAAAAAGGAAAAGGTTTTAAAAGAATTAGTTTTTAGTGAGTCTTATAGATGCGAATCGTGTTTAATGAAAGGAAAAACATTATGAGTACATTTATTAGTTATGAGCTACCAGTCAAGCTGCTTACAAATACAGCAAAACTACCAGATAAGGCAAATCTATTTGACGCAGGGCTTGACCTGTATTGCGATGAAAAAGAAGTAGTCACATTAGCACCGGGACAACGTAAACTCTTTTCTACGGGCATTTCTATGGCAATACCAAGGGGTTTCGTAGGATTGATCTGGCCGAGATCTGGACATGCGGTAAAAAAGGGATTGGATACAATGGCTGGAGTTATTGATTCGCCATATCGTGGAGAGGTAAAAGTCTTGTTAGTAAATCATGATGAAGATTATCAAGTATACTCACCCGGAGATAAAATTGCTCAGATGATTGTTCAGCAAGTTCCAGACTTCACCCCTGTGGCAGTTGATAATTTGAATGAGACTTCTCGCGGAGAAAATGGATTTGGGAGTTCAGGGTCTTGACATATCTCAAAATAGGATTTATACTATTTATAGCTTTCTACTGCATAGTCTCATATAGAATAATTAGCAGTACAATCATAGGAGAATTGAAGGACAGATGAACACAAATAAAAAAATAAAAGCTCGCGATAACATGGATGATATTGAAGAACTACTAAAGTCTGGGATTGGAATTGTAGCCATAGCAAAACAAAAAGGTTTTCGTCATGACGTTATTCAGAGGTATTGTTTAAGGAATAATATAGACTATGGTAAAAAAAAGCAAAGAACAGTTGATTTAACAGGTAGAACCTTCGATGGTTTCAAGATTCTTGCTTTGGATAAAATCTCTGATGCAGGAGAAAAAACTTGGGTTGCTCAGTGTAAGTGTGGCAAAATATTTACCATTAGAAGTTCAAGATTAAAAATAACTCCATCTTGTGGATGTAGTGATAATGAATTTAATCCAAAATATGCTCAAACTTTTGAAGATGTTCCAGAGTGGTTCTGGGGTAAATTTAAAAGAGGAGCAGAAGAAAGAGGTTTAGAGTTTACAATTTCAACGAGCGAACTCTGGGCTATTTTTGCAGAGCAGAATAAAAAATGCGTTTTTTCTGGAGTAGATCTTTATATTCCAACTAAAAAGACTCAGCCCAATTTTACAGCATCTATAGATAGGATAGATTCTAAAAAGGGATATATCGTAGATAATGTACAATGGGTTCATAAAACTATAAACATGATGAAGATGAGAATGTCTAACGATGAATTAATTAATTTTTGTAAGTTAATTTATCAACACCAATATGAAAATAAAACAGGAGAATGAAATGAATACATTAGTAGCACTAGCAGTTATGACAATTGGACAAATTTTTGTAGTGAATCCACAAATTCCAACCGTCCAATACAGGAGTACAGTATCATATGTAAATACAGTACAAGTTAGTTATCCAATATATATGCCGTATTATCAATACCAACCAGCGGCAGTGTTATATTCGTCACCGTATGGACTTTCTCCATTTCCATATTATGGAAACTTTACGATGCAATACCCATATACATATTCATATCCACTATATAGAATCTACCCTTAAGGAGAACGCAATGAGCGAAGAAAAGAATCCATTAAATGTTTATAATCAACTAGAGATTATTAAAAATGCTGTTGATCAGATTGAAACAATTCATGTATATGAACTTGCCAATCGCCAATTTGGAACTTCCGCAGAAGAAGAGTTGAAGAAACGAATCGACGAGTTAGATAAGCAAATTCTTGAGTATGAATTGCAGCTTGCAGACTCGCAAGGTTATATTGACGATATATTAGATTCAAACAAGATATTGCTTGAAGCAAATAATCAACTTATCGCCGAAAAGAATTTGGCATTAGAAAATCGCCAACTGACACAAGATCAGGCAGATAAAATAATTTCTGCGTATAAGAAATTGCCACGAATTGTAAAGAAGTTTTATGGAGTGAATTAATATGAGTCAGACCGAATTGCAGAACTTGCCAACAGAACGCGCCGTCCTTGCTGGCATCTGCCAGTTCGGACTGGAAGTTTATGTTGAGCTTGACTTCTTGCAAGCAGAGTACTTTAGCCACGAATTAAATCAGGTTATATTTACATGCTTGCAAGACGTTATCAACAATAATCAAAATATTGAATATCTCTCTATATTCTCAACAGCTCAAAAGCTAGGCGTGTATGAATTAATTAATAAAGCGACTGAAATGAGTTTCATCCGGTCGCTTTTTAATTTTCCTATCAACAAAGATAATATCCCTAAATTTGCAGCTAAATTAACTAAACTTAAATTAGCTAGAGACATTAAGAAGACGTTATCTATGTGTGATAAGTCAATGACTAAGATCACGGGTGATGAGAGCGTAGAAGATATTATTGGCATGGTTGAAACTCCAATTATGGAGATTACATCTCTTGCATATAAAGAGCAGAACAATAAGACGGTTCTCTTGGGGGAAAATATTGATGAGTATGTCGAATATCTTATTAATAACCCTTCTGAATACCTTGGTATTCCTACTGGATTTCCTAGATTCGATGAAGCAATAGGCGGTGGACTTAGAAGAAAGTCAGTCACTCTAATCGGAGCCAGAACTGGTGTTGGTAAAAGCGTGATCTCTACTAATGTTGCAAAATATGTTTCAGAATTTTATAATATTCCAGTTCTATATTTAGATACAGAGATGGATCTTGGCGATCAAAGAAATCGTATGCTAGCAAATATTAGTGGAATTAAGATTAACGAGATTGCAAAAGGGTCTTTTGCCAAAGTCTTTAATTCCAAAGAGAAAGTAATAGCCGCAGCTAAGTTGATTGAAAAGATACCATATCACTATATATCAATTGCTGGCCAACCATTTGATAATATCCTTAACATTATTAAAAGATGGGTTCATCAATATGTTGGATTTGATGAGAATGGTAGAACTAAAGACTGCTTAATCATATACGATTATTTTAAGTTGATGAGTTCAGCTGGGCTAACCGCTGCTATGCAAGAATATCAGGCTTTAGGCTTTCAGATTACAAAGATGAATGACTTCTGCATTAAATATGATCTACCTTGCCTATCCTTTGTACAGCTTAATAGAGAAGAAGAGATTGCTCAGTCTGATAGACTTCAATGGCTCGCTTCTACAGTTGCAAAATTCCAAATGAAAAGCGATGAAGAAATTGCCGATGATGGTGATGAGCATGGTAATAGAAAATTTGTAATTGTTAAAGCAAGACATGGATCTGGATTAGACCATGGCAATTATATCAATGTGAAAATGAATGGTGCGATTGCTAAACTTACCGAATGGTACACAAGAGATGAACTTAAGAATGGAGCGGCAAATGCAAGTCAAGACAACTCCTTCGAAATTCGAGAAAGTGAGTCGGGAGAAGATTTATTCGATATGTAATGAATTATCGGATAAAGCCCCATCTCTACTTAACGCTTTAAAAATTGAATATATAGAATTTCCCAATAGACTAGCATTTCCATGTCCAGTGCATGGAGGAGATAATTGTGAAGGATCATGCATATTTACCGATGGAGCTAAAACCAAAGGAAATTGGGTCTGTTGGACTCACTCTTGTGAAAAAGACTATGGTAAAAATATGATTGGATTTGTAAGGGGTGTCTTGTCACAGAAAGAAGGTAAAGAAGTTAATTTCTATAAAGCCATTAATTTTGCATTATCATTTTTAAATAAAAAGATCATAGATATACCAGAAGAAAAGATAAGTGAAAGCATCTATGAGATTAATAAGATTAATGAAATATTAACTCGTAAATCTGAAAAGATAGAATTAAATATATCTAGAGAGCAAGTAATATCAACTCTTGATATTCCATCAAAATACTATATAAATAGAGGTTTTTTGCCAGAAACTTTAATAGCTTTTGATGTTGGAGAGTGTTATAATTCTAATAGACAAATGTTCAATCGAGCAGTCGTACCCGTATATGATGAAACTTCTCAATATGTTGGATGCGTTGGAAGAGCAACTGACGAGAATACTAAACCAAAG
>Ga0207909_1000344_pt1 | contig 16365 bp, 14 predicted proteins | sample LakMenEpi05May10_FD_150672 | JGI IMG/M metagenome (GOLD analysis project Ga0207909, IMG submission 150672) | Freshwater microbial communities from Lake Mendota, WI - 05MAY2010 deep hole epilimnion (SPAdes) | ecosystem: Environmental > Aquatic > Freshwater > Lake > Epilimnion/Euphotic zone ...
AAGGACCCGGGGACGGGAGCGCCAGGGTGACCGCATGGTCGTGCGGATTGCAGGCGAGCAGGACCCGGGCGGGACCCAACGCGCCGTCCGCATTGAGGACGGCCGCGAACGCCTCGCCCGGGGGCGCGAAGGCCGCCTGCATCCAACCGGCCGAGACCGGGGTCCGTGGGCGCAGGATCGCGCCGACCGCGGAGAGCCGGAAGCCGATCAGCCGGGCGACGAACTCATGCTCACCGCGGAAGCGCTCGAGCCGGGCCGGGTCGAGCCGGTTGAGTTCGCCGTGGCGCCAGGTATTCCCCACCCCGCGCTTGGTCGCGAGGAAGTCCTGGCCGGCAGCGAGCATCGGGATGCCCGCCGAGCACAGCAGGACGGCGTGCATGAGACGCGTGCGCAGCACATCGGCCGGAGCCGGGGAGAGCGCGTCGTTGGCCGGACGTTCCGTGATACGGTCGAGCCACGCCATGTCGTCGTGCGACTGCGCATAACGCAGGCGGGCGGAGGGACGCGCGCCGCAGGCGGCGACATGATGGAGCAGGTCCGCCGCGCGGGCGTGACCGCGGACGAAGGCGGGGAGGAATTCGCGGAACGCGTCGTCCCAGCTGGTCCAAGTGCTGTCAGCGAGGTCGCGGGCCACGTGGCCCCGAAAACTCCACGGTTCCGCGATGAGAATCTTGCCGGGCGAACGCGCGCGGAAATCCGCCTCGATCTCGCGCAGCAAGGGCGTGCCGAGCAGCTCGGCGAGGTCGAGGCGGACGCCATCGACCCCGAGCACCTCGGTCCAATGCGCCAGCGACTCAAGCACGAGGCGCTGGAACAGCGGCGCCTCGGCGCGCACGTCGTTACCGCACCCGCTCCAGTTGGACAGGCGGCCCTGCGGGTCAGTGCGGAAATAATAGTCGCGGTCGATCGCCATCAGCCCGTTCGGCGAGCCGAAATGGTTCAGGACGACATCGAGGATCACCGCGAGACCGGCCTCGTGGCAGGCCCGCACTAGGTCGCGGAACTCGGCCAGCGCGACGGCTCCCGGCGCGGAGGCATAGCTATTCGCCAGGCCGAAGGCGGTGATCGGCATGTAGCCCCAGTGGTATTCCTCGGGGGCTTGGTGCTCATACTCCGCGCAGGGCAGGAGCTCGAGCGCGTTGACGCCCAGGCTCCGCAGGTAATGGCCCTGCCCGCGGATCCAGGCGGCCAGTTCGCGGTAACCGCCGCGCACCGGATCCGCGGCGGACAGCCCCAGCAGGTCGCGCAGGTGGCCCTCGACGATCACCAGGTCCTCGGCCGCCGGCGGCGTGAAACCATCGGCCAGCGGACGCAGGTCCTCAGGGCCGAGCACGATGCCCGCGGGCGGGGAGTCCTCCGTCTGCGCGCGCGCCCACGGATCCACGATCGGTCGCTCGGTGAACCGGCCCTCGCCGGCGTCGTCGGTGCCGCGGATCGACAAGGTGTAATAGGCCCCGGTCAGGACTTCCGGCACCTCGCCGACCCAGGCGCCCTGCCCCGCCGGCTTGAGGGCGACCAGGTGGTAAAGCCCGGCCTCCGGCCTCCGCCAGCTCACCTCGACCGCGCGGGCGCGGGGGGCGAACACGCGGAAGACGGTGGAGTGCGCACCGACGGTCGCGCCAAAGGGACCGACCGGCTCCAGCACATCGAGCGGGTCCGAGGCGAGGATGTCGCACAGTTCCAGTTCGTCGGGCTTGGCGTAGATCAGGCGGACCGGCGCCGCGGCGGGGTCCACGTCCACGGCGAGGAAGCGGAAGAAATGCCGCCCGGTGCGCGTCAGCGCGAGCGCCAGGTTGCGGTGACCATGATTATCGCGGCGGACGTTGTCCGCGTCATGTGGCGGCTCGAGCCAGCGGCCGTCGGCGCGGACGAACTTGAACGGCACCTCGGCGCCATCGGGGGAGACGTCGGCGAGCGGGACCGCGAGCTCGAAACCTTCCGCGCCCTGGGCGCAGACGGCGGAAAGGCGCCAGCGCTCCGGCCGTTCGGTCCCCCAGCCGTTGAAGGGCCCCGCGACGAGCACACCCTCGCCGACCCCGTCCGGGACCAGGCTCTTCCAGCAGAAGAAGTGCGCCTGACCCGCCTCGATCCAATACCCTGAACGCAGCGCCCAGAGCCGCGGGTCCGCCCGTTCCAAGGAAACCAGTCGCGCGGGCGGGTTCAGGGCCAGGGGCGGATGGCCGGCGTCCGTCCAGTCGGCCGACAAGGAGACGAGGCCCGAGGCCTTGGTCTCCCAGCGCGCACCGGACAGTTGTCGCATCATGCCCCGATGAGGAAGCGGGAAAAAGATTTGGCGAGCAAAAGCGGGCTGGATTCGGACTCCGCGCTCGCCCACGATGCGGCGTGGATATCAGCGTACTGACCAGCGACTGGACGGGACATCGCCTGCTCGACACGGGCGACGGCTTCAAGCTCGAGGAGATCGGCGGCGTGCGCATGATCCGCAGCGAGCCCAAGGCCTGGTGGTCCAAGTCCCTGCCGGCCGCCGAGTGGCAGAAGGCCGTGGCCGAGCACAAGGAAGGCGGCCGCGAAGGCCATTGGGAGCTCCGTGGCAACTGTCCCAAGGAATGGGAGACCCAGCTGGGCAAGTTGCGCTTCCAGCTGCGGTTCATGGACAATTCCAAGCAGTTCGGGGTCTTCGCCGAGCAGTCACCCCACTGGAAGTGGCTCTCCCAGCAGCAACCCGCCGCCGCCAACCGCCCCCGCATCCTCAACCTCTTCGGCTACACCGGCGCCGCCTCGCTCGTCGCCGCGCAGGCGGGCTGGCACGTCACGCACGTCGACGCCTCCAAGCCCGCCGTGGCCTGGGGCCGCCGCAACCAAGAGCTCTCCGGGATGGCCCAGGAGCCGGTCCGCTGGATCATCGAGGACGCCATGACCTTCGTGAAGCGCGAGGTGAAGCGCGGCAACCAGTACGAGGCGATCATGCTCGACCCGCCGGCTTTTGGTCGCGGTCCCAACGGCGAGTTCTGGAAAGTCGAACGCGACCTCGCCCCGCTGCTGCGCGCCTGCCGCGACCTCCTTTCCCCCGAGGCACATTTCATGCTGCTCACGGTATACACCATCGACGCTTCCTCCATCCTTTGCCACAACCTCCTCGAGGAGGTCACCCGCGGGCTGGGTGGTAAGATCGACATTGGCGAGTTGGCCTTGAAACAGGAAGGTAACGGGCGGCTGCTCCCGCTTTCCCTCTGGGGGCGCTGGCAAGGCAAGGCGAAGGCTTGAGCCCCGCAAGCCCCCCTACTGACCTACCCCCGCTGGGTTAAAAGGTTTCCACCCGGCGGGTTTACCCACTAATTCACGCCCGTGAGCCTCGTACCTGACCAAGCCACCTTCCGCCAGCTGGCGCAGACCTCCGACCTGATTCCGGTCTGCCTCGACCTGATGGCCGACCTCGAGACGCCCGTCTCGGTCTACGCCCGCCTACGCTCGCTCGGTGCAGCCTTCCTCTTCGAGTCGGTCACCGGCGGGGAACACATCGGCCGTTACAGCTTCTGCGGGGCCTCGCCGGCCCTGACCATCACGTCCTGGGAAGATCGTACCGAAATCGTCCGCCGGGATGGGAGTAAAGAGACCATTCCCACGCCCGCCGACCCGCTGACCCTCGTGCAACGCGAGGTCGCCGGCCTGCGCGCGGCCAAGGTGCCTGGCCTGCCTCCGTTCGTCGGCGGGATGGTCGGCATGGTCGGCTACGAGTACGTCCACCGCGTCGAGCCCACCGTGCCCCGCGCGGCGAAGGATCCGGCCGGTGCCCCGCTCACCCACTTCATGCTGGTCGATCGCGTGGTCGCCTTCGACAACGCCCGCCAGACGTTGCGGTTGATCGTGAACGCCCGCGTCGCCTCCCCGGCCCAGGCCGACGAGGCCTATGCGGCCGCCCGACGTGAACTGGAGGCCCTCCGGGCCGTCGTCACGGGACCGCGCGCCGCCGCGGCCGCCGAATTGCCCGCCGCCGCCGAGCTCGCCCAAGGACAGGCCAACATCACGGAGGCGGCCTTCGAGGCGAACATCCGCCGCACGCAGGAATACATCCGCGCCGGCGACTGCGTGCAGGTCGTGCTCTCGCGCCGGACTGACGTCCCCTTCCAGGGCGATCCGCTCGACCTCTACCGCGTGCTCCGGCACGTGAACCCGTCGCCCTACATGTTCGTCATCGAGACGGGCCGCGGGTTCGACGTCGTGGGCGCGTCCCCCGAGGTGAACGTGCGCCTGACGGAACGTCGCTGCGAAATCCGCCCCATCGCCGGCACCCGCCCCCGCGGCGCCGACGAGGCTGCCGACCGCCGGCTGGAGGCGGAACTCCTCGCCGACCCCAAGGAGCGCTCCGAGCACCTCATGCTCGTCGACCTCGCCCGCAACGACCTCGGCCGCGTCTGCGTGCCGGGCACGGTCACCGTGCCGGACTACGCGATCATCGAACGCTATTCGCACGTGATGCACATCGTCTCGCAGGTGGAAGGGACGCTCGCGGCCGATAAGGACGCGTTCGACCTCTTCCGCGCGACCTTCCCCGCCGGCACGCTCAGCGGCGCCCCGAAGGTCCGCGCCATGCAGGTGATCGCCGAGCTGGAGGGCGAACGCCGCGGCATCTACGGCGGCGCGGTCGGCTACTTCGGTTTCGATGGCGGTCACGACTCCTGCATCGTCATCCGCACCGCCGCCCTGCGCGCGGGTGTGGCGAGCATCCAGGCCGGTGCCGGCATCGTCGCCGACTCCGTGCCGACCTCGGAATACGAGGAGACAGTCAATAAGTCCAAGGGCGTGCTGCGCGCGCTTGGCCTGGCCGCCGGCCTCCGCTCCTAAGATCGTGCCCAAACCCAAGCCCCAGAAGAATGCCAAGCCGAAGGCGTCGCCTGCGGCCAAGCCGTCGAAGGAGCCGAAGAAGGCGACCCCGCAACGACCGCTCCCCCGTCCGGCCAAGCCAGCCGCGCCCAAGCCGACCCCCGCGCCTCGGGTCGCGCCCGCCCCGGAGTTGCGGCCCAGCGCTGCCCCCGTGCCTGTTCCTGCGGCCGCTCCCGACCTCGACCCCACCGAGCCCGGCCTGCCGTGGGAGCAGCTTTCCAGCGACGAGCGCTCCCCGTTACGGACCTACCTCGACCAGATCGGCAAGACGCCGTTGCTGACGCTCGAGCAGGAGACCGCCCTCGCCCGCCGCGTGCTCAAAGGCGATGAGGCCGCCCGGCAGCACATGATTCAGGCGAACCTGCGCCTCGTCGTGCGTATCGCCAAGGACTACGATGACTTCGGCCTCCCGCTGATGGACCTGATCAGCGAGGGCAACTTCGGTCTGATCAAGGCGATCGAGCGGTTCGACCCGGACAAGGGCGGCAAGCTCAGCACCTACGCCGCCTGGTGGATTAAGCAGGCCATCAAGCGGGCCCTCGCTTCCAACGGGAAGACCATCCGCCTGCCCGTGCACATGGTCGACCGCATCGGCCAGATGCGTCGCACGACGCATCGGCTCGCGGCGGAGCTGGGGCGCGAACCGCACAACGACGAGATCGCCCAGGCGATGGACATCCCCGTCGCCAAGGTGGTCCACATGAAGTCGGTGGCCAACCGCGCCGCCTCGCTCGACCAGCCGGTGGGTGAGGAGGGCGACGCCACCCTCGGCGACCTGGTCAAGGACGAGTCCGAGCGCACGCCCTTCGAATCGCTCCGCACGAAGTCGGACCTCTCCGAGATCGCCGAACTGCTCGCCCAGCTCGACCCGCGCGAGGCCGACATCATGGTGCTGCGCTTCGGCCTCAACGGGGAGAGCCCGCTCACCCTCGAGGAGGTCGGTGTCCAATTCAAGCTGACCCGCGAACGGGTTCGCCAGCTCCAGCAATCGGCCTTGATGAAGCTCCGCCGGGTCATGACCGAGCGCCAGCGCCTCCTGACGCCGGACGACGTCCGCCGCAACCAGCTGGCCGACGCCCGGGCGGAGGTCCTCCGGGAATTCTTCCGTTCGAAGGGGATGCAGGTGCCGGACCGCCCCGACCGCAGCGGGCTCTAAGCCTGCCCATTTTTGGCGGATCCGGCCTAAGTTAGGGCCAGGCACGGGTTTTTTCGGTCATCCGAGCGGCCATCATAGGATGTCATCGGTCGCCACGCTTCCCATGCCTGGTGCGAGTTCTGGGTTCCTGGCTACGGCTGGCTGGGGGTCGACCCGACCAACAAGCGGCTGATCAACGAGGCCTACGTGGCCTCGGCCGTGGGCCGGGACTACCGCGACGCCACCCCGGTCAGCGGGACCTACTGGGGGTCCGGCGACCGGGAGATGCGCGTGACCGTGCACGTGGAGTCCAAATAACGGCCCATTCGGGCAACAAAAAGGGCCCCGTTGCCGGGGCCCTTAGGGCTAACCTCTAATCCGAAGATTAGAAGTTGTAGCGAACGGTGACGGAGGTCTCGTTCTTCTTGCCGTCCACGTCATCAACCGAAACAGCGATCTGGAACTGCTTGTTGATGTTGTAGGCGAGCTCGTAGGTGAAACCGTCAGCAGAGACGGAACCTTCCTTACGAGCGTAGACGAGGCGGGCTTCAAGGCCGGCGACGACTTCGTTGAGCGAGCGACGGAGGATGATGCCGTAGGTGTCGTCGGAGGAGACGGCGACGGTGGCGTCGATGCCAGCGGCGACGTTCTTGAAGACGTAGCCGAGGGAGACTTCGTCTTCGCCAACGCCGTTCAGGTCAGCGGAACCGGCGATCCAGATGTTCGACGAGCCGATGAGGGCTTCGACGGACAGGGAGTAGCCGTTGTCGCCAGCGGCCTTGTCGGTATTGTAGCTGAGACCAGCGCGGTTGTAGGAGAGACCGGACGCAGCAGCAGGAGTCTGGGCAGACGCAGCAGCAGCGAGGGTCGTGATGGTGAGGATCGGGAGGATATGCTTCATAGCGTTGCCAGTATTGCTACAGTCTGATGACAAAATCAAGCATTCTTTGCTTTTTTCTGCCCCCCTTGTTTCGGTCGATTTCCTCCACATTTCATTCACACCCCCTGTGAATAAGATCGGGGGCCCTTGATCATCAAAAGCCTAGGCCGAAGGCCGCTTCCCAAGATTTGACGCCGGTACCGGTCTGATAACGCAAAACGAAGCTGCTCCGGCCGCCCAGCAAGTGGCGCCAGGAATACTCGGTCTGCAGGGGCGGAAGGTAATCCGCCTGCCCCGAGATCCGGCCTAGGCTGAGCGTATCGCTATCGGTAGCGAAAAGACGGATACCGTAGCGTCCTTGGCTAAAGGCGTCCTTTTCGGGGATCAGCGGAACCCCGACTGGCCGACGGAAGCTCAACCGATGGGAGTAATAGGCATACTCTCCATAAACACCGATTTGGGCCAAAACGGGTAGTTCAAGGAAGGCCCCAGCGCCGATCCCGGTGATATCGAGGGGGCTCGTCTCCAAGGGAGCGCTGCTCGTCCGGGCATCTTGGCGCGACCCGGCGTAAGAAGCATCCAAGAAGAATCCCAAACGCCCATTTTCGCTCGTATCACAGAGGCGCCCGTTAAAGTTCTTGGTATCCGCATAGGAGGGCCCCCGCACGTCGGTGACCTGACCATAGGCGACCTCGATCTGGGGGTGTAAGGCCCGCAAGGGGAACCGGCTCTGGGAAAGGTGCCGCTCCAAGCCCGAGAAGAGCCCCTGCTCCACCCCGGTGGCATTGAAGACCGCGGCCGGGAGCGCCGGGATGGTCCAACCAGCCAAGACCCAAGGCAACAGGCGGGAAGAGCGCATACCCCACCCTGCCCCGACGCAAGCCGGAGGCAACGGGTAATAAAAAACCCGCCGGGCAAGCCAGGCAGGTTCGGGGCGGACCTTGCGGTCGGCTTACTTGCGGCGGAACTTCGTGTTGAACTTCTCGACGCGACCAGCGGTGTCGACGAAGCGCTTTTCGCCCGTGTAGGCGGGGTGCGAGTCCATGGTGACTTCGCGGCGGATCACGAAGTGCTCCACGCCGTCGATGGCCTTGGTTTCCTTCGACTTCATGGTCGAACGGGTCGGGAACTCGCGGTTCGTGGAGACATCCACGAAGACGACGTTGTTATATTCAGGATGGCCTTCCTTCTTCATGATAAAAGGGGTGTGGGATTAGCCTTGGCGCGCCTTGTAGCGGGGGTGCGTCTTGTTGATCACATAGACACGACCCTTGCGGCGGACGACCTGGCAATTGGGGTGACGCTTCTTCAGCGACTTGAGGGAGGAGGAGACTTTCATGGTCTGGAGGGCCGCATGGAAACGGCAGGTCGGCCAACAAAGGTGGCCGCCGCCTGACTGTCAACGGGATTTCCTAGGCTTGTTTCGGCACCTTGCCGGGGTTTGACTGCTCCCATGGAAACCCGCCTCCGGACGGCCACCTTGGCCGACGCGTCCGCGATCAACGCGATCCATAACCACTACGTCCAGACCTGCACCTGCACCTGGCAGACAGAGCCCGAAACGGACGAGAATCGGGCACAATGGCTGAAGGCCCGCGGGCCGGCCCACCCGGTGGTCGTGGCGGAAATCGGTCAACAGGTCGTGGGTTGGGGCTCCCTATCAAGCTACAACACCCGCAAAGGCTGGTCCGGCACGGTCGAGGACTCGGTCTTCCTGCACCCCGGGCATCAGGGCAAGGGCCTCGGAAAACTCATTTTGGGCGATTTGGTCCGCCGCGCAGAGGCCTTGGGCTATCACTCCATCCTAGCGCGGATTTCCGGGGAACAGCTCGCCAGCCTTCGGCTGCATGAATCCCTCGGTTTCGTGCGGTCCGGCCTGCTCCCCCGGGTCGGCCATAAATTTGGGCAGGACCTCGATTGCGCGTACCTCCTGAAGTCGCTGCGCAAGCCCTGACCTTGACAGGGGGCCTCAACCCCCTTTGCTCAACTGTCCGCTTTCATGCTCAGGTGGTGGAATGGCAGACACGCTGGATTCAGGTTCCAGTGCCCATAAAGCGTAAGGGTTCAAGTCCCTTCCTGAGCACCCTCTAAAAACAACCCGCCCGGAGACCAAGTCACCGGGCGGGTTCAGCGTCGGACGGGAAGGACCGCTTACTTGCCGGCGGCCCGCTTGGCGCGCCACTCGGCCATGCGCACCTTGGCCCGGGCAATCTCCTCGAGGACACGCTGGGCGGAGACCTGGTAGTCGGTCGTCACCTGCGCCCCAGAAGCCTTCACGGCGAGGCCTTCCAGCCAGCTGGCGGCGTTGGCGTCGCGGGAGGCCGCCATGGAGGCGAAGCCTTCCACCATCTTGACGACGTTATCGGCCATCGGGGCCTGCACCATGTCGGTACGCGAACGGAAGACGACCTTGTCGCCGACCTCGCCGGCGGCCATGCCGAACACGCGGAACTGGCGGGCCATCGCGGGGAGGCGCGGGTTGGCCTCAGCGCAAGCGACCATGTCGACGGCCGCCAGCACGGAGGGGCTGGTGATGCCTTCCTGCACGGCCAAGGTCGGCAGCGCAGACTCGGCGCGCTCGGATTCCAGCGAACGCAGGGCGAGGCCAAGGTCCTTGGCGCTCATGCCGATCGCGATGACGCCCGGCTGCGGGAACGCGATGAAGAGGGTGCATTCGTTACCATCTGGACCGCAATCATAGGCGAGGCAGGGAGCGCCTTCGACCGTCGTGGTCTTGGCGCCCTGCTTGCGCAGGAACTCGCCAACCTTGAGGTCGTCGGCGGAATGGCGCACGAGGATGGACGCCTGACGCTCGGCGCCGCTGCCGAAGACCGTGATGGCGCGCAGGTCGCGACGGTAATCGAAACCGGTCTCCGTGAGGAAGGCCTTGGCCTTGGGCGGCAAGGGGCACGCCGCGTCGTCGATCGGCTGCGACATCAGACTGGCGCCCAAGGGAGCGGAGCGGACGGCGTCATGGTCGACGTGCAAGAACCAAGCGGAGCCGGACGGAAGATCGGCGGGGCGGAAAGGCGTGGCCGAAACCAAGACGGGCAGGAGGAGCAGGGGGATGAGACGCATGACAGAAAACAAAGGGGTAACTAAGGGATGACAAGTAAACTAGGTGTTTCCCCTCATATCGATTATTGTCCCCATCGCCCCCCCCGACTAGTAATACCCCCAGAGCATGGCGGACTTGTCGACACTCCCCGACCTCCTGCCCTGGCCCTACATGGTGTGCAACCGGGCCGGTCTGGTGCTTTATGCCAACCCCTCGGCCGACCGGGCCTTGGGTCGGCGGGTCCGGGCCGGTCTGGACGTCAACCTGCTCTTCCACGAACTGGATAACGGCCGGCCGATCTCCTCGCTGCTCTATAATGCCGCCCGCTGGTCGGCCTGGAGCGGGTTGCTCGAGCTGCGGAACAACGAGAAGGAGACCCCGATCCGGGCGATCAAGGTCATCATGCAACCGGACCCGAAGCACCACGACCAGGTCTGGCTGCTCTTCGCGGATGACGCCCTGGTCAACGGGCTGCCTTTGCTGACGCCCCGGTCCGGCATGGGCCTCGCGCGCACGCTCATCGAGAACTCGCCCGACTTCATCATCTTCCGCGACCTGCAGGGACGCATCCTCCACACGAGCCGGAGCCTCGACGAGTTCCTGGGGTTGCCGCACCGCGGGTTCGTCGACGACCTCGGCCTGCGGGACATCCTCGCCCCGGCGACGGCCGAGCAGTTCCTGCAGTTCGACGAGGAAGTCGTCCGCACGGGCCAGCGCGTCCGGCACAGCATCCTGCGCTTCGAGACGCTGGACGGTCGCTCCCGTCTGGTCCGCGTGGCCCACGAACGTGTGAAGGGCGGGGCCGGCATGCCCGCCGGCCTCCTCACGTTCGCGGTCAACATCACGGAGTCGGTGGACGAACATAACCGCCTGCGGGTCGCCCTCGAGAAGGCCGAGGAAGTGGCCGCGGCCAAGTGGCAGTTCATGGCGAACGTCACCCACGAGATCCGCAACCCGATCAACGCCATCCAAGGCCTCTGCGAGACCGCACTGGAGGGACCCGGGGCCGACTCCGCCGAGGTCCTCGCCAAGATCCAGCGGTGCGCGACGGAGCTCGAGGACATGGTACGGGACGTGCTCGATTTCTCCCGGCTGGACCGCGGGAACATCACGGTCGAGCACATCCCCTTCAACCCGGTCCGCGCCCTCGAGGAGGTCGTCGCCCAGTTCCAGCATCAGGCGAGGCGCAAAGGCGTCGAGCTCGCGGCCCTGGCCCGCGCCGACTGCCCGCACTCGGTGCTCGGCGACCCGGTCAAATTCCGGCGGGTGCTGGCCAACCTCATCGGCAACGCCGTGAAGTTCACCGCGCAGGGCCACGTCCACGCCGAGCTGCATTTCGAGCGCCGGCAGGAACGCCTCCTGGCCCACTGCGCGATCCAGGACAGCGGTATCGGCATCCCCGCCGACCGCCTGGAAAGCATCTTCGAGCCCTTCACGCAGGCCGACGCCTCCACGACACGCCGCTTCGGTGGCACGGGCCTCGGCCTGAACATCGTGCGCAGTCTCGTGCTGGCCATGGATGGTTTCATCAAGGTGAAGAGCGAACCGGGCAAAGGGAGCTGCTTCACCGCCGCGATGATGGTGGACCTCAACCCGGCGCACGAGGCGCCCACCCCGCCGGATCTCCGGGATGAACGCATCCTCCTGGTCGGAGGCGACGCCGCGATCCGCCATTGGCTCAAGCGCAGCCTGCAAGCGTGGGGCGCCACCTGCGCGGAGGCCGAGACCGGCGAGGAGGCCGAGGCCGCCTGGTTGGAGGCCGAGGAAACCGACCGGCCTTTCGCCCGGGCGGTGATCGACCTGCCCGAGGACATCAATCCCCGCCTGCCGGCGATCCCGGCCGAACGGACCCTCCTGCTCACGGCGCCCGAGCTCGAACTGAGCCGCCAGACCCAGCTGCTCAAACCCGTCACCTTGACCGGCCTCTGGGCCCGCTTCGCGGGGGAGCCTCTGCGGGCGCCCGAAGCGGCCGACGCCAATGCGCATGCGCGCCTACCCCGCCGCCCGCTGCGCATCCTGCTGGCCGAGGACAACGAGGTGAATCGCGAGGTCGCGGTCGCCCGCCTGCGACGCGCCGGCCACCACGTCAGCGCGACCGTGGACGGCGCCGCCGCGCTCGAGCTCTGGCGGACCAAGGATTTCGACGCGGTGCTGCTCGATATCCAGATGCCGATCATGGACGGGATCGCGACTGCCACGGCCATCCGGGCCGAGGAACGCGCCCTCGGCCGGCGCCCCACCCGCCTGCTGGCCTTGACCGCGATGACCCTCGAGACCGACCGCGCCCGCTGCGAGGCGGCCGGGTTCGACGCCTACCTGGCCAAGCCGGTCCGAGGGGCGGAGTTGTTGGAGAAACTCGATGTCTGCGTCGCCCAGGAGGCGCCCCCGCCCGTCCTGGGGAACGAATTCCTCTCCGCCCTGGAGGTTTCCGAGGCCGACGAGGCCGAGGACCTGCGCTGCGCCGCGCGCTCCTACCTCCGCCACGCGGAAGGGATGATCGACCAGCTGGGGACGGCCCTCGCCCGGCGCGACGCCGGCGCCCTCGAACGTCACGCCCATGGCACCAAGGGCATGCTGGCCCTGATGGGCTGCGTGGCCCTCGCCAAGCTCGCCGGCACCATCGAACGGCAGCCGGACGGAGCGGAGGTCGGCCCCCAGGTAAATGAGCTCATCGACGGCTTGCGGAAGCTCCGGGAGTCGCTAGTTTCCCGGGCAGACCTGACGCCGCATGGCCAAGCCGAAGATCAAGCCTGAGATCAAGACCGAGTCGGTCGTCGCTCCGGCGCCGAAGTGGAACGTGGTCGTGCTGAACGACCCGATCAACTTCACCGGCTACGTCGTGGTGGCGTTCGTGAGCGTGCTGCGCATCCCGAAGGCCGAGGCGAAGCGGCTGATGCGCCAGGTCCACGAGGAGGGCCGCGCGACCGTCTGGACCGGCGAGCGCGAGCGCGCCGAACTGCTGGCGCTCGAGCTCCAGCAGTGGCACCTCAACGCCATCCTCGAAGTCGATGCCTGAGCTGCGGCTGAGCATGACGACGGAGGCCCGCACGGTGCTGACCGACCTGCTCCGGCTGATCGCGCCCGCGGCCGCCCGGGTCAGCGTCAACCGCGCCCGCGTGCCGGAGGCGGACGGCGAGGTGGCAGCCTTCTGGACCGAGACCCTCAAGGCCCAGGCGGAGGAAGAAGCCCGGCTACTGGCGGTGGCTTTCGCGAGCGCCAAGGGCGACCCCGCGATCATCGTGCTCCGGAACGAGGCCCAGGCGCTCGCCTTCCTACGGGCGTTGTCCGCGGTGCGGATGGCCTTGCGCGACCTGGTCTTCGCGGACATCCCCGACGCCGAGCTCGAGGCCGCCGCGGAGCTGGACGACGAGACGCTGCCGACCGAGAAACGCCACGCGCTGGCCTGCTACACCTGCTTCGGCCTGCTCCAGCAATCCTTGGTACTCCAGCTGGACCCCGAGGCGTTCGATTAAGTTGCGAAATCGGTTGAAGGAGCGGACCGCCTAGGCAACAAGGAGGGTCGTGCTCCGCGCGTTCGCCGGCATCCTCTCGGACCTCAAGGGTCTTTGGCTCAAGGCCTGGGCGCGACCACGCCCCGCCCTCTTCCCGCTTGGCGCCGTCGCACGCAGCGCCGACGCGACCGTACTCCGGGCGGACCTGCTCGCGGGCCTGACCGTCGCCCTGCTGGCGTTCCCGATGGCGATGGCCTTCGCCATGAAGGCCGGCCTGCCCGTGTGGTGCGGCATCGTCGGCTGCGGCGTGGCGGCCTTCGTCGCGCCGATCTTCTCCGGCTCGGCCAACCTCTCCGCAGGACCGACCAACGCTTCGGCGGCCCTCCTGCTCGGAGCGTTCGCGACCCTGGGGGCGGTCACGCCCGAGATGCGCGTCGCGGCCTTGCCCACCCTGTTGCTGATGACGGGGGTCTTCCTCCTACTGGCCTCCTGGCTGCGGCTGGGTGGCTTCGCCGACTTCGTCCCGCGCACGGTCATCTCCGCCTACATCGCGGCGGCAGCCCTGCGCGTCATCGCCCTGCAGCTCCCGACAGCGCTGAACCTGCCCGGCGACCACGGCGACCAATCCCTGCCCGAGGTACTGTGGGCGACCGTCCACGCCGGCAAGGCCCTGCTGAACCCCGACCTCGGCCTCGCGGTGGTCACGGCCATCGTCTATGCGCTGCTGCGCCGCCCCTACGGCGTGGGCAAGGCCATCCTCGGCGCGATCGGCGTGGCCTCGCTCGGGGCCTACCTGGGCCAATCGGTCGCCCTCGGGCAAGGCTCGCGGGCCGACCTCGTGCACTACGTCGGCGACGCCGCGCGGACCGCCAACGCCCTCCACCTGCCCGAGTTCTCGGCGCGCACCTTCTCGACCCTCTTCTCGCCCGCGCTCGCGCTCGCCGTGCTCGTGATCATCGAAGGCACCGCCAATGCGCGGGCCTCGGCGCTGAAGACCGGGCGCGGCTCCGACCTGCACCAGGAGATCTTCGGGTTGGGGATGGCGAACCTGGCGTGCTGCCTGACGGGGGGCATGGCCGCGTCGGGCTCGATCACGCGCTCGGCCCTCAACGTGAGCAGCGGGGCCCGCACCGCCTACGCATCGATGTTCTGCGGGGCCTTCATCCTGGCCGCCGGCTACGTGGCGAGCTCCCTCGTGGCCCACGTACCGCTGGCCAGTCTGGCGACGCTGGTCATCGCGGCGGAACTCGAGCTGGCGAACCTGCCGGTCGTCCGCCTGATCCTGCAATCCGGGGCCCAGGACCGCACGGTCTTCCTCGCGACCTTCGTCACCGCGCTGGTCGCCCCACTCGATGTGGCGATTTTCTTCGGCACCGGCGTGGCGGTGGCCTTCTACTTGCGCAAGACTTCGCAGCCCGAGGTGGTGGAATACGATTTCGCCGAGACGGGCGAACTGCGCGCCCGCGCCCCCGGCCAAGGCACCACCGGGATCTCCATCCTGCACGTCGAGGGCAGCCTGCACTTCGGCGCCACCCAAGCCTTCCACGACCACCTGCGGCGCGCCTCCGCGGACCCCAACCTGAAGGTGCTGGTGGTGAAGTTCCGCGAGGCGGTGCACCTCGACGCCAACGGGGTCCTGCTCCTGCGGGACCTGGCCGAGACCCTGCGCTCCGGCGGACGGCACCTGATCCTCTGCGAGGCCAAGCCCGAGACGATGGCCATCTTCGGGAACGCCGGCCTGATCGAGACGGTCGGAGCGGCCAACGTCATCCCCTGGGACCCCGCCAACCCCAACGCGGCCCTCGCCAAGGCGGTCCGGCGCGCCAAGGAATTGGCGGGCGGCGGCGAGGCGGTCCTGCGCATCGTCACGGCCCCGCACCCGGAACTGCCGGCCCCGGCCTCGGCCACGGGCGCGGACTGGCAAATCTAAGCAGTCTCCTCCCAAAAACGGGCGGACGACCGAGCCCGCCGGCCGATTTATGGCAGGAAATGAATTATGGCTTGAAGCCCGCCAGCCGTCCCACCCTTTTGAGGGGGTTCGTTCGTTAAGCGAACCCCTTTCCACGCACCATGAGCCACTACAGCGACATCCAAAAGCACCTCGGCACCGACGCCGAAAACCTCCTCGGGTTCAACAACCCGAAGATCAAGAAGGAGCAGATCCACTCCCCGCGCGCGGATTGGGTCGAGCACGCCTTCGCCGCCTCGGACCGCAACAACCGCGTCCTGGCCAACCTGCAGCGCCTCTACGGCTCCGGCCGCCTCGCCAACACCGGCTACGTCTCGATCCTCCCGGTCGACCAGGGCATCGAACACTCCGCCGGCGCCTCCTTCGCCAAGAACCCGATCTACTTCGACGGCGAGAACATCGTGAAGCTCGCCATCGAAGGCGGTTGCAACGCGGTCTGCTCCACCTTCGGCGTGCTCTCCAGCGTCTCCCGTCGCTACGCGCACAAGATTCCGTTCATGGTGAAGATCAACCACAACCAGCTGCTCACCTACCCCAACGTCGGTGACCAGGTGATGTACGGCACCCTGAAGCAGGCCGCCGACATGGGCTGCGCCGCCGTCGGCGCGACGATCTACTTCGGCTCCGCCGAGACCAATCGCCAGATCATCGAAGTCTCCCACGCCTTCCAGCAGGCCCACGAGCTCGGCATGGCCACCGTCCTCTGGTGCTACACCCGCAACAGCGCCTTCAAGACGAAGGAGAAGGATTTCCACGTGTCCGCCGACCTCACCGGCCAGGCCAACCACCTCGGCGTCACCATCTGCGCCGACATCATCAAGCAGAAGCTCCCCGAGAACAACGGCGGTTACCTCGCGATCCAGGCCACGGAATCCTCCTACGGCAAGATCGACAAGCGCATGTACACGGACCTCTCGACCGATCACCCGATCGACCTCACCCGCTACCAGGTCGCCAACTGCTACATGGGCCGCATCGGCCTGATCAACTCCGGCGGCCCCTCGGGCAACAACGACTTCGCCGAAGCCG
>Ga0207909_1000347_pt1 | contig 16187 bp, 15 predicted proteins | sample LakMenEpi05May10_FD_150672 | JGI IMG/M metagenome (GOLD analysis project Ga0207909, IMG submission 150672) | Freshwater microbial communities from Lake Mendota, WI - 05MAY2010 deep hole epilimnion (SPAdes) | ecosystem: Environmental > Aquatic > Freshwater > Lake > Epilimnion/Euphotic zone ...
AAGACCTCGTTGGTGACCTCGAAATCTTCCCAGTCGGCGCGCGGCTCGTGCAGGCCGAGGGCCTTGCACGCGGCGATTTTTTCCGCCTTGGTGCGGCTGAACCACTGCGGGTCGCCGGTGCGCTCGAGGATGAGGTCCTTGTACTTGGCCTCGCGCCACTCGCCGCCGAGCTCGATGGCGACGCCGTCCGGCCGGACGACGGTGGTCGTGCCGAGGACGTCGGCGCAGACCTTCTGGATCATCGAGCGGACGAGCTCCATCATGCCGCGGAAGTCGGTGTAGGCCTGGTAGGCCTCGAGCATCGTGAACTCGGGGCTATGCTTGATGGACACGCCTTCGTTGCGGAAGACGCGGCCGATCTCGAAGACGCGGTCCATGCCGCCGACGAGGCAACGCTTGAGGTGCAGCTCGAGCGCGATGCGTAGGTAGAAGTCGCAATCGAGCGCGTTGGAGTGCGTCTCGAACGGACGGGCCGCAGCGCCGCCGGCGATGGCGTGCAGGGCCGGCGTCTCGACCTCAGTGAACTGGCGGCTCCAGAGGAAGCGGCGGATCGCCTCGACCACGCGGCTGCGGACGAACAGGCGGCGGCGCGACTCCTCGTTGACGACGAGGTCGAGGTAGCGCTGGCGGTAGATCTTCTCGGCGTCGGTCAGGCCGGCCCACTTCTCGGGCAGGGGGCGGAGGGCCTTCGAAACCAGCTTATATTCGGAGACGCGCACGGTGACCTCGCCGGTCTTGGTGCGAAAGAGACGGCCGCGGACGCCCACGAAGTCGCCCGAATCGACAAGCTTCTTGAAATGCGTGTCGTAGGCGTCGCCCAGGGCGTCGCGGGTGAAGTAGGTCTGGATCACGCCGCCGCGGTCGAGCAGCTTGACGAAACTGGCCTTGCCCATGACGCGCAGGGCGACGATGCGGCCGGCGACGGAGACCTCGGGGCCTTCCTCGACGCCCTCGGGCAGGAGGCCGGGGCACTCGGTCGAGACGTGGGTCTGGGCCCACTCGGCGCGGAACGGATCCTCCCCGGCGGCGCGGAGCTGGGCGAGTTTCTCCTTCCGGACCGCGTGGAGGTCGTGGGAGATGGCGTTGAGGTCGGTCTTTTCGCTCATGTGGGCTCCCTTGAGGGGTGCCTCCGAGGGGGCGGGGAGGCAAGGGCGAAAGGTTCGGCGGGCGGCTCGGTTTCCGTGTTGCGGCGGGACCTTTCCGGAGAATAACCCAAGACCCATGAAGGCCTACCTCGACCTGCTCCGCCACGTCCGGCAGCACGGAGAAATCCGGGCCGACCGCACCGGCACGGGCACGCTCGGCATCTTCGGCGCCCAGCTGCGCTTCGACCTCGCGGAAGGCTTCCCGCTCGTGACGACGAAGAAGGTCCACCTTAAGTCCATCACGCACGAACTGCTCTGGTTCCTCTCCGGCAGCACGCAGAACGCCTGGCTGACAGAGCGCGGGGTGAGCATCTGGAAAGAGTGGGCCACGGCGGAGCAGTGCGCGAAGTTCGGTCGCGGCGAGGGCGACCTCGGGCCCGTCTACGGCCACCAATGGCGCAACTTCGGGGCCACGAAGCGACCCGACGGCACGTACGCGCCCGACGGCGTCGACCAAGTCCGCAAGCTCGTCGAGGAAATCCGCCGCAACCCCGCCAGCCGCCGCCTGATCGTCTCGGGCTGGAACCCGGAGGAGGCCGACCAGGTGGCCCTGCCGCCGTGCCACACGCTCTTCCAATTCCATGTCTCGACGGACGGCCGCCTGAGCTGCCAGCTCTACCAGCGCAGCGCGGACCTCTTCTTGGGCGTGCCCTTCAACATCGCCAGCTACGCGATGCTGACGCACATGATCGCGCAGGTGACGGGACTTAAGCCCGGTCATTTCGTGCACACCTTCGGCGACGCGCACATCTATTCCAACCACGTGGAGCAGGTCGACCTGCAGCTCTCGCGCGAGTCGCGGCCCCTGCCCCGCCTGGTGCTGAACCCGGCCGTGACGGACCTCTTCGCGTTCAAGTTCGAGGACATCGCCGTCGAGGGCTACGACCCGCACCCGGCAATCAAGGCCCCCGTGGCCATCTGACCGTGCGCCTCGGCCGTCCGCTCATCGCCATCGCGGCCGTCGCGCGCAACCGCGGGATCGGCCTCGCGAACAAGCTGCCGTGGCGTATCCCGGAAGACTTCGCCTTCTTCAAGGCGACGACCATGGGCCAGATCCTCCTGATGGGGCGCAAGACCTATGAGTCCATCGGCCGCCCCCTCCCGGGACGGACGACCGTGGTCCTGAGTCGTTCGGGATTCACCGCCCCCGGCGTGATTACCGCGGCGAGTTGGGAGGAAGCCGCCCAAGTCGAGCCCGGGAAGACCCTGTTCCTGGCCGGAGGGGCCGCCCTGTACGCGGAGGCCCTGCCTTGGTGCAACGAACTGATCCTGACCCACGTCCCCCTCGAGCCGGAGGCGGACGCCTTTTTCCCGGACTGGACGGGTCATTTTGACGCAGGAACGCTCCTCCACGACTTCCCGACGTGTGAAATGCGCCGGCACCTGCCGCGGGCGACGAAAGGCTAATTTGCTTATTTTTAAGCAAATCCCGCATTTTCTCTTATCGACCCTAGTGAAGCGGCAAAAAGGGGCGTTTTTATGCCTTTTGTCCTTTCCAAGGACTCCCCCCGCCCTACCTTCCCGCCCATGCCGGACGGCCTGTTCACTTTCTTCGCGGCGCTGACCCTCGGCGCCGCCCTTCTCCTGGTCCTGAGCCGGAACGCCGTGACCTCGGCCATGGGGATGATCCTCGCCCTCGTCGGCATCGCGGCGGACTTCTTCCTGCTCGACGCCTACTTCCTCGGGGTGCTCCAAGTGCTGGTCTACGCCGGGGCCGTGATGGTGCTGTTCCTGTTCATCATCATGCTCCTGGATACGGACGACGCCGCCAGCGCCTACCCCTGGAAGACCGCCGCCCTCGGGCTCGCCACGTTCTTCCTGCTCGGGGCCGGCGTGCTCTGGCTCTTCCATTGGTCTGGGGCCGTCAGCGCCGCCCCCGCGGGCGCCACGCCGCCGGAGTTCTCGGCCAACCCCGCTGAGTTCACGACCGCCGCCAAGTCCTTCGGCCGGCTCCTCTACACCAAGTACCTTCTCCCCTTGGAAATCGCGGGTTTCCTGCTGCTCGTCGCCCTGGTCGGCGTCGTCTCCCTGAGCAAGGACGCCCCGGAGGGCCAAGCCTGAGGACCCCGCCATGGAACACACCACCCTCGCCCACCACCTCCTGCTGGCCGGCCTGCTGTTCGCGCTGGGCCTGACCGGCGTCCTCGTGCGCCGCAACCTGCTCGTCGTGTACATGTGCCTCGAGCTGATGCTCGCCGCCACGACCCTCGCGATGGTCGCCTTCTCCCGCTTCGCCCACAAGATGGACGGCGCGGTCTTCGTCTTCTTCGTCATCACCGTCGCCGCGGCCGAGGTAGCCGTCGGGCTGGCCCTGATCGTCGCGCTCTACCGCCGCCGCGGCACGATCCAGTCGGACGCCCTGAACCTCCTGCGCGACTAAGCTTTTCCGATGCCCCCCGACTTTTCGTCCCTGGTCCACTGGATCCTGTTCCTGCCGCTGGGCGCGGCCCTGTTCATCGCCCTCTTCCTCCGCCGGGCCGGCGCCGTCGCCGCCTGGCTCTCGACCGGCGTGGCCTTCGCCATCGCGGCCCTCGCGCTGCGCCTGCTGACCGCCGCCCCTGGCGACACCCGCTGGCACGTCGAGCTCGCGAAGCTCGGCGACATCTCCCTGGGCTTCGGCTACCTCATCGACGCCAACGCGCGCCTGATGCTCTTCGTGGTGTCGTTCGTCGCCGCCTGGATTCACCTCTTCTCCGTCGGCTACATGCGGGACGACGACGCGCGCGGCCGGTTCTTCGGTGGCCTGTCGATCTTCATGTTCTCCATCCTGGGCATCGTCGTCGCCGACAACCTGCTCATGACCTTCGTGTTCTGGGAACTGGTCGGCTTCAGCTCGTACATGCTGATCGCCCACTACTTCGACAAGGATTACGCGGCGGAAGCCTCCAAGAAGGCCTTCATCGTCAACCGCGTCGGCGACCTCGGCTTCATCCTCGGCATCGCCTTCTGCCTCGCGCATTTCGGCACGCTGAACTTCGCCGAGCTGGGCGCGCTCAAGCCCGCGGCCGGCTGGCCCTGGCTCCTCGGCGCGCTCCTGATGTGCGGCTTCATCGGCAAGTCCGCGCAGTTCCCCCTGCACGTCTGGCTGACGGACGCGATGGCCGGCCCGACGCCCGTCTCCGCGCTCATCCACGCCGCCACGATGGTCGCCGCCGGCGTCTACTTCATGGCGCGGATCGCCTTCCTGCTGACGCCCGACGTGCTCCAGCTCATCGCCGTGTCGGGCGCTGGCATGGCCGCCCTCGCCGGCCTCTGCGCGCTCGCCCAGACCGACATCAAGAAGTCCCTCGCCTACTCGACGCTCGCGCACCTCGGCATCATGGGTTGCGCGATCGGCCTCGGCCGCCCCGACCTCGCCGTCCTGCACATGGCGATGCACGCGTTCTTTAAGGCCACGCTTTTCCTCGGCGCCGGCTCCGTCATCCACGGCTGCCACCACGAGCAGGACATGCTGAAGATGGGCGGGCTCGCCCGCAAGATGCCCGTCACCACGGCCGCCTTCATCGCCGCCACGCTGTCGAACTGCGCCGTGCCCTTCCTCGCCGGCTGGTACTCCAAGGACGCGATCCTCGAGGCCGCCCACGCGAGCAACCTCTACCTCTTCACGCTGCTCGGCTTGGCCGCGGTCGCGACCTGCCTCTACAGCGCCCGCATGGTGCGTCTGGTGTTCTTCGGTCCGGCCAACTCGGAGGCCGCCGACCACGCCCATGAGTCGCCGTGGACCATGACCGCCCCGCTGGTCGTCCTCGGCCTTGGTTTCTCCGTCGCCGCCGGCTTCGCCGCCGACGCGCTCATCCCCGCGGCCGCCCTCGCCCGCGTCGCCGAGCCGCTGCGCGCGATGGCCTTCCACGCCACCTCGGCCGCCACGATCGTCGGCCTGGTCGCGCTGGCGCTCGGCGCCCTCGCCTTCCGCTACTACGGCCGCGCCGCCGGCGTCGACAGCCTGCGCGTCGACCTACCGCGCTTCTACGGCGTGCTCGAGTTCCGCTGGATGGATGCGGTCTACGGCTGGTACGTGGACCGCGTGCAGCGGCGCCTCTCCGAATTCCTCGCCTTCCTCGACCTGCTGCTGATCAACGGCGTGGCGGTGCGCTGGCTCGGCGCCGGCGTGCCGGCCGTCCTCGGCTACCTCACAGGCCGGACCCTGCACCGCGGGCAGACCCGCCTGTACGCCCTCAGCCTCGTTGTGGGCACCCTTCTCCTGGCCTGGTACTTCCTCGCCCGCTGACCCATGGACTCCCTCGACTTTCTCCACGCCAACCTCGCGGCCGTCGCGGTCTACACCCCGATCGTCGCCGGCTTGGTCCTGCTCGCCGGCCGCCGCCTGCCCGCCAGCTTCGCCTCGGGCTTCGCCTTCGCCGGCTTCGCGCTGCCGTTGCTCCTCGGGGTCTGGCTCGTCGCCCCGTGGCCGGGCCAGCGGATCGCCTACCAGCAGCTGACCTCCGTGGGCGCGCCCTGGGGCTTCGACTTCGGCCTGAACGGCCTGAGCGCGCCACTGTTCCTGATGACCGCCGTCGTCGGCCTCGCCGCGGGGATCAAGGCCCTCGTGCAGCAGGTCGAACGCCGCAACACCTACCTCGGCATGCTGCTCTTCATGTTCGGCGGTACCCTCGGGACCTTCGGCACGACCAGCGTGCTCGGGGCCTACTTCTTCCACGAGTTCGCCCTCATCCCGACCTTCCTGTTGACGCTCTTCTGGGGCGGCGCGGGCCGCCGGCCGGCCGCCATGCAGATGGCGATCTACCTCACCGTCGGCGCGATGGTTTCGCTCGCCGGCCTCCTGCTCGTCCTCGGCGCCGCCAAGACCGGCTACACCTCCACTTGGAGCGAACTGCTCAACACCCTCGACCTGCGCGTCGTCCCCACCGCGGCACTCGGGCTCACGCTCTTCGGCTTCGGCGTGCTCGCCTCGCTCTTCCCCTTCCATTCCTGGGCCGCGCCCGGCTACACCGCCGCGCCCACGCCCGCCTCGATGCTCCACGCCGGCGCCCTCAAGAAGTTCGGCCTCTACGGCATCATCCTCGTCACCCTCAACACCCTCGGCGGCGCCCACGGCGCGCTGGCGGACTGGTTCCTCGTCTGCGCCCTCGCGAACGTCGTACTCGTCGGCCTGATCTGCCTCGCCCAGCGCGACCTCAAGGAGCTGCTCTCCTGGAGCTCCGTCGCCCACATGGGCCCGATCTTCCTCGGCCTCTGGGTGACCGGTGTGACCGGCCGCCCCGACGGCGTCGCCGCGGCGCTCTTCCTGATGGTGGCCCACGGCCTCTCCTGCGCCGCGCTCTTCCTGCTCGCCAACGGCGTGCGCGCCCGCGCCGGCACCTACCGGCTCGACGAGCTCGGCGGCCTGGCCAAGCAGGCGCCCGTGCTCGCCGCGCTCTTCGTCGCCGCGACGATGGCCTCGATCGGCCTGCCCGGCTTCGGTAACTTCTGGGGCGAGATCGGCGTGTTCCTCGCCCTGCGCGACCAGTCCCTGTGGCTCCAGGCCGCCGTCGCCTCGACCGTCGTGATCTCAGCCGTGTACGCGCTCCGCGCGGTGGCCGCGACCTTCTACGGCGAGCCCACCGCCGCGCTGCGACAGCGCCTCGCCGTCGCCCCCATCGCCGACCTAGGCTGGGCCGAGCGCGTCGCCGCCCTGCTCCTGCTGGGCGCCTCGCTCCTCATCGGTTTCCAGCCGGGCCTCGTGACCTCGCAGACCCAGGACTACTGCAAGGACATCGCCAAGAACGTGGCGGAGACCCTGCCCGCCGCCCCCCCCGCCCCTTCCGCTCGATGACTTCCCTGCTCGCCAACATCGATCCCGCCTTCAAGGCGCTCGCCCCGCGCGCGGCCGACTGGCTGTCGATCCTCCCTGAGATCGCCGTCGCCGGCCTCGCCCTGCTGTGCCTCCTCCAGGCCCTCGTGCTGCCGCCCGCCCAACGCTGGCTCCAGCCCGCCACGGCGCGCGTCGGCCTGCTGCTCGTGCTCGTGATGTCCCTGACCGACGGGACGCCCTGGAACCTCCCGCACGGCGTCGAGAATTTCCCGGCCCGCTTCTTCACCGGGGCCGACGGGCTGCCGGCCTTCCACGGCCTGCTGCGCGTGCAGCTCGAGAACAGCGAGGCGGTCCGGCTGGTCTTCCTCGCTTGCGCCCTCGGCACGAGCCTCCTGGCCGGACGCTTCCTGCGCGACCGCGGCGTCTCGGTGGCCGACTACCACCACGTGCTGCTGATCGTGACCGCGGCGTTCATGCTCCTCGCCCGCGCGAACCACTTCGTGGTCTTCTTCCTCGCCCTCGAGACGGCCGCCGTGGGCCTGTACGTGCTCGTGGGGAACCTGCGCCGCAGCGCCGCGTCGCTCGAGGCCGGCGTCAAGTACCTCGTCGCGGGCGGGCTCAGCTCCGCGCTGCTGCTGATGGGCATCGTCCTGATCTACGGCTCCCTGGCGACTCCGACCAACGACTCGCTCGGCTTCGCCGACATCGCCGCCGCCCTCGTGGCCACCCAAGGCAACGTCAACCCCCTCACGCTCGTCGGCGTGGCCCTCGTGTTCGCGGGCGCCGCCTTCAAGCTCGGCGCCTTCCCCTTCCACACCTGGATCCCCGACGTCTACCAGGGCGCCCCGACCCCGACCACGGCGCTGCTGGCCACGGCCTCCAAGGCCGCCGGGGCCCTCGCCCTGTTCGTGCTGGTCACCGGTCCCTTCGCCGCGCTCGGCGCGAAGCTCGGCCCGCTGCTGGCCGGCCTCGCCATCCTCACGCTGCTGGCGGGCAACCTCGCCGCCCTCGCCGCGACCGACGTCAAGCGGACGCTCGCGCTCTCCGGCGTCGCGCACGCCGGCTTCCTGCTCGCCGCGCTCGCCGTGGCCGTGGTCGCCCCCAACGTCCACTTCGAGACCATCGGCGGCCTCGCCATCTCGGCCGAGCACGCGATCTACTTCTACCTCTACGCCTACATCCTCGGCACGTTCCTGACGTCGGCGGCGCTGGTGAGCCTACCGGTCGCGGAGGACCATGACCGCCCGCTCCTCGGCCTGCGCGGCCTGCTGCGCCGTTCCCCGGTGCTGGCCTCCGCCCTCGGCTTCGGGATCGGCTCCTTGGCCGGCATCCCGCCCTCGGCGGGCTTCGTGGCGAAGCTGATCATCCTGGCGCTCCTCGTGAAGGCCAAGCTCTGGTGGGTCCTGGGCGTCGCCCTCGTCGGCGTGGCCGTCAGCATCCACTACTACTTCTCCCTGCTGCGCGAGGCGTTCATCCGCCCGACCGAGGACGGCGAGGAACTGGCCCCGCTGCCCGTCCCGGCCGGCACGCGCTTCCTCATCGGCGCGCTCTGCGCGGCGACCCTCGCCCTCGGCGTGGCGATGCTGCTCTAAGCCTTCCGCCCGCGCGGGTGGTGGCGGCGGTGCGCGTCGGCGAGGGCCGAGCGCTCCACCGACGCGTAAATCTGGGTCGTCGCGATGTCGGCGTGACCGAGCATCTCTTGGATCGAACGCAGGTCGGCCCCGCCCGCCAGGAGATGCGTGGCGAAGGCGTGCCGCAGCAGGTGGGGCTTCACGGAGGGCGGCAGACCCGCGCGGGCCGCGGCCTGCTTGACCGCGAGCCAGAAGGTCTTGCGCGAGATGGCGACGCCCCGGGCGCTAAGGAACAAGGCGCTCCCGGTCTTCGGGCGGACCAAGGCGGGCCGGCCGGCGGCGAGGTACGCGCGGAGCACCGTGAGCGAGGTCTCGCCGACGGGCACGAGCCGGTCCTTGGCGCCTTTGCCGCGGACGCGGACGATGCCGGACTCCTCGTCAATCGCCTGCAGGTCCAAACCGCAGAGCTCCGAGACGCGCAGGCCCGAGCCATACATGAGCTCGAGCATCGCCCGGTCGCGCAGACCCTGCGGCGTGGCGGCATCCGGCGAGGTGACGATGCGGGCGACCTCCGCCGGGCTGATCAGGCCGGGCAACCGGCGCTGGAACTTGGGCCCGCGAGCCAGCTCGGTGAAGTCGTCGCGCCGGAGACCCGCGCGGACAAGATGCCGGGCGAACGAACGCACGGCCGAGAGTCGGCGGGCCAGCGAGGCCGGGGCCTGCCCGCGGCGGTCAAGGGTCCGCACCCAGGCGTCGACCTGGGCGAGGCCGACATCGGGCCAGCGGGTGAAGCCGGCGCGGCCGCAGTGGGCGGCGAAGGCGAGGAGGTCGCCCTCGTAGGCCGCCACGGTCAGTTTGGCCAGACCGCGCTCGAGCGACAGGTGGCCGAGGAAGGCGTCGACCCCTTCCTGCAGGTCGGGCGGCACGGCGGCGGCGCGGGCGTTCCTCGGCATGACGCATCAGTATTGCCCCCGCCCGCGCGGAGTCCATAAGGATTGGCATGTCCAGCCAGCGCGAGCGCGCCATGAAGCCCACCGACCTGCGGGGTATCCTCCGCTACGTCCCGATGTTCCGCGACCACGTCTTCGTGATCGCGGTCGACGGCTCGATCGTGGCCCACGAGAACTTCGCGAACATCGTGACGGACATCGCCGTGCTGCGCAGCCTCTCGATCAAGGTCGTGCTGGTGCACGGCATCGGCCAGCAGCTGGTCGGCCTGGCCGGCGGGCACAACATCGCGCTGTCCGACGTCCAGGGCGAGGGCCCGACGGACGCCGCCACGATGTCGCTCGCCCGCGAGGCCTCCGCCCTCGTGTCGCAATCCGTCCTCGAGCACCTCTCGCAGGCCGGCCTGCGCTGCGCGATCACCAACGCCGTGCGCTCGACCAAGCTCGGCCGGCTCAAGGGCGTGGACCACCTCTACACCGGCAAGGTCGAGAAGGTCGACGCGGCCATCCTGAAGTCGATGCTGGCGCAGGACCTCCTACCCCTGGTCACGCCGATCGTGTGCGACCGCGAAGGTCAGTCGCTGCGCGTCAACAGCGACCACCTGGCGATGGAACTGGCCGTCGCGCTCGGCGCCTCGAAGCTCATCTACCTCACCCCCTTCAGCGGCCTGCAGGTCGACGGCGTCGTGCAGCTCAACCTCCCCGAGGATGAGCTCAAGCGTCTGTTGGCGGACAAGCACGCCAAGCTCGACCCGCGCATCCGCAGCAAGGCCGTCCAGGCCGCCAAGGCCCTCGACGAGGAGGTCCCGCGCGCCCACATCCTCGACGGCCGCGTCTTCGGCTGCCTGCTCACGGAGATCTTCGACAAGGTCGGCCTCGGCACGATGGTCCACGCGAACGACTACGACCGCATCCGGCAGGCGAAGAAGAAGGACGCGCAGGCCCTGTACAACCTCGCGAAGCACGGCGCCAAGACCGACGCGCTCATCGCCCGCACGCGCCAGCAGATCGAGCAGGGCTACGCCGACTTCTACGTCTACGAGATCGACGACAGCATCATCGGCTGCGCGGCCCTGCGCCCCTACGCCGACGGCAAGTCGATGGAGCTCGGCGCGGTCTACGTCCAGCCGTTCTACCACGGTCGCGGCGTCGGTCGGAAACTCGTCGAGTTCGCCAAGCGCCGCGCCAAGCAGCTCGGCGCCAAGAAACTGATCGCGCTCACGACGCAGACCCAGGGCTTCTTCCAGTCGGCCTGCGGTTTCGTCGCGGGCACGCTCACGGACCTGCCCGCCGAACGCCGCAAGGCCCTCCAGGCCAGCGGTCGCAACTCACAGGTGCTCACCTTCCCGCTCCGGCGCTTGAGCGATTCGGTGCGCTGATCACTTCGCGGCGAAGAAGCCGCGCTGCTTGTCCGAGATCGGCAAGCCGACTTTCTCCATGACGAGCAGGATGTCCTCCCACGCGGTGCGCTTGACGGTCGCCGAGGGATTGTGGAGCAGGTAATTCGGGTGGAAGGTCGGCATCAACGGGATCCCTTCGAAGTCGAGCCACTTGCCGCGCGCCTGGGTGATCGGCAAGCCGCCGGGACGCAGCGCCTCGCAGGCCTGGGCCCCGAGGGCGATGATCACCTGCGGACGGACGATCTCGATTTGCGCCCGGAGGTAAGGGAGGTTGAAAGCGACCTCGCGCGCGTTCGGCGGGCGCTTGCCGTGGGGCGTCGGCGGCTCGGGGCGCCAACCCATGACGGGGGCCAGGTAGGTCAGTTCTTCCCCGATCAGGCCGGCGGCGAGGATCTTGCGCAAGAGCTCGCCCGAGGCGCCCACGAAGGGCCGTCCGGACTCAGCTTCCTCGAGGTTGGGCGCTTCCCCAACGAAGAAGAGGCGGGCATCGACCGAACCCTGTCCGAGGACGGGCTTATGCCCAGGCAGAAGGTGCCGACGGGTCTCGGGACACTGGGAGACCAAGGCATGCAGGGCGGCCAGCCGGGCGGTCTTATCTCCGGAAGGCAGCGTGACCACGGGCGGGTCGGGGATCGGGATGACGGGGGCGGCGGCGACCGGCGCAGGGGTCGGGCGGGCAGGCGTCACCAGGCGGGCGGCCTGGGCCGAGGCGGTGAACGCGGCGACCGGGGACGCACCCGCGGTCACCGCCGCCGGAGAGACCGCTGGACGGGCTGACCCGGTGACCTTACGCAGGAACTCCATGGACTCCGTCGAGACGCTGACCCGCGTGACCCCAGCGGCCCGCTGGCGCTTCAGCTCGTCCAAGAGCGCTTCGATGGCGTCGGCGGGGTCGATCACGGGTGGGGAATGGATTGGATGGCCCGGGCGAGGGTCAAATCTTTCTCGGTGAGGCGCCCACCCGCGTCATGGGTACAGAGTCGCAGGCTGACGCGGTTCCAGCTGTTGTGGATTTCCGGGTGATGGTCCTGCGCCTCGGCGACGGCCCCCACTTGGTTGATGAAAGCCAAGGCGGCCTTGAAATTCGTTAACTCATAGGTCTTCAACAACTTGCAACCATCTAGACCCCAGCCATTCAAGCCGGCCAAAGCCGCCTCGATCTGCGCGGGAGTCAAAGCTTGGCTCATGAAAACAGCCTCTTTACGAGGGATACGGGAGTCAATGCCGAGCTGGGGGTAGACCCCTATTGTGAATAAACTTGCCCTGCCGCCGATCATGTACCTTATCAGTGGTCAGGCTTGTCTCGGAAAATAACCAAAGTAAGAGGCAAGCCCCGCAAGAATCCGGTGAGTTGACGGTCGCTAAGACGGCAAATCGAAATCCGAAGGTCGGAAACGGGCAATGCGGTGAAGGTAAACCAAGCAAAACAAAAGATATGGAAAACAAACTGTTCGTGGGCAATCTGCCCTGGGCCGCAACCGAAGCCGACATCCGCGCTCATTTCTCCCAAGCGGGCGAAGTGGTCTCCGTGGAAGTCATGATGGATAAGTTCACGGGTCGTCCCCGCGGCTTCGCCTTCGTGACCATGGGCAACGCTCAGCAGGCTCAGGATGCGATCGCCAAGACCGAGAACGTCGATTTCATGGGTCGTCCCCTGAAGGTCAACGTGGCTCGCCCTCGTGAAGAACGCCCGTCCTTCGGCGGCGGTGACCGTCCCCGCTCCGGCGGCTTCGGCGGCGACCGTCCCCGCTCCGGCGGCTTCGGCGGCGGCGACCGTGGTGGCTTCGGCGGCGGCGGCTCTCGCGGCGGCTTCGGCGGCGGCGGTGGCGGCGGCTCTCGTGGCGGCTTCGGCGGCGGCAATCGCGGCGGCTTCGGCGGCGGCGATCGCGGCGGCTACTAATCCCCGGATTCACTAGCACCTTTGAGGGGCGTCGAAAGACGCCCCTTTTTTGTGCCCATTGGCCTGGTTAAGCCTGTTTCTAGCCTGAAAATGCACCCTTCAGACGATTTGGGCTAGCCAATACCCCCCAAGGATTTAACCCCAAAGCACAAACCCTAACATGCGCCTCATCCTCGCCTCCCTGCTGACCACCGTCGGCGCCGCCCTGCCGGCCCAGCAGTTCGACACCCGCGGCATCCCCGCCGACGCCGCCATCGTCCTGGTGACGGCCCCGACCGCCGGCCTCCAGATCAACAGTTCGCCCGCCATGAAGACGCTGCGCGAACGCGCCGAGAAACTCTCGCTCGAGGCGGGCGCCGCCGGCCTGGCTGGCCAGCCGAACTACGACAAGATCATGCGCGAGGAGTTCGGCATCGACACCAACGACACGACGAACTCCTTCGCCCTCGGCCTGAACATCACCAACGGCGCGAATGGCGCTCCCGATTTCTCCGGCGCCGCCGTCCTCCACATCAAGGTCGACCCGAAGAAGGTCGAAGCCTTCGGCAAGAAGCGCGGCGTCGCCACGCTCACGGCCGGCGGCAAGACCGGCTGGAACGCCCTGCAGTTCTTCGCCGCGGTCGCCGACCCCAAGGCCCAGCCGCAGGCCGACGGCCCCGACAGCTTCCAGCTCGGACTCTTCATCGTGGACGCCTCGACCATCGTCCTCGCCCAGCCCAAGGACGCCGCGGCCAGCTTCGCGAGCCTCGCCGGCAAGACCCCGGCCTACGCGCTCAACGCCGCGCAGAAGACCTTCGCCGCCGACACCGGCAAGGCCTACGGCTTCTTCGCCGTCAACCTGGCCCGCCTGCCTTCCAACCCTGAGCTCGAACAGACCGGTCTGGCCAACGCCATGATGGCCTTCGGCGAGAAGGGACCCAATCAGGTCTTCAAGATCGCGGCCAACTTCACCTCGGCCGAAAAGGCCAAGACCACCGGCCAGCAGATCCAGGGCTTCCTCGCCGCCGCCCCGTTGCTGCTCGCCATCGACCCCACCGAACCGGCGGAACAGCAGGCCATGAAGAAGATGGGCACCGAGCTCGTGGCGGCCATCCAGCCCGTCAAGGTGGAAGGCAACCAGGCCGCGATGACCATCTCGCTCGAGACGGAGAAGCTCATGGGGATGGTCGCGCAGATCATGGACCTCACCGAGAAGCAGATGGAAGCCCAAGGCGGCGCGGCCCCGGGCGCCCCGGCGGTCAAGGCCAGCGGCGGCAAGAAGAAGCCGGTCGGCGCGCCGACGACGAAGTAAGGTCGTTTTACAGACCTCAAAAGGGCGCCCACCGGGCGCCCTTTTTATTGGGAATGGGCTGGAGGCGTCCCGCGCCAAAGATTAATCATACTCCCTCCCCCGCCATGAAGCCGCTCCTACTCCTCGCCGCCCTGACCCTCAGCCTCGCCTCCGCCCAAGCCGTCGACACCAAGGGCGTCCCCGCGGCGGAGATCGGCGGGTTCTTCCACCTCGGCGTCCGCCAACTGGACGACAGCAAGTTCGGGCAGACCTTGGATAAGGCCTTCGGTGACGACCTCCGCGCCAACCCGACGTTCCGGGCGTTCAAGGAGAAACTGGGCTTCGACTTCGAGAAGGACCTGAACGACGTCCTCGTGGGTTTCTACCCGGGCATCGAGGCGAAGAGCCCGCAGATCGCCGGCGTGATCCGGGGCCGCTTCGACGTCGCCAAGATTGAGGCCTATGCGAAGTCGGCCAAGGTCGACGCCACCGCCCTGGGCTCTTTCACCGGCTGGGACGTCGACCAGCTGGGTAGCTCCCTCGAGGGCAAGGAGCGCACCGCGACGGCCGGCGCGACGAAGGCCGACCCCACCCTGATCGTCTTCGTCTCCGCGGACACCGCGCTCGTCGGCAGCCGCGCCAAGCTGGGCGCGGCGCTCGACGCCTACGCGGGCAAGACGGCCTCGTTCCGACCCAAGGCCGACCTCTCCGGGCCGGGCGCGCCCTTCCTCCGCATCGAGGCCGACGTCGAGGCGCTCAAGATGCCGGGCGACCCCAACGGCCTGCGCCGCGGAGTCCTGACGCTGGGCGAGACGGGCCCGAACCTCGTGGCGACCTTCGACGGTCAGATGATCAACGTGGGCAAGGCCAACGAGGTGGCCAGCCAACTCAAGGGGGTGGCGGGCTTGCTCAGCATCGGCCTCATGGATGAAGCCAACAAGAACCCCGACCAGATCGCCAGCCAGCGGGTCATGCTGGAGCTGATCCAATCCCTGAAGTCCGAGGCCAAGGGCGACCACGTCCTCTTCATGGTCTCCTACGACGCCGAGAAGGCGGCCTTGGGGATGGTCAAAGCGATCGTCGCGCAGAAGGCGAAGGCCACCCCGGGCAAGTGACCCCGCCCCGCCTGCTGCGCGCCGGCCGGCTCGCGGTGGAGATCCACCCCGACCGGGCGGCGCTGGGCCGGGCGGCGGGACAGGCCGTGGCGGCGCACCTGCGCGCCTTGCTCGCCAAGCAGGGCGGCGCCCGCGTCATCTTCGCCTGCGCGCCCTCGCAGGACGAGTTCCTGGCCACGCTGATCGCGGCCTCGCGGTCGGCGGAGCTCGGCTTCGACTGGGCCGGCGTGACGGCCTTCCACATGGATGACTACGTCGGCTACGCGGCCGACCACCCGCGAAGTTTCCGCCGCTACCTACGTACGCACCTGCTCGACCACGTCGCGGTCGGCGCGTTCCACCCGCTACCGGCCGAGCTGCCGCCCGCGGTCGCGTGCGCGCGCTACGCGGCCCTGCTGGCGGCGGCGCCGATCGACCTCATCTGCCTCGGTATCGGCGAGAACGGCCACCTGGCGTTCAACGACCCGCCGGTGGCGGACTTCGCCGACCCAGTGCGCGTGAAGGTCGTGGCGCTCGACGACGCGTGCCGGCGGCAACAGGTGAACGATGGCTGCTTCCCGACGCTGGCCGACGTCCCGACGCACGCCCTGACGCTGACGTTGCCGGTCTTCCGCGACGCGCGCCGCCTGAGCGCGCACGTGCCGGGACCGCGCAAGGCCGCGGCGGTCCGGGCCACGCTCCGCGACCCGCGGAGCCCCGCCTGCCCGGCGACGCTCCTGCGCGACCACCCGGATGCGACGCTTTACGTCGACGAGGCGGCCGCGGCCGAACTGCGATGAGCCCGCGTCAACGCTCCTGGGTCATCGCGGCGGCACTGGTGCTGCTCGTCGGCCTCGGGGCCTGGCTGCTGCGCCCCGGCGCGACGCACCTCAATGTCGGCTCCGAGCACGCCGTCTGCGGCCTGCTCCGGACGGAGGCGGCGCAGGCCGCCGGGAGTTCCCGCGCGGTCCGCAGCCTGCTGGCGCAGGTCGCGCCACTGCCGACGCGGAACGGCCTGCGCACGGCCCTGCTCCGCGCGGACGCGGCGGAGCTCCACCTCGGCTTCGGCTTCGCGGAACCGGCCTTCGCGGTCGTCCCGGGCGATGCG
>Ga0207909_1000348_pt1 | contig 16187 bp, 22 predicted proteins | sample LakMenEpi05May10_FD_150672 | JGI IMG/M metagenome (GOLD analysis project Ga0207909, IMG submission 150672) | Freshwater microbial communities from Lake Mendota, WI - 05MAY2010 deep hole epilimnion (SPAdes) | ecosystem: Environmental > Aquatic > Freshwater > Lake > Epilimnion/Euphotic zone ...
TTCAACTCCTGAAGCTCCAGTAGGACCTGTTACACCGCTTGCGCCCGTAGGACCCGTTACACCTGTAACCCCTGAAGCACCTGTAGGACCCGTTACACCTGTTACACCCGAAGCTCCAGTAGGACCTGTTACACCGCTTGCGCCCGTAGGACCTGTTACACCTGTTACTCCTGAAGCTCCAGTAGGACCTGTAACTCCACTTGCACCTGTAGGACCTGTTACACCGCTTGCGCCTGTAGGACCTGCTCCTGCAACTCCAGTAGGTCCCGTTACTCCTATGAAAGGCTCCCCATTAAGTGTGATTTGACCAGTTGTATTAATATTGCCATTTACTGTTAGACTCGTAGACGTAATGCCACGGACCGATAAATTTCCTGTTGATGTGATATTGCGAACTGCTAAATTTCCTGTTGAATTAATGTTACCAACTGCCAAACTACCCTGTAAAGTATGGTTACCTCCTACCCCTACAGTTTTTACACTTCCTGTAAGATAAATATCGTCAACATTGATAATATCTGTTTTTACAGTGTACCCGTCACCTTCTTCATCTGTAACAATTTTTGGCGATATTACACGTTGTAAAATATTTTGCACACTACTTCCGGAAAATGGATCATTTCCAGGTCCCGTGCTCATTTGTTAATATGGAGCTAAAAGCGTTTAATTCCTTTTCTCGTACTAACAGCATGGAGCCTCTTTTCGACCCCTCTTCAGTAACTTTGGGTGGACGTTATACTTTGTTCCCCATTTCTCCCTCTGAACAGGATTTGTATAAAATGTACAAAAAGGCGGTTGCAACTTTCTGGACAGTTGAGGAAATTGATTTCAATAAAGATAAGGAAGATTGGGAAAAACTAACTGAGAACGAGCAATACTTTATTAAGCACATTTTGGCATTCTTTGCAGGTTCTGATGGGGTTGTTCAGGAAAATTTGGCCACTCGATTTCAAAAAGAAGTCCAGTCTCCAGTTGCTCGTCTCTTCTACGGTCTCCAAAATGCAATGGAAGGTATTCACTCGGAGACATATTCACTCCTAATTGATCAGTATGTGAAAGATAAGGATGAACAGATTAAGTACTTCCGCGCAATTGATGAAATTCCCGCTATTCGCAAAAAGGCTCAGTGGGCTATTAGTTGGATCGAATCCCCTACAGATTATGCGACTCGTGTCGTGGGATTTGCTTGTGTAGAGGGTATCTTCTTTAGTGGATCATTTTGTGCAATTTACTGGCTAAAGAAGCGAGGGCTTCTTCCTGGTTTGACATTTTCAAACGAGCTTATCTCTCGCGACGAAGGTCTCCATACTGAATTTGCAGTAGCAATGTATCATAAACTACAGCATAAACTAGATGTGAGTGAAATTATTACAATCGTAACAAGTGCAGTGGCATGTGAGACTGAGTTTATTTGTCAGGCACTTCCTTGCTCTTTGATTGGCATGAATGCACGCGATATGTCACAATATATTCAATTTGTAGCAGACCGCTTAGTAGTTCAACTTGGTTATCCTAAGATTTACAGAACAGCTAATCCGTTTGATTTTATGGATTTGATCTCACTTGAAGGTAAGACAAACTTCTTCGAGAAGAAGGTTTCAGAGTATTCTAAGCCAGGTGTTGGTATGAGTGCACATGACATGGAAATTAGATGCGATGAAGAGTTTTAGCGTATATAGTTGGGACGGTAATTATTAAATTGAGTTGAAATAGGACCAACTTTTGCCCGAAGAACCGGTAGAGTATAGGGAGATACAATTTTATTACTAAAAGACGGTAAAAAATCGGTCACGCCAGCTGTAGTAGGAACATACTGGTATAAGTGAGTAATAACTTTTTGATTATTTGTTCTCGCCTGAGCGGAGATGCTGCGTAACTTATTCTGACGTGTGAATGCAGATGCGTCCGGCGTGGGCATTCTTTACGTTTAAACAAAGAAGGTTTCTTCACTACAATTCATAAATGGACTTTCTTAGTGCAGCTGTCGTAGTTCTCGCATCTATGATATTTGTCCTCTCAGGTATGATGGGCTATCTCTTCTGGCAACAAAATCGTCTACTTCAGCACGTACAGGGTCTTGCTGTGGCTGTTTCAACTGTTCTAACACCTCCTGTTGTAGAAGACACTCCTCCTGAAGTTCCCGTTCAAGAAGAGCCTGTGAAGGAGGAAGACGACCGTGTGTCTGTGGATGAAGATGACGTCGAAGTTGTTGAAGGTCCTCCCGTTACGGCCACGATCCCTGAGAAGACAGATGTAGATGATCTACAAGATAAGACTGTAAAACAGCTACAAGAACTTCTAACGCAAAAGGGTATCCCCTACGGCAAGCGTGACGCCAAAACAGTTCTCCTTCAGCTACTAAAAGCTACTGTCTAAGAATAATGAAGATCCAAAATAAGTATTTGGACACATTAGCCGGTACTAACAAATCAATTTTATGTTTTGATTGTGAATTCTGGAGAGTATATGGTAACGCTGGCTACCACGCGATCCCCGGAACAAACGAATTTTTTATGCCTCGCGAAGTAGGTGGATTTTTATTAACAAAAAATAGTGATGAAAGCTGGGAATATCATAAGCACTTTTTTGTTACACTCTCTCCTCCAAATTTAGATATATCTTTTATATCATCTCAGTTTGCAACGGTAAGTGCAAAAACTGCAGAAGAACTCGACATTATTCAAGCTACGTTAGTTATGCCATGGTCTGCTGCTTATAAAAATTCATTACCCGAAGAACAACACGAAATACTTGAAGAAGGTATTAATGCATACTTAAATGATCCTAATATCAAGAAAAATCATAAAACAAAAGCTTGGTATAAAACATTTTTAGAATTATATTCCAATTCGCTTATTATAGTAAAGGGCAAAAGTGATATTCAGGCACTTGAGAACGCTTGTACTTACTACAAGATACCGTACAAACAACCACTCGATGTATATGATATTGCGGATTGGAATAAACAAAGTCATTCTAAATGCGGAACGGCTAGATTAGAAGGAACGTATAACTGTATCTTAAATGAAATACCGGACGAAACAGGAAAAAAACGTCATCTACGTGAAATTCTACCTTTAGGTGAAGCTCACGACCCTTCTTCGGATGCTGCTATGACACTATTAGTTGCGCTGTATATTGTTGGAACCAAGCGAATGTGATATTGAGATGTAATTTGAGTTCCTTTCTTTCGAAATGCAAGCTTTTTCCAACTTTCGTGAAGAGGAGAAGATTTAAAGTTTAACATGTGAATCGTTCGATTTTTCATGTTAACCACAACATTAATATCTCCTTCGAACTCTTCATATAGTTCACTTGATAATTCAAAATCAAAGACTCGTTCTTCATCTTTTGTCAACTCTGCAACCAGTCGGTTAGCTTTACCATCAATATCTATAAAGTAACTATTACTCCTAAGAACCTCAAACTTGTAGATTTCTGTGATACGTTCCATCTTTTAACACTAACCAACAATGTAAAAAAATGATTCGTTTTTACCAAATCGCGCTAGATACTACATTTCCATCTTTATCATAAACAGTCTTGTCAACCATACTAAGAACTACAGTCCATCCATCTGTTAGCTTTCGAGAACAGGGGAAAACCCAGAAATCAAGAAAGCGAGTAAGATCGTCATTGTTATCTGCATCAAAATCTACAGAACCAAATCGTTTCTCAATTGAAACGTTAGTAATGATAGTCATTCCGTCAAATCCGCCAGTTTGAAGCTCATAATCTAGAGCAGTCTTTAGAAACTGTGCGGTTGATTTGTCTACACTTCTCAAATCTACAAAGACGCCATTCTTGTAAAATACGGCATCAAGCGTAGCAGAAGTTGCATTGAAGAGACCCATTTTGTTGAAATTTACTGAATAAAAAACTATAAATCCGTTTTTACTAATAAAGCAAACCATCGAGATCTGAAACAGCTCTTTCAGCTGTCTCTTCGATATCGTCCGGAATTTCCTGATTTTTGCCACCATATTTTACATTAGAATGTACTAGTTTACCGGTCACATGGTTCCATGTTTTGGAATTGTTTGGCATAAAGTAAAGTAGTGTACAATTCGTTCCATCACAATTTCTTCCGTATGTGTCCATTTTCTCAACAGAAAATATAAAACATCCTAAATACTCACCATTCACATCTTTCATCTTGTAAAACTTTTCAGTAGATAGAAGGTTCATTTTTTTACAGGTTAGTTAACAAAAAAACTATTAAATTCGTTTTTAAGTCTTCTCAACTGTCTCTTCGATATTGTCCGGAATAGCCGGATTATCTTCGTCGAAGAATTCCGAGTATGTTAGACATATTCCGTTGAAATACTCCCACTCTTTCGAGTTGTTTGGCATAAAGTACATTTTAGTACCTGTTCTCATTCTATCGATTCCATCTCCATACCATTCATTTGCAAAGCTAAAGCGTCCAAGATACTTGCCAGTCGCCTTCACTCTATAGAACTTATTGTAGTCCATGGTGTTTTGATGTCAACAGTATTACTTTAAACACAATTCGTTTTACTAAATAAGGATACATGAAATTGGTTTCGTTTGATGTAGGATTGCGTAACTTGGCATTCTGTGTTCTAGAAGGAACAAGTAGAAAAGATGTAAAAATTGTTCACTGGGATTTGATTGACGTAATGGCCGAATCAGCCGGCCATGATGCTGCTAAATGTTTTAAATGCAAGAAACCAGCTAATTGGATGAAACACGATGGAACGACATATTGCTGTAAAACTCATAAACCGAAAGGTGGTGGAAAACCTCCCACCAAATCATCATTGACCAAGAAAACTCTTGAAGATTTAAAAGTTGAAGCAACGCAGAACTCTGTAGAAGGCGGAACAACAAAAAAGACACTTGTATTTGCATTGTACAACCACTATTGTGCGAATGTTTGGAAACGATGTGTCAAATCGGCAAAGCAGATTTCTGTAGTTGATCTTGCAGGTCCTATTGCTCAGTGTTTGGAAGCTCGTCGTGAACTATGGGATGGATCTGATCTAATTGCATTTGAGCAGCAACCTGATAAGCGTATGCTTTGTGTTCAAGCGATGCTGCATATGTGGTTTGTCTGTCAAGGATATAAGTGCAAAGGTGTATCTGCCGTTCATAAGCTGACAAATATGGTAACGCTCCAAGATTCAACTAAGACATATAAGGGTCGCAAGAGTACCGGCATTCTTCATGCTAAAGAGCTAGTTCCTACACAGGAACTAAAGGATCACATGATGAAACATCCTAAACGAGACGATCTTGCGGATTCCTTTTTACAGGGATTGTGGGTACTAGAAAATAATAGATGAAAAAGGTTATGATTTATGGTGACTCAACGTGGGCAATTGGAAGAATACACAAAGATATTGAAAAATATTTATGTGATGAATTTGAATTTATATATTACGATTGGTCAAATACATATTCTTTAAACTTAAACGAAGTATTTGAATCAGTTGATTTGGTTGTAAGCATGTATATGGGACAAAAATATTTTGATAATTATAACCCATTGCTTAATAAGAAAAAGTGTATATTTATTTCTTATGGATTTGAAGAAATGCATATAACAAATCCTTCACCGTCATCTATTTATGGTATGGCAAGTCGTTCAATTGAACATCTATTTCCTTCTAATTTGAAACCATTTTTTGTACCTATTTGTGTGGAACTTGATAATTTTAATCATAAAAAGCACTCAGGATCTACAAATGTTGTAGGTTGGTGTGGAGCTCCGCGTGTTTGGTTTAAACAATTTCAATGGGCTCGTGAAATAGCGAAACAGTTTGGAACTGAATTACAAGTTAGCTCAAAAACACAATTTGAAGACTTAAACGATTGGCGCCCACTTTCGGCCGATGAACTAAAGGTATGGTATTCAAAATTAGATATTCTTTTGATAACTTCAATTCCAAACTGGCAATCTGAGACAGGCCCACTTCCTGCATTTGAAGCCATAGCAAGTGGTGTTGTCGTAATTGGAACAGCTGTTGGTAATTTTATGGAAGTTCCTGGACCAAAGTTTGCTACAATTGAAGAAGCTGTTGGTATTTTGAATGACTTAAAACAGAATCCCGAAAAGGTTAAGCAAATTGCAAAGGAACAGTATAAATGTATTGTGAATAAGTGGAACTATAAGGTCGTTTCTGAACAATGGAAAGAAATGTTTCGGGCCGCTTTAAAGAATGCCGAATCTACTTAATATAATGAGACCAACAATTCTTATTTTTGATCAAGGTGTTGGGGCTGTGCGTAATGTTCATACTGATCTAGAACCTTATCTAACCGATGAATTTAATATTATATTTCACGATTGGCACTATACCAATGATGAATTTTATGAAAAAGAAAAAAATGCTGATTTAGTTATGACAGGGTTAGATGGTTATTATTATTTAAGAAAGGTGTTTCCGTTCGAACATTTTAAAAAATATGTACTTGTCTCGCATGGATATCCAGAATTTACCGATTCACTTCCAGAAGGTTTAACGTATGGTATGACAAGTTACGTTATAAGACATTTCTTTCCACGCGATAGTTCGGTTTATATTGTGAAGAATGGTGTGAACCATAAGGTCTTTGATCATATCGAACGAAGTGGTGAGATACATAATATCGGCTGGTGTGGTCGTTCTACGTTTTCTTCTAAACGCTTTTCAATGGCTGTGGAAATAGCTATCTCCACAAATACGCCCATGACAGATCCGAGTGAAACGGGCTGGAAATCGCGAGATGAAATAAAAGAATGGTATAAAACTATTGATCTTCTTCTCATCACTTCAGGACCTGAAGATTGGTGTGAAACAGGACCACTTCCTGCATTTGAAGCTATTGCGTCCGGTGTGGTTGTAATAGGAACTAGTGTTGGAAATTTCTCGCGTATACCGGGACCTAAGTTTTCAACTGTCGAAGAGGGTATTGTAATTTTGAATGATTTGAAATCAAATCCTGAAAAAATGAAACAAATTGCAAAAGAACAGTACGATTGTTTACTAGATCTTTGGACATATGAAAAAAATGCATCTCAGTGGAAATCCCTTTTTAACATTGGTTTGGAGAAGGCGCGTTCTAGTTTTCAGAACTGACTCGTTTAGATGAAATAAATGGATGTACTAGGGGCAGACTTCCTAACAAATGGTGCAATGTCCAGTGTCAACATTGAGCTTCCTAAAGAGACTACAACGTTTGACCTTCCAACGGTTAATTTTGACGATGGTCCTAAACTTGTTCCTTCCATGGAACATGTTGGATCAATTCGTACAAGCGAGGGTCTTGAGAACATGAATGCAGATTCGTATTTTCCGTCACAATCATCACGCAAGATGTCAGATGAGCACCTACTTCGTGAGAAGTACGACATGCTTCGCAAGTTTAAGCGCTTTCAAGCTGCTGGTCTTCCGATGCGTAAGAATTTTACGCTCGAGTCGCCTCTTGAAGAGATGCGAATGGAGCTTGAGTTCATCAAGAAGGAGAAAGATATGGATGCTACAATCAAGCAGTTCTGTGACTGGTTTATTACGGGAATGTCTGCTATGGAGTGGAGCTCAAAGAACGTTCCTCTTATGAAGGCGTTCGGTCTTAAACTAGATGGTCTTTCTGAGTCAGCTCAGATGAATGTAGTTGATATGGAAGAAGACTTTGAGGAGCTATACGATATGTACGGCGATTCGATCAAGATGCATCCTCTTGTGCGTATTCCGATCCGTACTTGCATGATGGTCTACATGGTTCACCTAACGAATCAAATGGCGATGAAGGCACCTATTCCCAACATTGATGAAGTTCTACGTACCAATCCTGATATTGCTCGTCAGCTTGCTACGGCCGCCATGCAGCAGCAGACACAGAATATTCGCGCCGGTGGGATGGCTCAACAGGCTCCGGCTGCTAATCCACTTGCTGGTCTTGCGAGCTTTATGAGTGGAATGGTACCTCCTCCTCCTCAACAGACAAATGTGCGTCCTCAAGTTCCGGCTTCAATCAAGTCACCTGTAAAGCTACCTCAGCAGCGTCCTAACCCTCCACCCCAAGTAGCTCGCACCGTGGCTCCTCCACCGGCCCCCGTTCGTGAAATGAAGGGCCCTGAAGTAAATATTGATGATCTACTCAGGCGAGTAAACGCCGGTGTAGAAACCACTAAGAAGGTCAACACGACACCGACCGCAAAGAAGGGTGGTTCTACGGGTAAAAACTCAGTTTCAATCCGTCTTTAACTAGTGGGTCCTTTATATGGCAAATCGCTTATATCATCATCTATTCTGCTTTGAAAATAATCTAAAAATAAAGGATTCCATTTGTCCTTATCAATCCATTCATATATACCATCTTTATTAATTTTTATTAATTTTTGTATATCGGGCTCATTATCAATCATTTTATGACGTTCTACGTATTGTCGATTTGTTTTTGAACCGTGATACAGATGTTGTATGTTACCTTTTTTATAATATGTTATACGCGGAGCTGGCTTAGTGGTGAAATCACTATAAGCTGGTTTTAAACTTGTAGGGAGAGACTTAAAAATTTTAGGAAATGATTTCTTTAACCAACCTGCAGAGGAAAGTGTATCACCGCTTCCACTTATGGCCCAATCAAAAAAGCCAACTTTGCGATACCATTCACGACGAAATGCCCAACCGAATCCAGGATGGTAATTATAATTCCATACAGGTTCTTTCATATGTAATACTGTTTTACGAGTCAGTGTTACATTTGTATATGTTAAATCTAACCATTCACTCGATTCAAATGGTTGAACTACATCATGTTTATCTAATAATTTTGAAATGTCAGAATACCAAGTATCATTTGTAAAAAGCACATCTCCGTCGATAAATAATAACTTTTTATACTTTGACGGAATTTTGGTTTCAAGTATGCGACACATACGTTCTTTATGAAACATAAATGAATCACCACGTACATGAAAAGCAGACGGTATTTCTGGTTCTCTGTCTTTAAACACAAGCTCGAGTGTAAACACAGGTATTTTTTTTAACTGAAATTGATTTACAGTATACAGGTAATTCATAATAATACGTTTTGATTTTACAGGATTGAAAATAATAAGACATACGGCCATATCTTTAGACGATGATAGTCCCATTATTTAAAACATAGGTTTTACACTTGTGTCATAAGCAGGTGCTTCAACTTTTCCATGTAATCCCGCTGCAGAACGCATTTTATCATCAGGATTTACTAATCCTTCACGAGCAAACGATGATTTACCGCGAAGAAATCCAGATGCCAAAACTACAAAACACGCTGTTAGTAGAAGAGATGTTACAAGATCACGGGTGCCGACAAAACAGACCGCAAAAATAGTTAGACGGCGCAAAAGAATATTTTGACTATACTCTTCTTCATTATCACTAAATTCGTGAACAATATAACGACTGCCCACATTGAGTAGCAACATCATAGCACCGATCACGAATGGTGAACCTGCAAATTGTGCAATTTGTTCGTGAATCATCCCCTTACTCAAAAGGAACTAAAGTTTTCAATTTTTGCCGGAGGAGTCGGCTTAGGCTGAGCTGGTGCATCGGGCTTAGTATGTTCAGCTTTACCGTGAGACTGGGGAAGACGAACATCTCCCTTTTTCTTATCTGTCATAGCCGCTAACATGCCAGAGATTGCGGCAGGAGGAATTCCATTTGCTTTAGGCTGGGCGGCATCCTTAGGTTTCTGTTCCTTAGGGTCAAGGTACTCCAACGTGCTAGATGCACTCATGACATATGCAATACCTAAAAAGAGACCAAGTATCATGCTATAGTTCATACCTACATATAGAACTGCTAGAAGAACAAGTCCGTGACCAATCGGACTAGAAAGCAAGGATGACACTACTGAAGGGGGAGGATGTGTGAAGAATGCAACATATACAATAAGAAGTGCAACACCTCCTAATTCCATTGAAGAGAGCTTCATTTGTTTGACAGACTTGTTAATATTTTTCTATGAGTCTTTCAACAAGTGAGAGATGGCAAGTCTCGAAGAAGTTTGGGGATCATCCTTTCCAAAAAAGCATTTTGATATGACATCAAAGCATGATGCTCCTCACGTAAAACGTGATCCCGAAAAGGAAGGTCGGATTGCTCCAACTCCTATTCATCGATCAACAGCTGCTCTACAAAAACATCGCAAGTCGATCGATGACTTGACGAAGTCACTTCCTATTGGCGGAAATGATGAAGATATGGAATCAAATTACGGTCCCGCTCGTATCCCGTCTACAAAAGAACATATGACTGATTTCTCATCAACAAAGGGTAAACAGACCAATCCGTATTACCCTCGTGATGATGGTACCGACTTTGCGTATGCCCCGCCGTCTTTTCAGTCCGCCGCATATGATATTAAACTCGATCGTATTCTACGTATGATAGAACAGAATCGAACTGGGTATGAAGCCGCTTCATCGCAAGATATGATGTTGTACATTTTTACAGGTGTATTCTTTTTATACACGCTTGATACATTTGTAAATTTAGGTCGTCGTATGAAGTAAATTATATTACGTGATAGAAAGATTGTCAGAGCGATTGTTAATACGAGACTCAAATGAAGAAAATGAATCAAACACATTGTCAATGTACTCAATTTCAAGAGTCATTGAGAATGATTTATATGCAGAATTGGCATACCAATAGATAAATCCCTGATTACCCTGCTGTGAGTGAAGACGAGTACGAATGTGTAGACGATCTAGATTCTCAATAGGAGGTGTATAGCGAGAAATGTTATCCTGAGCAGAGTGATCATTGTACTCAATGTATCCAGTTGGAGCAGAAATAGGTATCTTAGCAAATGTACTATCAACAAAAGATGAACGATCAGCGCCAACACGTGTCTCGTCCATCTTATTTAGGCCTTCAATATCAATTAAAAAATACTGAGCCGTTGATACACCCGTTGCACTATCACTTCCATTTGCACCGGTATTAGCACCATATGTTACGGACTCTCCGTTAGCAACAGCGGTGTCGTATGTATGTGTGAATGCAGTAGAAATTGACGGAAATTCAGCTGCTGATAGACGAATCGATACAACGTTCTTGTATACACGAGGAAGATAGATTACAAAATCACCTCCAGCAGAATACTTTAGCACATCACGATCAGCTGAATCAATTAGTAGAGTCTTCTTAACCGTTCGGAGTTCTTTCTGCGGCTTTGATGCCGACACGGTTACTCCATTGTGGTCAAATGCGCGATTCATCTTTGTGTATTACTAGTTAAAAATACTTAAATACTTACACCTTCATCTTTTGAAACATTTGTTCAATACCGATATCAGTTGCTCCTGTGTCGGTTGCTATAATTTCCATCATTTTTTGAATTGTCTTGCAGAAGATGTAATATGTTTGTAGATTGAGTTCTCCAGTCTTGTGGTAAACTTCTGCCAAATAGCGAACTAAAATTTCAGAATGCTCAAATAGTTTGACGTATTCTTCTGTATCATAAATATCTTCGGTTCCTTTCAGCATATCCATATGAGCATTGTAACCAATGATCATGTCGATGTGGTCTTCAATTGGGATTTCAAAATTGGGTTTTTTCTTTTCTAGAAAATCAATAGCATCTTCGATAATATCACTGTGATATTCTCGCTCATCTTCTGTATAGATCTCCATTTTTTGAGATTTACTTTCGGAGCTTTCGGCGATTCGTTTTTACTGATAATTGAGACATTTGATTTACTAAAACCTTCTCGGCATCTAGTTCATCAAGACGAGCCATCATTAGTACAATCTGTTTGCAAAATTGATAAAACTCGGCAATATAGAATGGCGGTTTAATCATATTAACGGCCATCAAATTTGCTTCAGCCATCATTCTTAAATATTCAAAATCTTGTACAACTGGTTTCCGTGTTTCGGGAATATTAATAAAACTCGAATAATATGAGATAACTAGATCGTGACAGTCTGCCATAAAATCTTCTGTGATTGGAAGCTTCTTTTCGAATACTTCAATAGCTTTCACAATTAAGTTATAGTGTGCTTCACGCTGTTCATCATCATATTCATCCATTTGACCAAATCGATCCATTCTATTTACAGATTACAATTTCTAAAGTTCGTTTTTAAACTTTAATAACCGAACTTACGAGCCAAACGAATACAGCAGCGGTAAACTGTGCTAACATGTACATTAGTGCTTTATTTTGACCAATCTTGCCAGATGCAAGTTGCATGGCTGTAATTGCAGGATTGAAGTGGCCACCCGAAGTTTTACCACCAAGACCAAGTGCAATAGCAAGAGCTCCAACAATAAAAATAAAATTTGATGTAAATGCAACGGCTCCTAAAATTAATGATGTACCGAGAAATTCAACAACAACAGGTGTATCCATTTATATAAAAGAATGAAATATTTAGTTGTAAAGGGATGGCTTGGATTTGGAGATCGTATGGAATGTCTCCAAATGGCTGTTAAATTTGCTCTTGATCATAAGCTGCAAATTTATGTAGACTGGAGAGACCCGTTATGGTCACACGGAGATTGTGATTTTTACACATATTTTAAACTTGTAAATATTCCTGTATTAAATTCATTAGACGATATTCCCGAAGATGCTACTGTATTTCCTCCATTTTGGAAAGGTAAATTAGACCAGCACTTGTCTATGGAGTTTTTTGAAGCAAATGCAAAGGAAGATATGCATATTGGCCATCTTACAAAAGAATATCCCGGTGATGTCATTATTTCAACATTAAATAACCGTACACTCTATTCGGATTTATCATTTTTTTCTAATGTATTTAGAGTTATAGATCCTCGTATTTTAACTAAATTAAACCAACGAAAACAGAAATTACCATTAGCAAGTTCTTGGGGTATTCATATTCGCGGAACAGATCGAACAAACAGTAAGAATCGTGATTTATCAATTCAAAATATAGCATCACATGTTACAATGATGGGCGGCTTAAATGGCGTTAAAATGATAGCCGTTTCTGACGATAAAGAATGTTTGGATATATGGAAACGGTTTTATCCAGATACAATTGTAGCAAGCGAGCTTTCGTTAACGACAAGCTCATTAAAAGGAAATCACAATTTAAACAAGGACACGTTAACGGTCACAAAAGATGAAATGAATGTAGATATGTTAGTTGACTTTTTTACTCTTGCTAGTTGTTCTCGCATATTTTCAACTTTTAAAACTGGGCGTTTTTTTCGTGAAGCTCAACGACTTTCACCTCTTATGAATAAGATATTGCAAGGATGAGTCGATTAAATGAATGTTTATCTGTCATGAAACAACTGCGTGATTTAGGGATTGATAAGAACTATCAGCCTCTGAAAGAACTATCTCGAAAACTATCAAATTATGTAAAAACCGGAGAAGCTTCGACGTTTAGTATAGAAATGATACGTTATGGACGTGTTGCCCATGTTACGCTTCCGTCAGATCCGCAATCTCGCGTTCATCTAACATTGAAGGTGATGGGTCACGCCGACGACGATAACAATAATTAGTTACATAACATAGCCCGCTGATAGAAACAATAATTAAAAATATTGACAACGATGTAGCACCATCCTGATCCATTAACTAAAAATGGATGACAATATGAAAATAACATATAACAGTAATGGCACTGACATTAGGTGGATATCAAATTGCAAAAAATGCCATTGAACATATTCACCATACAAAAGGAATATTGACTGTAAAACCTTACATTCCTTCTGTATTTGTAAAGCCTCAATTTGTTAAACGATACCCGGTCTTTAAAGAATCTGAAGAGTTTCTATACTTGCCCAAGCATTACGGAATTGAAACATTTGGTCCTCTAAAAAGTTCAACACGTGAAGTTAATAAAACTGATCCCAAATTTTGGGACTTTGTAGGAACAATTCGCGATAACCAAAAAGAAGTGGTAGATTCATATTTGAAACCAGAGCCACACGATGGTGTTATTTCTCTTCAAACAGGAGGTGGTAAGACAGTTTGCGCTTTGTACATCGCATCACAACTAAAAGTTCCTACAATCGTTCTAGTTCATAATACGTTCCTTCGTGATCAGTGGGTTGACCGTATCAAGTCATTCCTCCCTAAAGCCAGGATAGGATTTGTTCAAGGAGATGAAGCTAAAACTGAAGATGTAGAATTTGTAGTTGCTATGCTCCAAACTGTCTCACAACGTGAGTATCAACAAAAGACTTTCAAACCAATTGGTCTCGTAATTGTAGACGAATGCCACCATATTGCCACTGAATCGTTTTCAAATGCAATGACAAAGTTAACATCTAAGCACGTTCTGGGCCTTTCTGCTACACTTGATCGCAAAGATGGATTGATGCATGTGATTCATTGGTTTCTAGGTCCTTTGCTTTACAAATCAAATACTGCTGATAAAATTGATGAAGGTGTAAAAGTTGAAGTGTACGAATTTGACCCACAAGATGACGAGTATAATACTGTTATCCGAAATAAATCAGATGTAATGTTCACTGCATTAATGATTAATAAAGTTGTTGAATACAAGCCTCGTAATGAATTTCTGATTAAACTCTTGCTCGATGTATCTGAAGAAAAAGAACGTCAACTACTTGTTCTAACAGATCGTGTTGATCATGCGCAAACTCTATTTGATATGCTTCCTCCAGAAATTCAAGAAACAGCATGTATTCTTGGACGTATGGTAAAGGCAGAACAAAGAGCAGAATGGTGTTCCACTAAACGTATTTTGCTGGCTACATACCAGATGTGTAAAGAAGGATTTGATGTGGCGACTTTAAATACACTTATTATTGCCACATCTCGTCCAGATGTGGATCAAATTGTTGGACGCATTTTGCGAGTTGATAAAGCTCATCGAAAAATAGATCCTCTTATTATTGACATAGTTGATCCGGCTTTTAGAAGACAGTTTCAACAGAGACTTGATTTGTACAAAAAAAGAAACTATTCGGTTGAGAAAATGGAACTTACTTAAACTTATATAGCTCTGCATTATCATAGTTGCGAATTTCAATAGGAAATCCAATTTTTGAATTTTCACTTAGTTTTTTAATTTTAATTTTTAGTGATTCCGAAAGTACATGATTTTCTTTATCCGAATTAATAATTAAGATTGGAATAACCTTTTCCACTGTTCCATACATTTCTTTAATTGCATCGTTACTTAAGATCCAATTACAATAGAGTTGGTTAATATGTTGCAGAGCGACTTTATTTTCTCGCTTTGCCTCATACACAATTGCCTTTTTATTAATAATTTCAATGGCATCAAGCTGCGGCGAGTTTAAGTTATCTTCTTTGAACTTAAATTGTTCTTTTAGAATAAACTTATAATCAATATCTTCTTCCGATCCAAACGCATCTGATCTGGTTTTCTCGAATCTTGCTAAAAGTGATTCTTCGGAAACATATTTTTCAAGTGTAGCTTCAAATTTAATTTCTCTTTGAAGAATTTTTACAACTTCATCAAATAATGGGTTGTGACTTGGCTTAAATTTATTTTTAGTTGGAACCGTAATTGGAAGATCTTTCTGTTCTCCAAATATATTTACAACTGCAATATTACCATTCAAAGTTGTATTAACATCTAGCTGTGTAATTTGCTTATACAAAGATCCAGATGTAACTTTTTGGATCATTCTTCCATTTTTAAATAGATAGATTCCATTTGCTGTGATAGTCTTTCGAAACCATGAATTTGGAATATGTTGTGCAATTACATAATGACTTCCTTCGAGCTTTGCTCCAGATGTCAGCGCACAGCTAAAATTTTTTACTGACGAAACATAATTTGTATCATCATGTGGAATTAGAAACGGATTAATTTGTTCATCATTTAAATACATTTTAATTACACCATTTGTAAATTTCGGATACCGCATCCAATATTGGCTTAGTTCTTCTTTAATTTTTGGAAGCACATTCGTCATTGATGCACTCTTCTTAGAATAAAGTGAACTAAACTGCTTTTTTTGAATTGGAAATTCAATAAGAGATCCAGTTTTATCCGTAATACTTCCAGGCCACACATTAATTTCTACAGCACTATGTTTCATTGAAGAATATGGGGCATTAACATGATACATTTTTTTATTTTTCCACGCAACTCCCCAAGACTCATCATTCGGATCGAGAATAGCAAGAGATGATTTCAATCCACATCCGTGTTCATTTAAATTTGTTTGAACTCGTGTCTCTGGTGAATATG
>Ga0207909_1000349_pt1 | contig 16158 bp, 33 predicted proteins | sample LakMenEpi05May10_FD_150672 | JGI IMG/M metagenome (GOLD analysis project Ga0207909, IMG submission 150672) | Freshwater microbial communities from Lake Mendota, WI - 05MAY2010 deep hole epilimnion (SPAdes) | ecosystem: Environmental > Aquatic > Freshwater > Lake > Epilimnion/Euphotic zone ...
AAAAGCCGATAGAGTAGAGAAAAGAAAAGAGCGTAGAGCAAATCGCAAGGCGAAATATGGTGCAAGACCTTTAAATCCTACAACACAAGGTGGCAAACAATTTTGGAAAGACCGTTTACCTAATTTGAAAAAGAAAGCTGATGGGAACTATGAAAAAACTTTGCCAGATGGTAGTAAGCAAGATATACCAAAAGAGCAAGTTCAAATAATTCCCCCTCCAGCAGGTTCAAAATCAGTAGAGCCTATTGCAGTTGATAAGAAAGACTTAGCTACTCCACAGCAAGTAGTAACACAGGTTGTTGGAAACGCTCTACAAGTTAGCAAAAACTATGGAGAAGGTGAAATAGAAAAAGTGTTAGATGGTGGTGCTGAAACTGTATATAAAAAAGCAGACGTTGTAGACGAAGGTTCGTCAGAAACAAAAAAGCCTATGTCGAAAAACTTAAAGATTGGACTATGGGTTGGTGGTGGCTTATTTGTATTAGTTGCAGGGTATTTGATTTACAAAAGAATGAAAAAATAATGAAAAAAATTATAGGTGTAATTGCGATTGTTGGTGTATTAACGTATATCTACTCTCAATACAAAAAAACAAAACTTAACAAAGTAAAAATAAACTAAGATGGCTCAAAAAACATATCAAGTCATAAAAAATTTTAAAACTCCTTTTGTAGTTGCAACTGGTGTCGCTCATAGACCACAGCAAATTAAATTCAAGAGTTTCAAAAAAGGGGATATGGTTAAAGGCGAATTAAAACACGCTAACAACAAGCCTGCATTTGTTTTGGTTGGTGGTGCATTAGTTATGCCATTGGACTCAATTAAAGAAGTAGTAACAAAGGATATAGTTAGTAATGCTACTGGTGACGAAAAAAAGACAACAGAAGCTAAAACTACAATAAAAGTAGCTACTTCAAAATTAACTATAATGGATTCAGCATTAGTAGGAGCGTTATTAGGTGTAGTTGCAGTTCATATTGCAAACAAAAAAAATTGGATTGTAGTGCCAGAAAAAATTAATTTTTTATATGGCGGACTTGCTGGAGCGTTTCTTGGTGGATATTTAGTTTATAGAAGTAGAAATAAATAATTAAAAATATAAAAAAATGAAAGTAACAACATCAGCACCAGTTTATGTAAATACAAAAGAAGTTTCAAATGCAGATTTGTATATGAACGCAGGTGGAAAAGGTAAAGAAAAAGTTAGAGGTTTTTTAACTAAAGCAGGTACTTTTGGTAGAGATTCTGGTCTTTTTGATTATATGCTTAATAAAGGTGGTAAAGGTCAAGATACTACTCAATCTTATCAAGCACCAGTTGTGCCAGAAGCACCCAAAAAACCATTTTACAAAAACCCTATTTTCATAGGAGGTGTAGCGTTGGTAGTTGTTGGTGCAATAGCATATTTCGTAATGAAAAACAAAAAGAAATAATGAAAGTAATTACTAATAACCCAATATTTTATGAATCATACTCTAACTTCAATAGTAGCAATACTAACGAAGTTAAAGCGTTTCAGATTTGGAGTAATTCAAAAGGATATTTACCTAAATTGACCGAGAATGGCTCGTATGATTTTTTAACAAAAATGTCATACACAAATCACGGTGCTGAATATGAAACATCTAAAGGTAAAGATTTTGCGTTTGATGTAACACAACCAAAAGTTGTAGAAGTTATTGGGAAGCCTCTTTTTACAAGAGAGCCAACAAAGAAGCCAGAAGATAGAGTGCAAGATTATATAAAAAATCCTAAAGTTGCTCCAATAGAGTCGCAGGTAAATGTAGAAAATACAAAAAAAAATAATAGCAAAACAAAAACAATTTTAATTATTAGTGCAAGTGCATTGCTATTGATAACTGTACTGTATTTTTCACTTAGAAAGAAATAAATAATGTTCAAAAGATACGATTCAAATAATAGAAAATTTTGTCTTAACATTTCAATAAAATGTAAGGGGTCTAAAACTTTTAGAGTTTGGGCAGAAGATTATGGGAAGCGTAATAGCAAGTATACGGATAGACAAGTTAAAGTAGATGGGAGTTCCACTATTTATCTTTCTTTTCCAGTATCACCAAAAGAATTGTTTTTAGCTTGTGTTAATATCAATGACGTTAATGACAAAGATTTTGAATTAACAATTATTGAAACAAATTTGAACACTTACAATATTGCTATGGATAGCGATACAAGTGACTTCTTAAAACTATCAATTTATTTTTCTCAAGTTTGTGGATTCAAAAACGCTTCTCAGTCTGGTATTTTTTATCAAACAAGCGATGACAAATTTAGAATAAAGTTTTTTGACATAATAAGAGATAATATTTCTGGTAAAAGTATGAGTACACCGGCTCGAATAGGTCACAAAACGGGGATAATAGAGGTGTCTAAAGTGAAATTTGATAGATATACTATCCCTATGAGATTAATGATTTTATTGCACGAATATTCGCACAAATATAAAAATCCAAAAATTGGTTTAGAAATTTCTAACGAAATTGGTGCAGATATTAACGCTTTATACATATATTTGGGACTTGGATTTTCAAAAATAGATGCAATATGTGTATTTGCGAATGTATTTTTATCGGCTCAAACTCCAGACAACTTGGAGAGAATGAGAAAAATAAATGATTATATTCAGAGGTTTGAAAGTCAAGAGTATGCAAAATTAAACTAACTTTGAACAATGATTGACAGAGAATTTATGTATGATGAAGAGGACTATGACTACATAGACTCTAATAGCGAACAAGGGCAAGACATTGAAGACGAAATAGACTTTGAAGACGATTCCGATTTCGATGACGATACTATAAACGACATAGATTTTAGTGAATTTAAAGGAGATGATTTTAAGACTTCCTTTTCAAAAGTAAATAAACAGATTGATAGAAAGCAGGCTGTTAAGAAGAGTGGAAGAAGAGGGATAGTTGTTAGAAAGAAAAAACCACTAACAAAAGATTTTGGGATTAAAAAAGGTGCTACGATTACTGGTGGCAAAAAAAAGATTTCTAAAATAATTGTACCTCAAGACAAAAAAGTAATTGTTGAAGGTATTAGTAAGTTTATTCTTAGCAAAGATTCAAAAAATGATTCGCTTAGAAATATAGGATATTACAAAGGTAAAAAATTAAAAGAGTTGGTATTGATTTTTAATAACCATACATTAAATGACTTTACATTACAGTTGTTTAATCCATCAATGCCATTAGATTATTTATACTCAACAAGTTTGAACTTAAATAATCAAATACAAGTTGCGGGTGGGGCAGTAGCTTATACAGACGTTCTTTTTAATTTATTAGCAAATCCTACACTTATTGTTAATGCAAAATTTGTATTGACTGGTCCAGCTTTTGCCAATCAAATTGCGATACCTCTTCAATATGTAAACAAAGAGATAACGGGAAAGGTTGATGTAAATCCAATAAATCTTGCTTTGCAAATTGATAATATGCAGGTGTTTGATTATGTAGTAAATTACGATTTAATGGCTACACTAAATAGACCTTTTATACCAGATGGAATGGATATTATAAATTATAAAGTTCTTGCAGGAATGACGGTTACGATGTGTTTTTATTATAAACAAGTGTCGCTAAAAAAGTTTTTTTACAAAGAAGCGAGAGATAGCAAAAAATTAATGTAATATGGAATTAAATAGCACAGTATATCCTAATCCAACACGAACCATAGCTGGTTTGTTGAACACGCCATTTCAAAATGACGTTATTTTGCTTTGCGATACTTCTTTAGGTGCTGTTGAAATAGAATTGCTTTCAATACCTTTAGATTTTTGGAGTACACAATATAAACTTCATATAGTTGATACAGGCAATGCAAGTGTGAACAATATCACAATAAAAGCACCCGCTGGATATACAATAAATGGAGTTGGTAGTGTTGTAATAGCAGTAAATAATGGTAGCTATTTGGTTAGAGTAGGTAGCAATACTGACTATTTAGGGCAATATAGTTCAAGTAGTGCATCATCATCTATACCAATTTACAACACAGTTTTTGTAGCTAAAAACGGAGACGATTTAACTGGATTGCCAGAAAGATTAGATAAGCCATTTTTAACAATAGCTGGTGCAAGAGCAAGTGCAAACGCATTTTTTGTTGGTGCGAAACTACCATCTTTAGGTAATAGAATATTAATAAAAGTATTTAGCGGAAATTACCAAGAAACAATTATTCTTGACAACTGTATAGACTACGATTTAGGCGATAGCACGTTTATATCAAAATCACCAAACCTTATAACCGATAATGGTGTAGAGGTTAATTCTATTGTTTTGGGTTCAGCAAACTTAGAAACAGTGGCAAATCAAGGCGTTGTTATTGGAATAAACATCGCAAACATTAAAAGTAGTGTTGTTGTTAATATTAACAACATTGATATAAACAGTACAACAGTAGATTCGGTAACTGGAGTTTATTGCGAGGGTTCTTTAACATTAAATTTTAACAATATAAATGTAGTTGGAAGTTTTGTAACAAGCATTGCTGGAGTAAGAGGTATAATTTGTCAAAACGCTGGAAAAATATACGCTAAAGCTACTGGGAATGTTTCTATATTTTCTTTAAGCGGTGGAAATGGAGTTGCTTGTGCTGGCGTAGATAGTGAAATTCATTATGACGGGTGGGATATAATCGTTGCTGGTGCAACACAAAATGGTAGAGCCTTTTTTGGGGTTAATTCAAGTGGTGGCGGAAAAATGTGGATGAGGTGTAATAACATCAATTATACATTAGGTGCTAATTCGCTAATACTTTATTCATCAGCAGTAGCGTGTGGACTCGGTTCGGGTTCGCAAATGTACTTAAAATGTAATGAAATTAATGTTGTTTGCGATGTGCTTTCTCCATTCATATCTTGTTGCCAATTAGGAAGAAGTAACGGAAGCGTTTTAACTACAAATGCAGTTATGGTAGTGGAGTGTTACCAAGCAACAATTAGTGGAGAAAGAGCCGATACACAAGCTATTTCATCTCAAAACAACGATGCGAGTTGTGTTGCAACATTTAAAGGAAAATACAAAGTAATCGCTGGTGCTTTTGCCGATTGTAATGCAGTAAACATATTGGAAGATGGTACAAGTGGTAACGCTTTATTGATATTCGACAATGCAACATTAATTGGTAACGGTATTGGTTTTAGCATATCATCAACCTTGCCACATAGTGTAAATATTTATGGTGGTTGTCAATCAAATAAGGCTGTTGATGTAGCCATAACAGAAGTAGTAAATTTAATAGTTGTAAACGTAGCAGTAATTTAAAAAAAATGAACGAAAATACAAAAATAGGTGTAGGTTTTCTTATTGTCGCAGGAATAACGTATCTTTATAGCCGAAACGAGAAAGCAATTACAAAAGATGATTTATTGAACAAAGACAATTTGTCATTAAAATCAATTTCTAATACATCATTTGTATTAGGTGGTGTGTTTTTATTAATAGGTGTAACAAAAAAATAAAATGGCAAAAGGAGAAATTTTTACAGGTCTACCAAAATGGGCACAGGGACTTATAGCAGTTGCTATTGTTGGTGGTGTAGGTTATGTTGGATATAAGATTTACAAAAAAGTTCAAGCAAATAAATTGTTGGCTGGAGCATCTGATGAGGTCAATAAAGCTAAAGCGGAAGCAGAGGTATTAAATAGCAACCCTAACACAAAACAAACAATAGGTGCTACACAAATGTCTATTTATGCTAATAGTTTAGTCGAAGCAATGAATGGAGCATCTACCGATGAACAAGCAATATACAAAGTGTTTGCAAATATGAATAATAAAGCAGATGTTTTAGGATTGATAAAAGCATACGGAACACGCAAAATAAATTCTGGTATATATTTAGTGCCAGATTATGAGGGGTCTTTAGGTGGAGCATTAACAAACGAATTAAGCATATCTGAAATAACTGCATTAAATATGATGTTAGCGAAAAAAGGTATTGGAATAAGATTTTAACAATAAATAAATAATCAATTAATCAATTAATCTAAAAAAAAAATGGCAAACATCACAAAAACATTAAATGGGTTAGTAACATTAACTCCTTTAGCAGCACAAATCTACGATTTCGTAGTACCAAACCCAAATACGCTTAACGTAGAAGTATTAAACGAAGTTTACATTCATTGCGATAGTACCGCTGGTATAATCACAATCAATCTACCAAACATCGCTTCTATTGGAAGTTTTAGTCCAAAAGTTTACATTGTAGACGTAGCTTCTGCGGCAACGGCAAATGACATCGTTATCGTTGCAGACCCAGGAGCAGTCGGACCGCCAGTAGTTTTGGCTAACACAATCAATGGTATTGCAAATTACACAATCTCAACAAATGATTTAAGCGTTTGTCTTAGTATTGTATCTGCAACTCAATGGCACTTAAATTAATCAATCAATTAACAATTAAAAAACAAACAAAATGAAAGAACAAATGAAAAAAATCACAAGCAACCCTATGGGTGCTATCGCAGGTGGATTAGTAGTATTCTACGGTGCGAAAAAAATGGGTAAAGTTACAAATATGTACGCTTTAGCTGGTTTGACTTTAGTTGGTGTTATTGCAGGAGCAATGATTCAAGCTAAAATTAAAGCAGGAAAAAGCGTACCTACTGCGACTACTGTTACTAAATAATAATACCTAAAAAACAAACACAATGAATCCAAAAGGTAAAAAAGTGTTGATAATAACTGGCGCCCTCCTTGTAATAGCAGGAGTGGTCGCCTACTTATTAGTAAAACGCAAAAAGAAAGAATTAGAAGAAGCGAAAGCAATTTTAGATGCAACTACAAGCACATCTCAATCTGGCTCTTCTACAACTCAATCTGGTGGCTCTACGAGTACAAACACTTCTAATATGCCTTCCGATGTTTTGGATTTTCAAAAATTCGCAAATTCAAAAGGTGAAAAACTTGTTGAAGATGGTGTATGGGGTTCTAAAACTTCATCCGCTTGGTCTAAATGGGGTGCTGAATATAAAGGCTCTTCTTTTAAATCTGGAGAGATGTTGTATGCAAAAAATAATGTTGCAAATGTTTATTCTTATCCCGAAAATTCATCAAAATACAGATTAGGCTACATAGTTAAATCTGCTTCAAGTCAAGCTAAATTTATTGCAAATTCTGGTATAAAAAACTTTATTAAAGTTAATGCAGTTTATCTTACACCCGATGGAAAGAGTAAAAAAATTGGAGATGTTTATATGGTGTCTTCTGATTTAACAAATTTAAAACCTTAAAAAATGGCGACATACGAAAGTGCTATTCCATACATTCAAAAAGCAGAAGGCGGTCTAAGTAGAGCAACTACTGACACAGCATCTGGAAACCCATCTCCTTACGTCTACAAAGGTGTAACTGGGTGGCACACGAATAGAGGTATTATCTGGCCTACTTTCAAAACAATGGCACCGAGAGTTGGGTATGAAATAAATCAAGAAAATTTTATAAATATGCCAGATAAAATTTGGCTTGGAATATATAAAGTTGGATTTTGGGATGATATGAAAGGTGACTTATACAAATCTCAACCCGTAGCAAACGCTATTGTAGATTTCGCTTGGGCATCAGGTGGTGGTGGAGCAAGAAGGTCTTTAATAAAATATTTAGCAACAAAAGGTATAAAAGCAAATGATTCAACTTCGATAGCTAACGCATTTAATACTTTAGTTGAAAAAGAAGGAGAAAACAAAGTATTTAATGATTTAATAGATGAGAGAAAAAGATTTTTCAAGTCTTTAAATCAACCTGCAAACGAAAAAGGGTGGTTAAATAGAATGGAAACGCTTAGAAAACAAGGCTTGTCTTTGATAGTTTCGGGTGTTACAACTATAAAAAAAAATCCTATACCAACAGCAATAATAACAGTTCTACTATTGGTTAGCACTTACGTTTTAGTAAATCAGTTTAAAAAATAAAAAAATGGAAAAAGATTTTAGCAATTTAGATGGCGAAGTAATAGACTATCAAGTTTTGAGTGGCTCTTCAGATTTAAGAGGAAACCCTTTTGATGAGGATAATTTTTATTCATTAGCAAGTGGTAAAAAAAGAAGTAGAAAAAAGAGAAAAAGGGGAGGATTTTTTAACAAGCTACTTGATAATCAGCGTGAAAAAAACAAGATGAAATTTAATGTTCAGAAATTAAACGCTGAGGCTCAAAAGAAAGCCGCAGAAGGAATGGGAAAAGAATCTCAATCAGATATAGACCTTGCAAGAGCAATGAGTCAACAATCATCTACACCAGGAGTTAGCGAAGCGGGAAAAACTCCTATGAGCAATAAAATGAAAATAGGAATTGCAGTTGGCGTTCTTGTCCTTTTAGTGGGTGGGTATTTTGCGTATACAAAATTGAAAAAATAATATGTTATCTCTAAAAAAATATACATACATAGCTGTCGTAGGTGCTGTTGTAGATTATGGGTTAAATAAGTATTTGACCAACACTAAAACTACGGGAGAAATAAGCACAGCATTAAAAGGATTTTACTCGAAAGTAGACCCTTTGAAGGCTGCGGTAATGGCAGGTGCTACATTTGTAGCAGTTGTTCTAATAGCAGATTTAATACAAACTTCTATTGAAAAGAATAAACAATGAACGAATTAACAGATAGCGAAAAATTAGACATTATCTATAAAGATATGCTTGTTATGAAGAAAGAGAGTCGAAGTCAAGCAATAGAGAGTAAGATTCAAACAATAGCACTACTATTTGTATTTTTTGTAGGTGTGGCTACGGTGTCTGATTTATTAAAAAAATTAAAAATTAAATAATGGAAACTAAGCAACTAACCGACTCGGAAAAACTTGACTTAATTAATAAAAGAGTTAAAAGTATTGAGATAAGACAGACTATACAAATGGCTGTTGTTATACTTACTGCTTTAGGGATTTTGGCTGTTATAACCGAAAAATTAAAAAAAGCAATCGTATGAAACCAAAATTAAAAAACTATTTAATAATAGGCGGTATAAGTGTAGTTACAGTGGCTGGTGCTTTTTTATATTGGCAATTCTTAAAAATAAAAGATTACGTTATTAAATTCAAAAGAATTTCCGTAAATAAAATTGCGGTAAACAATCTTGATTTTAACATATATCTATATCTCGAAAATAAGAGTAATATAAAATACACAATTAACAAGCAAGAGTATTCCGTTTACATAAATGATGTATTTGTAAGCAAGATAGTCAACTACGCTCCAAATGAGATAAAAGCTAAGTCTGTTAACGATATAGGAGTTAATGTAGTGGTTAATCCTTCTAAAGTTATTGACAAACTAAAAGGTGTTGGGATGGATTTTTTATTAAGACCAGAAAAAGTTAAAGTAAAAATTGATATTAACTTGAAAGTTTCTGTTTCTATTTTTAAATTAAACATACCTTACGTCTTTGAGTCAACACTTAAAGAACTTTTAAGTAAAAAAAATGAATAGTTCAATATTTTTTATTATTTTTGCTTAAACTAAAAACAAATAAATATGAATATGTTATCAGGAATGTTAGGTGGTTTGTTCGACAAAGAAAAAGCTACATTTGACACAATACAATCAACACTTGAAGATGTTGCAGAAGAGTTGGGTTGCGATTATAAAGATTTTTTTATAACTATAAAAGCGACAGATGAAAAGTTTGCAATGAGATTCGATATTTTTAGAACAGACAGTGGAAAACCCGTTAGAGTAAGGGAAATAACTTTAAAAGAAATTCTCAATATAGAAGAAGAATAAAATGTTTGGATTTCAAGGAAATATAAATAATTCATCAGGTGGTCTTTCATATCAAGGCACTTGGGACGCTTTACTTAACATACCCGCTCTTGCGAGTGGTGTAGGAGTTAGTGGTTATTACTATGTTGTTAGTGTAGCAGGCTCTACAAATTTAGATGGAATTACTGATTGGCAAATTGGCGATTGGGCAATTTTTAATGGAACAACTTGGCAAAAAATAGATAACACAGATTCTATAACTGGCTCGGGTGTTGCTAATGAAATTTCATATTGGGTTGGCACTCAACAAATAGGCTCTCTCGCAACAGCAACGTACCCTTCTCTGACAGAACTTTCTTATGTTAAAGGGGTTACACAAAGTATAAACCCAAAACTAACAGACACAAGAATAAGAAAGGTGTCTATTCAAAGTAACACCGATGCTTCAACAAGTGGAACAATAGCGGAAACAGTATTGAAAACATTATTGATTCCAACATTAGGGGCAAACACTACCTTAAAAATAATGTCGCAACTTGGTAAGGTAGGAACGTCAGTAAATGCTGTTTTTAAAATGTACTATAATACTACACCCGATTTAAGTGGTACACCCGTACAAATTGCATTATTAAATTTTACTGCAACACAAGTGTTTTCACCATTTCAAAGGGATATAACTAATAAAAATTCAGTAACTGCTAATTCAATTTACCCCGCAACCGCATCTGCATCAACCGAAATTGCAAGTACATTTCCGAGAACGGATTTGAATGTTGATTTAAGCGGTAAGTATATTGTATTTACTGGCAAGGCTGGAAGTATAGCAGATAATGTAAGAGTGGATAATGCACGTTTATTAATCGAAGAATAATGATAATAATTAAAGCAATAACTAATACTCTTACAAGTATAGATGAAAACGGAAACACAATAGAAACTATTGTAGTTTATCCAGAAAGACAATTAACCGAACAAGAGGCATCAACCATAACAAGTAATATTTGCGATGGTTTTAATTATACATACTATCAAGGAGATGAGCCTATTTAATAAATAATTTAAAAGATGTTTGGATTTCAAAGCAACATAAACAATTATACAGGTGGTCTTGTTTACAAGGGTACTTGGGATGCTCTTAACAACGTACCATTTTTGCAAAGTGGCATAGGTGTTGGTGGAGAATATTATATTGTTAGTATTGCAGGGACGACAAATCTTGACGGAACAACCGATTGGCAAGTTGGCGATTGGGCGATTTTTGTTATAGACACTCCCGACCAATGGCAAAAAGTTGATAATCACGATATACAATCTTACACAACAATACAAGAAGAAGGAGTTAATCTAACTCAAGAATCTGTTCTTGACTTTCAAGGTGCAGGAGTTACTGCAAGTAATGGTGCGGGAAAAACTATTGTTACAATTAATGGTACTCCTCCAACAAATAGTTATGGTTTATTTGCTCAAACTGCCGATAGCACACCCGTAACAGCGACAGTTGTTGAAACAACAATTGTAGGACCAGGTGTAGGTACATTAAGCGTTCCTGCAAATGGATTTTCTATAGGAGATAGTTTTCAAGCAACTTTAGATGGAATACTCTCTTGTGTTGGAACAGCCACACTTCATATTCACGTTAAGACTTTAACAGGAGTTATTCTTGCAGATACAGGCATAATAGCAATGGATGCAGCAACTTCAAAATCTTGGTTATTGACTTTATATTTCACAATAAGAAACATTGGTACTACAACTGTTGCATCAATATCATCAGGTGGATTATTTTCTTATATTAAAAACTCAGGAACAAACTTTGAAGGCTATGTATTAAGTACAGTAAATAATACAACATTTGATACAACTATTAACAATACACTTGTAATTACTGTTCAATGGAATACAACTAATGCAGGTAATTCAATACTTTCAAGAAACTTTACGCTTACTAAAATTTATTAAAAAAAATGGGAATAGCACAAACATTTCAAGGCATTTGGTCATACGAACTAAATAATAACACAATAACAATAGACTCATCTTTTGGTCTTACTGTAATTTCTTTTGTTCAAACTTCAGGAGCAGGTTCTTTTCAAGGCTCTTTGAGTGCGAGTGGTATTCCATCGGCACCAATAACATTGACTGCTGGAGAAACTGTAACGCTAACGGGAGATAATGGTTTTATTTTAGATGGAATCACAATAACAACAACTGGGGTAGTTTCTATCGTAGGTCGATGAGCGGAATAAGCATAAATAAAAGATTTGGGTTCAACTCATTCAACGTAATTCCTCCTGCACCTTTTGTGTGTGGCGATGCTGATGCTACTGCTTTTATTTTAAACGCTGGCATAACTAATACAATCGAGAAACAAGCAATTTGCCAATTAGTAGAGGACTTGAAGTTTTACTCATTATGGACAAAACTAAAAGTAATATACCCGATGGTAGGTTCTTCTTCTTCTTCTTGCTCTTACAATTTAAAAGATACAACCCAATTTCAATTAGCTTTTAATGGTGGGTGGTCTTTTTCTTCTTTGGGTGCTACACCTAATGGGATAAACGCCTATGCAGACACTAATTTAATTCCAGCAGCTACACTCCCTTTTTCAATTGCAAATATAAGTATGTCTTATTATAGTAGAACACAAAGTTCTTCTGCTTATAGAACTGATGCTGGGTGTAATGATAATGGTGCTTCTGCTGTTATTTTAAGGCTTCCTTGCGATGCACTTAATGATATTTATGGGACTGATTTTGCTTCTACTTTTAATTTAGGAACATCTCCTTCAGGGGCTGTAAATTCTTTAGCATTTTCTACTTATAACAAAACTAAGTCGGGAATTTTGACTATTTATCACAATGGACTAAACACAAATAACGCTGTTGTAACAGCCCCAATACGTCTTCCTAAATTAAAAGTTTTTATAGGTGCAACAAACAATGGAGCGATTTTGGGTGCAGGACAATTTGGAAATAAGCAATGTGCGTGGTTTTCAATGGGAGATACATTTACTTCAATTCAAAATTTAGATTTATATAAAACAGTTCAAAATTTTCAAACAACATTATTAAGACAAGTTTAATATCTATGAATACAGATTCGCTAACCTTAGAGAAGCATCTAAAAAAAACAACAATAACAAGCAATATACTAAGCATTATTATTGCTTTAGTTACTGGACTTGGAGTTGGTTACGGGTTTTATTTTGACACAACATCAACTTTGGATTCTCATACTATTCAGATTGAAGAAGTTAAGTTAGAAGTTAAATCGTTAAGAAACGACATAACAACGTCAGCTATTTATCAAAGTTCTTCTTCTGAACAAATAAAGGCTTTGCAAAGCAATTTGACTGATGTAAAGGCATCTCAAATTAGAATAGAAGATAAAATTGATAAAATAATTTTTAATACAAGAAAATGAAACTATCAAACTACTACAAGCCAACTCCAAAAAAATGGAGAAAAATTGGCGATACGCTTTTAGCAATTAGCATCTATGCTCAAACACAACAAGTAATATCTGGTAGCACAAAATTAATGACCGCTACTGCTATTGTAGGAATTGTAGGTAAGTTTTTGACAAACTTTTTTGTAGAAAATGAAAACTAAATAAAAATGAAAGCATCTTTAAACATAGTAAAAAAATGGGAGAGATTGTTCAACGAAAACAATCTTGATATAGTAGACACTTATAGCGACAATGGTGTTCTAATTGGTACATTTGCAATTAAAATTAAAAAGGGAAGACAAACAATATTTCCATATTTCAAAGAGTTGTTTAAAAAACAAAACCTAAGAGTTGATTTTGAAAAAGATGTTTTTGTTAATGAGATGCTTGATGGTTATATAGTAAGCGGATTTTATGTATTCTCTTTTACTGAAAATAACGAAATCAAAAAAACAAGAGCAAGATATTCGTATGTTGTTGAAGACCTAAATGGGAAGATGTTAATAATAAATCACCACTCTTCAGAAGTTCCACTATGAGAGGAAAAATAGTTTTTGCATTGATAATTTTCGCAACAGTTTGTGTAATTGCTTTCTATAAAATAGTTTCTGAAGCAAATGAAAATGATGTGAAGGTTGAATTTATGAAAAGCGAGTATAAAAAAATCAAAACATCAAACGATAGTTTGAATATTCGTATCAAAGTAGAGAGTAAAAAAATTGTTGAATATCAAAAGCAAATTGACTCTTTAACATTGGTTAAACAAAAAATAAAGTATGTATATGTTAATAAAAACAAAGAAATTGCTAATTCTGACGCTTTTGGTGTCGTTAATATGTTCAAAAGCATATTCGCAATCAATGACATTAAATAGTGCAGGAGATACTCTTATTTCAATTTCTCTCTCTCAAAGTAAGTTTCTATTAAAAAAATACTACGAAGCCGAAAAACTTTCAAAATTAGATTCTATTTGTGAATATCAATTATCACTATCAGACTCTCTATCTAATAGTCAAAAAAGGGTTATAGAAAATCAATCGCAGATTATAAAAAATGATGGCGAAATAGTAAACTTGAAAAACGAGGAAATTAAAATTGTAACAGAATTGCTTACAAAAGAAAAAAAACGAACAAAGGTACAAAAGATTCAAAAACAAATTTCAATCGGTTTGGGAACTATTGCTACGCTTTTTATGACCTATTTATGGGTAACTAAATAAACTTTTTAAATCTTTTATTTCTTTAATTAAAGAGTTTCTCTCTCTCTTAACTAAGCTTAATTTTTGGCTATAATCTTGGACTCTTGTCTTGTATTCACATACGAGTGACCTCAACTCCAAATTTTCTTTTTCTAAAACTTTTATATCTCTTTTAGATGTTAGATGCCACTTACCACATCTACTACACTTATACGCTCTCTTTGGTAGAATTTTCTTTTTAGAAACCTCAAGTATTTTCTTTAATGTAAATTTTGCAGACTTCTCGTTCTCGAAACCTATTTTTTTACAATCGCTCATTGGAAATTTTTGTTATACTTATTTTCCCTTTTGAAGACTTGAAATGAAGCACTTTCCGAGATTCGTAATTCTCCATTTTATAGTTTGTTAATTTTTCAATTTCATCAAAAGAAAGTATTGGGTTTTCGCCATCAGAATAACCTATGACGTTATGAAAATCATCAACTAAATGATACTCTGAATTTTGTTTATGTAGATACATTAGCTTTTTCTTTTATTATTCATTTTTTCTTTACAATATCCTTCTTTACCAAATTTTTTTCTACAATATTTTTGCAATAAGTGTGTTGCATAAAAACTCTTTTCGCAGTAATTACAAAAACGCAAACGACTTTCGTCAAAATCTTCACTAAATGGCGATGGATGACCATCAAAAAAATCCTTTTTATCTTCCACTACTTCTGGTTTTGACTGGTCAACACTTTCTATTTTACTGCTCTTTAAAACGTGGTAAATTTCGTGTATGGTGCGGTTTTCGTCTTTAGAGTATGTTATCCACTCGCCACCGTACAAAAGTACGTCAATGGCTTGTTTAATAGCGTAATAGTTGAACTTAATTGCAATTATGCAAAGTACAAAAGGAAATGCGGTAATTCGTAGTATATATTTCATATTAGTCTTGTTTGTTTAGTTTAATTATATCTCTATTCCAATTTGTTTGTAAAACTTTAGGTTTGCCTATTTCAGAATAATAACACATCTCTCCAATTCTTTCTATATAAATAAATGTTCTACCTTTTAATTTAGATTGCCTATGTTGTAAAAAACTAAATAAATCATTTTTAGAAAGTTTGGCAATAATTGTGGTATTTTCCCAATTTATCTTCATATTAGTTTTGTTTGTTATCAAAGTCAATACCTTTTAAGAATTCTGGCATCGTTTTTTTATAAAGATAACCAAACGGATAACGCACATATCCTAATTTTTTTATTTTATCCGATTTATCTTTTTCGTATTTTTTATCTGCTTCGTCAAGTACCTTGTTAAATTGATTAACAAATTCTTTAGGAGTAACATTATAGTCCCGAACACAAAATATTGGTTCAACTTTAGTCGAACCATTTTGATATTTTGTATATTCAAAAGCGAGTTCAGTATGACCATCGTCTTTAATACTAATTACAAACATATTAATACCAACAGGAAATTTTTTTCCAAATATGTCAAGTACAACTATTGGATTTTCGTTAAGAATATTCTTTAGCTTAACTTCTACTGATAATGTTTTATTTTTCATTTTTCGTTAATTGGTTGTTAATTAAATAAGTCCCGTTTTCTCCGTCATAGGAAAGTATTAAAACCAGTGATTTCATTGAAACTACAGCACCTTGTATCGCTGACATACTTCTTCTTCGCAAAAAAAATAATACAAGGCAGTGAGGACTATATTTTTATAAGGTAGACGTTAGCATAAACGAGTCCATTCTGCCATTATCTTTTATGTTTAGTATTGCGTGTCCTCTT
>Ga0207909_1000350_pt1 | contig 16104 bp, 14 predicted proteins | sample LakMenEpi05May10_FD_150672 | JGI IMG/M metagenome (GOLD analysis project Ga0207909, IMG submission 150672) | Freshwater microbial communities from Lake Mendota, WI - 05MAY2010 deep hole epilimnion (SPAdes) | ecosystem: Environmental > Aquatic > Freshwater > Lake > Epilimnion/Euphotic zone ...
ACGAATCAAGGGGTGGTACAAGGGATATGTTGTTTGCTGAAAGGGATGACATCATTTCAAGACCAGTTGACAAAAGGGAAAATTTCATCAAGCGTTGTGTAGCCATTGCGGGCGATACCCTCTTCATCAGAAATGGCACCTTGTATGTATCCAATACGGTAAACCCCATACCACCTGCTTCTGAAATGCCTTACTATGTTACCCTGAATGGCAATGGATTTTTCTCTGATGAGTTCATCAAAAATGAATTGAATATTGACCCTCAGGATCCAGATCAGCGTGATCTCTTGCAAATGCAGGACAAGCCCAATACTTACCGCTTGACACTCACACCCGCCCAATTGAAACAGGTTGAATCTTTTCCATTTGTGGTAAAAGATTCCATCATGCCAGACCTGAATACCAGTGGTTTTGGCAATACTTTCCCTTACGATACAGCACAATTCAAATGGAGCGAAGACAATTTTGGCCCATTGTGGGTTCCCCAAAAAGGAAAATCAGTTGAGCTTAATCAAAGGAATATTGCGCTTTACAAAAGGGTGATTGCGGTATATGAGAACAATACATGGGAAGAGCGTGATGGAAAGGTATTGATCAATGGAAAACCTTCAACATCCTATACATTTAAAATGAATTATTACTGGATGATGGGAGACAACAGGCACAATTCCCAGGATTCAAGGTTCTGGGGTTTTGTACCCGAAGACCATATTGTGGGCAAGGCTTCCATGATCTGGTTTAGCTGGCAGAATGGCCCAAGATGGAACAGGATTTTCAAATCCATCAAATAAACACCTAAACCAACCCTATGGACACCAGAAATATCAACATCAGTTTTAAGGTACACGCCAATGCTTCAGCATTGAGCGATGCAGACAATGACCTTGTGCAACGGGCGAGGGAAGTGGCTGCTACAGCCTATGCACCTTACTCAGGCTTCAGGGTTGGTGCCGTTGCCCGCATGCCGGATGATAAGCTGGTGATGGGTACCAACCAGGAGAATGCTTCTTATCCCATTGGTATCTGTGCAGAGAGGGTCCTGCTTGCTGCAGTGTCTTCGATTTCTCCAGGTCTTCCCATTGAAACCATGGCCATTACTTACCAGAGTGATGCAGTGGATACTTCAGAACCCATAGCACCCTGTGGTATGTGCAGACAGGCCTTGGTTGAATTTGAATCAAGGTTCAATGCACCTATGCGTTTGTTGCTGACCGGATCAGCAGGGGAGGTATTTGAATTTGAAACCCCCTCAGACCTCTTGCCCATGGCATTCAAGCATTATCATCTGGGCAAATAAGCCCTATTGCTTGCTTATCTCTCCTGTGATGAAGCGTATTGCTGTTGCCGCAATTTGAGCCCTGTATTGGGCATTTATATAACGATCCTGTGCTTCAATCAGGCTGAGCTGAGCTTGCCTCAATTCAATTGAATTGCTTTGAAGTTTCTTGAAGCGTTCAGTAGAAATGAAATTATTCTCTTCAGCCAGTTTTACATTGCTCTCTTCAACCTTGGATACTGAAACGGCATTCTCGTATTCCTGAAAGGCAATCAGCAAATCACGCTGCAACAATGCACGCAGTTGTTCTGTCTGCAGCTCCTGCCTTTTCTGTTGAATGCTGTTGACTTTCAACTGGATCTTGTTGACATTTCCGTTGAAGATAGGAATACCAATGCCCAATCCAATGTTGGGCCCAAAGGTTTGGTTGGTAAGAAAGAATCCGGCGGTTGATTTGGACCTGTTCAAAACGGTATTTGAATTAAGGTTTACTGAAGGCATCCTCTGTGAACTGATGATCTTTTTTTCAATCATCAGGTTGAGTTTTTCCTGTTGCGCCAAGAGCAATTGTGGGTTTTGCTGGTCAATTTTTGAAACAAGGGCGTTGTACTCAATAGAAGGGATGCTGAACTGCTCTTCTTTTGGGTTGAACGCAGCACCAGCATCTTTCTTGAGCAAGGCATTCATGGAAGCCTTGGTATTGGCCACCTGTTTGTAGATGTTCTGAAGATTCACTTCCTGTGCATTCAGGTCAATTTTTGCCTGCAGCATGTCTGTTTTGGCACCGTTTCCTACATTGAACCTTGTTTCGGCAATTTTTAATCTCTCTTTTGATAAATCGATGATGGCTTTGGTGGCGATCACCTGTTTATTCAACCGGATCAGGTTGTAGTAAATATTCAGTACATCAAAGATGACCTGATCAATTTGTTGTGTTACTGCGATGGTACCCATTTTCTCCATGGCATCAAATCTTTCTAAGGTAGACCTTACCCGCATGCCATTGTAAATTCTCCAGCTGATGGCAAGATTGGCATTGATGTTGCTGTTGGATACATTGTTTCTTACAATGCTGTTACCATTGGCCAATTTCTGGTTGATATTGGAATTACCTTCTGTATTGAAGATATTGCCTGCAATTGTTGGAAGACCGCCAGCATTTCCCCAGTTGTTATTGGCCTTTGCAATATCCAGATCGGTTGAAGCAATCTGGATATCGAGGTTTTGTTTCAGTGCCATGTCAATGGCTTCCTTTGCAGTAAAACTGCTGTCTTGCGATGATACTGCATTGGCAAACAGAAGGCTCAACAACACTGCTTTAATTCTCATGGGTAGCTCTTTTTTTCCTTGAAATATAACTGTACAGCGCAGGCACTACAAACAAGGTGAGTACCAATGCAAACATCAGGCCACCGATAATGACAATACCCAACGGTATCCGGCTTTTTCCTGCAGAACCCAACGCCATGGCAATGGGCAATGCGCCAAGGGCTGTGGCAAGGGTTGTCATCAGGATTGGCCTCAACCGTGCTACAGATGCGTCCAACACAGCATCAATCTTGTTCATTCCTTTTTCCCTTTGCTGGTTGGCGAACTCAACAATGAGGATACCGTTCTTGGTAACCAAACCAATCAGCATGATGATGCCAATTTGGGAGAAGATGTTGAGTGACTGTCCAAAAACGGATAAACTGATCACTGCACCGGCAAGGGCCAGTGGAACGGTAATCATGATGATCAGTGGGTCAATAAAGCTTTCAAATTGTGCGGCCAAAACCAGGAAGATCAGCACCAGGGCCAAGAGGAAGGCGTTTTGTGTATTGGAAGAACTCTCGGCAAAATCCCTTGAAGATCCGCTGAGGCTTGTGGTAAACGATTCATCCAGCACTTTTTTAGAAATGCGTTCCATCTCTTTGATACCATCTCCAAGTGTTTTGCCATTGGCCAGGCCTGCTGAAACAATGGCACTCTTTAACCTGTTGTAATGGTAAATGGTTGGGGGAGTGGCCGTTTCAGAAATAGTGACAAGGTTGTCCAATTGGATCAGCTGTCCTGTTTTGCTGCGCAGGTAAAAAGACTTGAGGTCAAGCGGGGCATCCCTGTCTTTTCTGTCTACCTGTCCGATTACTTCATATTGTTTGCCGTTCCGGATAAAATAGCCAAACCTTCTGCCGCTGAGTGCAAGCTGAAGGGTATTGGAAATATCAAGGATGGAAATGCCCAATTCTCCGGCTTTGAGCCTGTCAATGGTTACCTGCAATTCAGGTTTGTTGAATTTGAGGTTGACATCATTGCCCTGGAAAACAGGGCTCTTCACAACCTCATCCATGAACAAGGGAACCTTTTCTTTGAGTTTATCAAAATTGAGGTTCTGCAAAACGAACTGCACCGGCAACTGCCCCCTGCTGGCTTGTCCAACAGAAATGGTCTGCTCTTGCAAGACAAGTACCCTCACATCGGTATAATCTTTGAACATTTTGTTCATGCTCTGTGCAATCTCATTCTGGCTGCGCTTCCTCTCGCTGGCATCCACAAGACCCATGCTGATGGAAGCGGCATTGGCTCCACCAGAACCTGAGTAATTGGGTGCAAAAGACAACACCACATAGCGCTCAGGTACTGAATCCATTATCTTTTCAGTGATGTCATACACCGCCTGGTCCATGTAGTCAAAGTCTGTTCCTTCAGGTGCAAGGATACTGGTTCTCAGCCTGTTCCTGTCTTCCATTGGAGCCAGCTCAGAAGGAAGTTTTGTTCCAACAAAATAAATTGCGCCAACGCAGGCCAATACGATGATAAAGGCAATCCACCTTTTGCGCATGAAGGCCGCCAGCCAGCGTTGGTATCCTGATTCCATGCCCCTGAAAAAAGGTTCAGATTTGGTGTAGAACCATGAATGCTTATGAACATTTTTCTTGGTCAGGTAAATGTTCAACACCGGTGTCAGTGAAAGGGATACAAAGGCCGAAATCAACACCGCACCGGCAACAACAATTCCGAATTCCCTGAACAACCGGCCTACAAATCCTTGCAAGAAAATGATGGGTAGAAATACGATGGCCAGCGTAATGGATGTTGAAATAACAGCAAAATAAATCTCTTTCGAGCCTTCTCTTGCGGCTTTCCACTTGTCCATTCCCTGTTCTATCTTCTTGTAGATATTTTCCGTTACCACAATTCCATCATCCACCACCAGTCCTGTGGCAAGTACCAAGGAGAGGAGTGTCAATACATTGATAGAAAATCCGGCAATATACATGATGAAAAACGCACCGACAAGGGCTACCGGAATATCAATCAAAGGTCGGAAGGCGATCGACCATTCCCTAAAGAACAAATAGATGATGATCACCACCAGCAAGATGGCAACAATCAGGGTTTCTTTTACTTCTGTAATGGCTTTCCGGACAAACTGTGTTTTGTCATACCCTACTTCAAGGATAATGTCTGGAGGCAAATCTTTTTTGATGACGTCAATCCGTTTGTACAATTCATCGGCGATGGCCACCTGGTTGGACCCTGGCTGGGCGACCACGCCTAGGTTTACTGAGCGAATATTGTTTTTTCTTGTAGCAGACTCTTCATTTTCAGGCCCGATGATGGCATAGCCGATGTCTTTCAACCGAATGCTCTTGCCTTCTGTCTGACGGATGATCAGGTCATTGAAATCCTCTTCTGAAGTAAGCTTTCCATATGCCTTAACGGTCATCTCGGTGGTGTTCCCACGAACCTTTCCACCTGGCAACTCAATGTTTTCGCGGTCGAGGGCTGACTTTACATCTTGGATGGTAAGCTTGTAAGCAGAAAGTTTTACAGGGTCAAACCAAATTCTCATGGCAGGACGTTGTCCAAACACACTTACACCACTTACGCCCGGGATGGTTTGCAACCTTTCTTGCACAATATTTTCTGCAAGGTCAGATAGTTCCAACAGTGTCCTTTTGTTGCTCTGCATCTGCATGAATACAATCGGATCAGAATCGGAATCTTGTTTGGCTACGGTTGGTGGTGCATCAATGTCTTGTGGAAGCCTTCCCGTAACCTGAGAAACCTTCTCTCTTACATCATTGGCAGCCCTTTCAAGGTCAACCCCCAACTCAAATTCTACCGTAATGCTGCTACTGCCTTGAGAACTGGAAGAGGTAATGTTCTTCACGCCCTCAACACCATTCACGGCTTTTTCAATGGGTTCAGTAACCTGTTGTTCGATGATTTCTGCATTGGCTCCTGTATAGCTGGTCCTTACGTTGACCACGGGCGGATCAATGGCAGGATATTCCCTGACACCAAGAAAACTATAACCAATGGCACCAAAAATGATGATGACAATGCTGCATACAACTGCAAAAACCGGTCTTTTTATGCTTAATTCAGAAAGATTCATTGGGCCAGAATTGGGTTGTTACTAATTGACTTTGCTGAGTTTCACTTTAGAATCTTTTCTGATGAAAAGAAGACCTGTTGTGATGACTGTATCGCCCGGCTGGAGCCCGCTGGTGATTTGAACGTTCTCCGCATTCCTCAAACCTGTCGTTACGCTTACAAATTCAGGTGTGCCGTTGCGGTAGAGCAGCAGTTGTTTGGTGCGGGCGCTTGGTATGATGCACTGTGAAGGCACCATCACGGCAGCATTGTTAGAACCCAGGGTCAGGCCAACCTTAGCAAATGAACCTGGCACCAGGTTATTGTTTCCATCGTTGATGGTTGCGAGTATTTTGAGGTTTCTGGTTTCTGATTCGATTACTGTTTCTGAAGCCAGGATGGTGGCTTTGTAATCACCCTGTTTTCCTTCAATACCAAAAACAACCGACATGCCTGGCCTGATATCATTGCTGTATTTTTCAGGGATGCTGAAGCTGATTTTTTTCATGTTCACCTGACTGAGGGTTGTCAGTATATTGGCTGGTGTAATATAAGCGCCAAGGCTGATGTTCCGGAGTCCCATCCTTCCTGCATAAGGTGCACGGATTTCTGTTTTTCCTATGTTAACCATGGTCAGTTCAATATCAGCCTTGATGTTGTTGACCTGCAGAAGACTAAGGTCATAATCTTGTTGGCTGATACCGCTGATTTTAAGTAGTTCTCTTTGGCGTTCTTCTGTTTTCTCTGCGATTTGCAGCTGCACTTTCAATTTTTTGAGTTGTGCCTGAAGGTCTCCGTCAAACAATTTGACCAGCAGCACATCTTTGGCAACAGTGGAACCCTCTTTGAAATTGAGCTGGATCACCCTTCCGGAGATCTCAGGACGGATTTCGGTAAGTTCGAAAGGAAGGATATTACCGGCCACTTCAATGGACTCAGAAACCGTTGTAGGCCTGATGACGATGGCCTCAACTGAAACTGGACCTGATTTGGAAGCATCCTGTGGCTTTTTCGCATCTTTTTTCTCTTCACAGGCCAATAATGCCAGCAAAAGGGATAGGGCAAGGCTGAACTTTTTCATATAGACGAAAATAAGTTGAATTTCCTTTGAAAGGTATTGAATTTGATGATTTTATGATAAAAATCCTGCTAACCGATTTTGGCTCCATTTTCTACATTCATACCAGCCTCCAACAGCACAACCTGGTTGTTGCTGTCATAAACTCCCAAGACCAGGCATTCACTGAAAAAATTGGCGATTTGTTTGGGTGGAAAATTGACAACGGCCATCACCTGCCTTCCCAACAGGGATTCAATGGAATAATAATGGGTGATTTGCGCAGATGAACGCTTGATACCCAATGTGCCAAAATCAATCTCCAGCTGAAAAGCGGGTTTTAACGCTTTTTCAAAAGGCTTTACGGAAAGGATGGTACCGCAGCGGATGTCAATTTTTTCAAAATCATTCCAGGAAATGGTCATGCAAAAGGATTTGACTAAAATTAGCCAAAACAATTGTGATGCGCGTAAAATAGCATGAAATCAGGCATTCATCGATGAAATGAGTGCCATAAGCGCTTTATGACGTTCCGCCTCTCCTTTTGACTGTTCGGCTTTGGCAATTTCCTTGAGCCACCGTTGAACAAAATTCCTGGCATTCGAGGGTGTGTAGGTTACAGGAGGATGGGCGAGGTTCATTTTTTTTACATAATTCTCTACATCGCGGTGGGTATAGACCTGTCCATTCAATGGGTCTAAATAAAAGAGAATATCACTGCCTTCCACTGCAATGATCGAACTGCCTTCTTCTACATAACAAAGAAGGTTTTGTTTGGGGACATCAGCCGGCAATAGCGTGACGCCCAGCATTTCAGCAATGATCAGGTAAATAGATGCAAGGGGGAAAGTATTTGACTGCTTGTTCGTAAGCAAATGGGATGGGTCAAAATGGTTGATCGTTGAATAGGCAAGTTCAACACCTTTGTAGTTGTAGTGTCCAAAAATGATTTTATTGAGGATGTTGATTTCTTCCAGCGGCGTCAGGTAATCATTCAATTCAAGCCAAATGGTTTTTCTGATTTTTTCGACCTCGAAAAACAAGCGGTCCCTGTCGTATTCAGGATTTAGGTAGGCAGCAATAAACAAAGAGGCTTCTAGTACTGATTGGTCTTCACTGTTCAGCCAATCTGCAACGGCTGTTTCAATGCATGAAATTGAAATCTGCGAAATGATCGTGTTGATTTTGGCTACTTGAACAGGGTCGTCTGTCAGTTCTTGAAATTCATTCAGCACAGGAATAACATCCTGTCCAAATCCAATGAATCGCCTGGTAATGGTTTGGTAAACCTCATCATCAGGATCTTCAATAAGATTCAGCAAAGCATTGATTTCTCCTGTTGTGTTGATCATCAACGGATCCTTTTCAATTATTTTTTGGGTGCCCTTCTTTTGCCTCGGGTTGGGTTGGCAATGGCATGTTCAATCATCGCCTGTACCTCGTCGATGGTGAGATCCTGCACATTGTCTTGCTTTTCCTTTGGAATGGGGAAGTTCTTCAATCCCTTCTTGATGTAGGGCCCATAAGGTCCTTTCAGCAACTGAATCTTTTCCTTTTCGAAGATTTTAATGGTCCTTTCATCCTTGGCTTTTCGCTTCTCAGCAATGAGAGGGATGGCAACATCAAGTGTTATTTCGTAAGGATCATATTCCTTTGAAAGTGAATAAAACTTTTTGTCATGTGCAATATATGGGCCAAATCGGCCAATATTGACCTGTACCGGCTCATTCTCAAATTCCCCGAGAACCCTGGGGAGTTTGAACAATTCCATGGCCTGTTCGAGGTTGATGGTTTCTATGCTTTGATCGGCCTTCAGTTTGGCAAACCTCGGTTTTTCCTCTTCGGTGGTTTCGCCAATTTGCACCATCGGGCCATAACGACCCATACGGGCAATTACACGTTTACCTGTTATGGCCTCATGGCCCAGCTCTCTCTCGCCGCTGATGCGTTCTGCCGTTTCCATGGTAGAGTCTACGTCCTTTTTGAAAGGTGCGTAGAAATCCTTGAGCATTTTACCCCAATCTTCATTGCCATCTGCAATGCTGTCAAACTCATTTTCAATCTTGGCAGTAAAACCATAATCCAGTACCTGATCGAAATGCTGGATCAGAAAATCGGTTACTACCGCCCCAAGGTCTGTGGGGAACAATTTAGATTTTTCAGCACCGGTATTTTCTTGTTCTATTGCTTTGGAGATGCTATTGTTACTGAGCTTCAAAACACGATAATCCCTTTTCACCCCTTCTTTGTCTCTTTTCTCCACATATCCTCTTTTGAGGATGGTTGAAATGGTTGGCGCATAGGTAGATGGTCGGCCAATGCCGAGTTCTTCCATTTTCTTTACCAAAGAGGCTTCCGTATACCTTGGCTGCGCTCTTGTGAAGCGTTCAGTGGCCAGCATTTCATTCAATTCAAGCTCTTGACCTTTGGCCAGAGGAGGGAGCATGCCTTCAGTGGATGGTTCTTCGTTTTCATCTTCCTCATCCCTGCTCTCATTGTAAACTTTGAGAAAACCCTCAAACTTCATCACTTCACCTTCTGCCTTGAGCAATTCTTGTTGGGTAGAAATGGTTATTTCGGCAATGGTCTTTTCCAGTTCAGCATCTGCCATCTGGGAAGCCATGGTTCTTTTCCAGATCAGCTCATAGAGGCGTTGGCCATCAGCAATATCCACTGTTGGCTTGTCCATGTAGGTTGGCCTGATTGCCTCATGGGCTTCTTGGGCTGATTCGTTTTTATTTTTGAATTTCCTTACCTGAAGGTATTCCTTGCCATAACTGTCTGTGATCTGTTTTGAAATTTCACCCATGGCTGTTTCACTCAATGAAACGCTATCCGTTCTCATGTAGGTGATATGACCAGCTTCGTACAATTTTTGGGCAATCAGCATGGTCTTGCTTACACCATATCCTAATTTTCTGCTTGCTTCCTGCTGAAGGGTAGAAGTGGTAAACGGGGCAGCCGGTGATTTTTTAGCTGGTTTCTTTTGAACATCTTTTACGGTATAACCAGCACCTATACATCCCTGAAGAAACTGCTCAGCATCTTGCTGTGTATTTTTTTTGGCTCCTTCTGCTTTGAAGATGACCTGCTTTCCGTTGATGTCTTTTGCCTTGAAGAAACCCTCTACCTTAAAGCTACCAGTGGCCGTAAAACCATTGATAGACCTTTCCCGCTCAACAATCAAACGAACCGCAACACTTTGTACACGTCCTGCACTAAGGTTTCCCCTCATGCTCATTTTGCGCCAAAGGATAGGGGAAATTTCAAATCCTACAATCCTGTCAAGAATACGCCTTGCCTGTTGTGCATTGACAAGGTTCATGTTCACTGTTCTTGGTTTTTCAACAGCAGCACGGATCGCTGGTTTGGTGATCTCGTGGAAAACAATACGCTTTGTGGTGGCAGGATCCAGACCCAACACTTCACAAAGATGCCAGCTGATGGCCTCACCTTCGCGGTCCTCATCCGTTGCGAGCCATACTTCGCCAGATTTTTTGGCGATTTGCTTCAGTTCTTTGACCACTTTTTCCTTTTCCTCCGGAACAATATACCTGGGTTTGAAGCCTTTTTTAATGTCAATACCCATTTCACTCTTCTCAAGGTCGCGGATATGACCAAAACAGCTTTTCACTTCAAAGTCACTACCAAGAATTTTTTCAATGGTTTTTGCTTTGGCCGGAGACTCAACTATAAGTAGGTTTTTTGCCATTTTTACTTTCTCTTCTGATATGTTTTCTCACCAATTGTTGAATCGATTGATGGGGGTTTTACTCCCTGAATCGATGTACATCACGATGCAATAATAAGATAAAGCGAATGAATTCTAACAAATCTGTTCTTAAATGAAATCAATTATCCTTTTCATCACTGCTGTGTCTTTGTATATTTTTCTGTGCCCAAGCCCCTGAGTAATCATGAATTCTACATTGCCAGGAGAAAGGTCCATCAAGGGTTTCACATCCGAAAGGGGGGTGATGTCATCATCCTTGTCATGTATCCAAAGAATGGGATTGGCGAGCTTGGGGGCAATCCTGTTGATAGAGTAGTGGGATATCTCATTTCCTGATTTCAGCTTGATATATGTATAAATTGACTCCTTTATTTTGGTGCTCAATCCAAAGAAATGGCTGAAAAGATCGATGGCAGATTGGGTTTCGGTAGCAGGAGCAATCAATACCATCTTGGCTGCCGGATTGTTGTGGTTTTCCTGATAAAGGCATAAGGCAATGCCCCCGAAAGAATGGGAGATATAGCCGTCAAATTTGCCCAGTTTCTCTTCCAACACCCTGATCATCTCCGCATATTCTGGCGCGGTAGTGGTCTTTCCCTCACTGTTGCCATGTGCCTTGCCGTCCATCGCCACCACACCAAAGCCTTTGTTCAGCAAAGGGGTAACATAGCGGTCAAAATTAAAGGCCCTTGATTCAAAACCATGTAAAATCAGGATCTTCTTGAGGGCATTCGGGTTCCAACGGTATCCATGGATGGTAAGGCCGTCAACCTGTATATCAAAGGCTGTAGCCTGATGAAAAATGGGAGGGGGAACATTTCTTGGTTTTCGGTAAGGGGTACAGAAAATGTTGAACGCAATAGATGCACCCCATTGAGGGGAGATGAGGGAGGCTATTTTTATACTGGATTTAAGGTAAAATAGGGTCAGCTTCTGGGCTGTAGTCATGTTTGTAAATTATGCTTAATTGCAAATATACAGCAGTGCATTTTGGGGAGTCAAGCTAATTATCCTGAATAGATTAACTTTGTTATCATTCAGTATGCATTTACTAGAAAAATTAGAACAAGTAAAATTATTGGTGTTTGACCTAGATGGTGTCATGACCAACGGTAAAATATTGGTCATGCCCAATGGAGAATGGATTCGTGAGATGGATATCAAAGATGGTTATGCATTACAGCATGCCGTGAAGTCAGGTTTGAAGGTTGCTGTGATAACTGGTTCTTCCTCATCACCGGTGAAAGAAAGATTATCAAAGCTTGGTGTTGAACTGTTTTTTGAGAACACACCTCAAAAGTCATTGGTAATCAATAAATTGTTAAATGAATTGGGTATTGATAAAGCATTTGCCCTTTTCATGGGGGATGATCTTCCAGACCTGGACGCCTTTCAAGCGGTTGGTATTAAAACATGTCCTGCTGATGCTGCAACTGAATTACTGCAACAGGCAGACTATATTTCCCCCAAATCAGGCGGCCATGGATGTGTGAGGGATATCATTGAAAAGGTCCTCCGGACCCAGGGGAAATGGTCTGCACCCACCAATATTCAAAGCATATAAATGAAAGGAATTCATAAAATAAGGGGTTTCTTTCAATTAATCAGGTATCCCAATCTTGTTTTCATAGCACTGACACAATCCTTGTTTTATTATCGAATCATTGTTCCTTCTTTCATTGTCAATGGCCAACCAAGACAACTGTTGCAGGAAACTGATTTTTTTCTGCTGCTTGTTTCCTCCTTACTGATTGCTGCTGCTGGCTACATCATCAATGATTATTTTGACATCGATATTGACAATGTGAACAAACCAGAAAGATTGATAGTTGGAAAGTTGATCAAAAGGAGATGGGCTATGTTGTGGCACCTGTTATTGTCATTGGCTGGTCTTTTTCTTACAGCCATAGTAGCAATGCATTTGAACAATCTTTTGCTGCTGGCACTCAATTTTTTAAGTGTGCTGCTTTTGTTGCTCTATTCTTCTACTTTCAAAAAACGTTTGTTGATTGGCAATTTCATTATTTCTGTTTTAACTGCTTGGGTAGTGGGGGTATTGTTCATTGCAGAAATAAGATTGAATGATATTGTTTACATGCAAATCAATCAGGCAGTCTTGGGAAGTCTTTATAAAGTAACCCTGGTTTATGCCGGTTTTGCCTTCATTGTTTCACTGATCAGGGAAGTTGTGAAAGACATGGAAGACATGGAGGGTGATAGGCGGTTCGGATGCGACACCATGCCGATTTCTTGGGGAATTCCATCTACCAAAGTATTTGTGGCTGTTTGGATCTTTGTGCTTGTAGGACTCTTTGCTGCCATTGCCTTTTATGCCATGTTGAACTCCTGGACCTGGCCTTTTTATACGCTATCATTTGCCATGATCATCCAGTTTTTCTATATGTTGAAAAAACTTTATAATGCCCAACTAACGGCTGATTTTGCCAGGATCAGCAAAGAACTTAAACTGGTCATGATGGTTGGTATCCTTTCAATGTCATTTTATTTTTTATCATGAAAAAACTAATCTTGGCCTCCGGTTCTCCAAGGCGAAAGATGCTGATGGAATGGGCAGAATTCAGCTTTGATGTCCTTGTTTCAGATGCTGACGAGTCTTTTAACCCAGAGGAGTCCCCAGTCAATATTGCCATGTCCATCGCTGATAAAAAGATACAGGCAGTGCTGGAACTCAAACAAATTGACCTCTCCAATTCGATCATTGTTGCTGCTGATACGATTGTTGTATTGGAGGGTGAAATCATCGGAAAACCTGCAGACAGGGCCGATGCCCTTGGGATTTTAAAGCGTTTGTCCGGAAAAAAACACCAGGTAATCACTGCCGTATGTGTGCAGGATGACCAGAAGAAAACAGTCTTTCATGATACCACCCATGTAAGTTTTCATGAACTATCGGAGGAGCAGATCATTCACTATGTAGACCATTATCAACCCTACGACAAGGCAGGCGCCTATGCCATCCAGGAGTGGATCGGTGTCATTGGGATACAATCCATTGAGGGTGATTTTTACAATGTCATGGGCTTGCCAGTCAGCCGACTGGTGCATACCCTGAAAGAATCGTTTTTATAGCCCTTTGCCTATTCCCAATTGAAATCTACGGAGAGTTGAATGTCTGGATGAATGCTTTCTTTCACCGGGCAAGACCATGCGATTGTTTCAAGCCTTTGTTGTTCTTCCGCTGAAAAGCGTTGTTCTAATGGCCAGATGAATCGAATCCTGATGCCTGCAATTTTCCTTGGCGCATTGGACATGATTTTTTCAGTTTCGGTAACAGTTCCTCTTAGTCTTTCCTCCAGATCATTTGCCCTTATGGCCATTGTGGTTAACATGCAGGCTGCCAGGGAAGTACCAATGAGGTCTGTTGGAGAAAAACGGGCTCCTTTGCCCTGGTTGTCTGTAGGGGCATCCGTTTCAATACTTGAGCCAGATTGCAAATGTGTTGCTAAAGTTCTCAGTTCTCCAGAATAAGTTACCGTTGAAGTCATGCTTTTTTTTATAAATTTACATAACATTAAGCAACCATGTTGAAACATACAGCCTTGTTCCTTTCCTTTTTCCTGATTGTACTGCTCGTCAATGCGCAGCGAATTGCCTTTCCAAAATCAGATGCAAAGCAATCCGAAAAACTGGAAAAGCGAAACAGGATCAACGCAATGATCAGGAATGAAGAAGAGGGCATACCCGCCTTTGAAAAGCATGCCAATTTCAGTTTCAAAAGCAATCATGATGGTTATGGTATTCTATACGAAAAGGGTAAAATGAAAACACCCTACAAATCATCCATTTTTCAATTTGAATTTGGAGAAAAGCACCATCCCAAACAGGAAAAACAAAGCAGTTCTGAATTCACCAACAGTGGTTTTGCCATTTTTGGAAGGCCATTTGTTTTTGGAAAGCAAAATATTTTCTATCAACTCAAGGTTGGTACAGGACAGCAAATACTGATTGGTGGAAAAGGGAATAAAAATGGGGTTGCGGTGTACGCAATTGCGGTGGCTGGCCTTTCAGCTGGTTTGACACGTCCGTATTACATGGAATTCTCAGCTCCAGGAGGAACAGAAAAAATCAAGTTTACAGAGGCAAGGCGGTCTACATTCCTGAGTGCTGACAGGATCATTGGAGGCACAGGTCTTCAAATGGGATGGAACGAGATGAAGTTTTCCCCAGGTGCATATGCAAAAGCTGCGCTACGCTTTGATTGGGCAAGGTTCAACCAGGTTGTTTCTGCCATTGAAGTTGGATTTGGTTTCGATTATTATACCAAAAAAATCGTCCAGATGGTTGACAATCCAGGGAAGTCATTTTTCCCTACAGGATCCATCGGATTGGTTTTTGGTAACCGCAAGTGATGTAACTTCGCACTTTATTTATCCCATGAGTTGTGATGTAAATACTGCAGGATCCATTCCTGAACAAAAGCAAAAAAAGCCTGATTGGTTAAGGGTTCGTCTTCCTGTAGGCGAAGGATACAAACATGTTCGATCCCTTGTTGATACCCATAAATTGCATACCATCTGCGAGAGTGGAAACTGCCCAAACATGGGAGAGTGTTGGGGGGCGGGTACCGCAACTTTTATGATCCTTGGAAATATTTGTACCAGAAGCTGTGGTTTCTGTGCAGTAGCTACCGGCAGGCCTGATGCAGTTGATTGGGATGAGCCACAGCGTGTTGCTGAGGCCATTCATCTCATGAAAGTAAAACATGCTGTCATTACCTCTGTTGACCGTGATGAATTGCCTGATGGTGGTAGTAATATATGGTTTAATACCATCAAAGCGGTAAAATCACTCAATCCTGACACTACCCTTGAAACCCTGATACCTGATTTCAAAGGAATTGATGATCAGATCCAAAGAATCATTGATGCTGCCCCTGAAGTGGTATCTCATAATATTGAAACGGTTGAGCAACTTACCCGAAAGGTGAGGATCCAGGCAAAATATTGGAGAAGCATGGAAGTGCTGAGAAAATTGAAGCAAGGTGGCATGAGAACAAAATCAGGCATCATGCTTGGATTGGGAGAGCAAAAAGAGGAAGTCATTCAGACCCTGAAAGACTTGGCTGCCAATGGAATTGACGTAGTAACCATCGGCCAATATCTTCAGCCAACCAGAAAACACCTGCCCGTTCAGCGCTTTGTTCATCCGGATGAATTCAATGAATACAAGGAAATTGGATATGGCTTGGGTATCGATTATGTTGAGAGTGGGCCACTTGTTCGATCATCCTACCACAGTGAAAAGCATGTGATTTCTGGCTACGGTAAGATGGTTTGGGCAAAAGAAAAAGCATTGCTACAACCAAACTGATTGTCATAGCCCCTGTCAAACTGCTTTCAATGGATGATTAGTTTTCCCAGGCCAGTGCGCTGGCACCAAGAATTGCAGCATCAGATTCCTTTAGATGACTTACAAGTATCTTGACCTTGTTTTGGAATACCTGTATCAGGTTTTCTTCCATGTGTTTTCTGGTAGGCTTCAAGATCAAATCTCCTGATTTGGTCAGTCCGCCAAACAAGATGATGGCTTCAGGGCTACTGAACATTACAGCATTGGCCAAAGCCAGTCCTAGAATTTTTCCTGTGAACTCGAATATATCCAGTGCCAGTTTATCTCCTTTGATCGCGGCATCGTAAACCACTTTTGAATCAAGGG
>Ga0207909_1000358_pt1 | contig 15804 bp, 22 predicted proteins | sample LakMenEpi05May10_FD_150672 | JGI IMG/M metagenome (GOLD analysis project Ga0207909, IMG submission 150672) | Freshwater microbial communities from Lake Mendota, WI - 05MAY2010 deep hole epilimnion (SPAdes) | ecosystem: Environmental > Aquatic > Freshwater > Lake > Epilimnion/Euphotic zone ...
TGTTTTTTGTCGCCAAGGCTGGACAGATTTTAGGTTTTTAGCTGGTGGCACGGGCGTTGTTAGGGCGTTGGTGCAAATGGTTGGTTTGCGGCTTGGGGGGAACGGCTGCGGGGAATATTGCCAAAAACACGAAACCATTGTTGTGTGGGGATTGCAATATGTTATTTAATATAAAAACAGGGATGCTAGTGTGTATTGGCATCCCTGTTTTTATATTAAATAAGCGAAAGTATCAATTAGTGGCGTAAGCCGACAGGTTTTGCAGCGAGTAATATTTTCTTTCTTCTCCAGTGTTGTTTTTGAGGGTAGCACCAATTGTTCCGTTTCCTAACATCTCTATTTTAGAGACAGTCATCAATCCGCCGTTGTAAGCTGGGCTTGGGTGCGACACTTGCGCCCCTATCAGTGTTCCCAGGTTTTTAACTGCGATCGCAATTTGAGTAAATGCAGCAAGCATATCACTTGGACACCGTTTTGCATCTACTGCATCTCCGCCAACTTCAATAATTGGAATTGGTGCAATTTGTTTTTTTAGTTCTGCCACTATTTGTTGACAAGGCTTATCGTTTTTGTGACAGTCGTCCAACCAAATGTGACGGTGGATAATAACGAGATTAGATTGAAGACAAATTTCCGTCATTGACTGTAAAAAATTTTTATTCGGTGCAATAAAGTATTTTGGTTTTATGATTTGTGGATTTGCGGATACAAATTCTTTAATCTGACCAAAGCAGTCATGTTCGTCAATTACAGTTATTTTGGGCGTAGACATTGTTGCCTTTTTTTATTGGTTTTTTAAACATATTACTGTAGCTAACAAAAAAAGTCAAGCATATAAAAAGCTACCCTTACAAATGTTTAGATAGCTTTTTTATATGTTCTATGTACTAATTTGCCATTGCCTGTAAAGCCTCTGAGGATTGTAAAAGTCTTAGTCGTGGTTTTTTGTTTTCTGTATTTTAATATTACTACGGCTAACAAACAAGGTCAAGCGTTACTTTTGCAGAATAAACGCCTCAATTGTCGAACACTTTAGTGTATTCTTCGCCATCAACGTCACTTTCGCAGAACCAGACGCTTTCCGCCCAATCAAACAAGTTGTGGCTTTTGCAGATAAGGGTGCAAATTTTTTTAAGGCATTCTAGTTCTCCGCCTTCAGAATAATTGTGGTGTAAAGTAAAAAATATCTTCGGGTAATTATCACCGTTAATCTCGTCCTCGTCAGAATGAAACTGAATCATAAGGTTCTTTGTAAGCCCCAAATAGTTAAAAATGACATTTACCATTTTTAGAGATGGCGTTATCTCGAGCCTTGGAAATCCAGGCAACTGATTATAAAATGATTGATCTGCAAGAATTAAATGTCTTACACATTTTTCCAGTGCTGCGGACACTGAAAAAACTTCTTTTGTTTGTGTAACTATGTAGAATTTTGATGCGGTAGTCACAGTATCTTCCTTGTTGTTGATTGAATTTAAACACATTGTGCTAACTATAAAATTATAGTTTTAATCGCCGTCAACTTATTAATTCGCCTAAGTGTATTTTAGCTAGATCTATTCCTTTTTCTTTGGTGATCATTAATTAATTGTGCTAAATTATTAATATTTTGTAGTGACTTAAATTAAGTCACTACAAAATATTTTAACAAAGAGTCATTATTTCATACTTAAGCATTCTTTTGTAAAGCTTTAATATTTTTGCGCTGTGCTTATTCATTAGCATTTCTTCATCTGGATTTAATTTTCTAGAGCACACATTATCTAGCCTATGAAGAATCTTTTCTCTCTGCTCTATTAGTTTTGTGTATTTGTCAATCCTGATGGCAGCCTTACACCAATCATCAAAGTTTAGTGGCTCTTTTAAAAGTTTTTTTACGTCTTCTATATTAAGCCCAAAAGTTGATAAATATTTAATGTCTAACTCCCAGTTATTAATTGCAGCCCGTGAATATTTTTCCCACTCTGCTAAATACTCTTCTTGGTAGAATTGTTTTGTCAAAAAATCTAAAGTCATTGTTTTTGATTCCTGTGTTTTTCTTCTGTAACCAGCATACCACGCCTTCAATATTAATGCAATATTAATGTTGAAATATTTTAAGTAATTTGTGGAATGATTTTAAGTTGCCTATTGTCAATAAGCATAGTTCCATCATTTTCGCTCACAACAACGACTGCATTATTGGCTCTTGACTGCAATAAATAGATAATTTCGTCCCCCACAAAAGACTCTGGGTTTATATTTATTCCCATTTTGTTCTGTTTTGATTAAATGAAGTAAATTTTGCTCTCATAGTTTATTTCTTTCGGTGTTAATGCTGAAATATGGAAATAGTTTTTGTTCGGGCGATAACACTTAAAGTCAAACACTATTTTTGATGATAAAATTATCTCAATGAAGGTATTAAAATATATGACTTTTTACGAATTTACATCTAAAATAGCTCGCGTAAGAATAGGTGACGATGTTTGGCAATCTGGAGATGGTATATTGACAGCAGATATAAACGTAAATCTTAGCGAAAACAAAGCATCAAGCACCGGAAGCTTTACTTTATACGATCCTGGGTTAAAAATTGCTGCAAAGTACAGAGCGTTGAGTATAAAGTTTGGCGGAATTATAGTAGATAGTGAATTACTTAATTCAAAAGTAATTAATGATCAGAAACCGGACAATGTACCAAACACATCAATAGATGGGACAACACCAACAGTATCACCAACAGCATCGTCAATACCTAATGGAACAAAATTAACTTGGAAAGACAATGAAATGCTTTTAGTCCGTGAAGCACTAAAAGCAGGATGGAACAAGAATCAAATAATCTTTTTATTGGCGACCGCATCACACGAAACAGGTGATGCGGCCACAAAATATCCAGTTGGTGATACCCGCTTTTTAGCGGAACAAGGATCAGATAGTTATCTTGCACGATACGCCAATGTTTCGGGTATCGGCAACAACGGCAGAAGAGACTGGGCAGTGAAATACAAGGGACGCGGATATCTACAAATAACTGGGCGCGGAGTTTATGAAACCACAGGGAAAGCTGTGGGACTAGACCTAGTTAATAATCCAGAATTGGCGCAAAACCCAGACACTGCGGCTAAAATTGCGGTCTATCTTCTAAAGAGTAGACCACCAACTGGATACAAAAACATTAATCAATTTGGACTTTTGACGGATAAACCGGATTTTCGCAATGCCAGAAGAATGGTTAATGGCATCAGAGAAGATCAAATGAAACAGTACATGGAAGCTGTCAGGATTTATAGAGCCGGAGGAGGTTTTGAGAAGATTCGCGGACAGCAATTAAGCAATGTTGATGAACTGATCAAGTCTGCATCAAGTGAAGGTGGGGGAGTAAAAGCAGCGGCAAAAAATGCCTCACCCAAAACTACAGTAAATCAATCCAAGGTTGGTGATTGGCCATATCCAAAAGTTGCAGCAACAAAGAAAATAATTGTCACATCTGGGCATCGGCTTGATATTAATAGCGGAACAAGCGGAACAACCAACACCTCGGTAAATTATGGTGGCGAAACCAGAACAAAGGAGTCTGTTGCCACTGAGATTGCAGCACAGGTGGTAAGCTCCGAATTAACAAAAGCCGGATTTACAGTAATCGCACCACCACCATTACCGTCAGCAAGAGGCGATAATGCCAGGAAAGCATACACCACAAGTGTGCAACAACTAAAAGAATCAACAGGCGCATATTCTCTTGAGTTGCATTTTGACCAGCCAGGTGGTGGGAAACCAGGCGTTATTGCTGGCTCAAAATACGATGTAAGTGGTAAAAGTTTGAGCGAGATGGATGTAGCCCTAGCCAAAGAATTCGGTTTTTTTAGTTTTTATTGGGGACTGGCAGGGAAAGATATCCGCAGATTTCCAGACGAGAAACTTGGCTCTATTGCAAAAGGTTTAACAATTTTAGAAATTGATGCACTGAATAGCAATCTCACAAACTTAGTTGTAAGCGGTGTGGCGAATAATAATTTTACAGCATTAAAACAGGCTTTATTGCCCTATGCACAAAGGATTGTCAAAGCATTAAGCTCAATAACACCAATAACACCAAATGCCGAAAATAAATCAAAATCGGGATTAAAGCAGTTTGCGAAAACTATGCAGGGGACTAAAAACTCTGACGATACAAAAAGACTGAAAACTTCGGCACAGCCAGAGGAAGATACCAGAAAAGGGACTGAATTAATTATTGAAATGATGGTCGGCTCTAATAGTTTTACGCAGTTAATTGCTTTTCATTTTATCCACACAGAAGCCAGTTGCTCCAAGGAGTATGGTGTTGAAAAAACGTCGTTCTCTGGCAAGTCAGTGCGATGGAAATTATCAAGAATACCCCAAACACAAAGCTTTCAAAATATAACCCTTAGAGAATTTGCACAAAGAGTTGCAGAAGAATATAACCTTAAATTAGTTATGGAAGGGCAAGGTTTGTCATACCATTATTTACCGCAAGATGGTCAGACTGTATATCAAGTTTTAGAAAGAGAAGCGCGAAGAATTGGATTCAAAATCAGCGATAGCCCAAGGTCAAATGAGCTAATTATTGAACCTTATGCCAGACCAAAGTTTACCGGATTTGTTGTAGATGAAGAGCTTTTTATAAGCTGCAATTTTTCAGATAAGGCAACAGCGTCACCAAGATATATCCCAGGCGTTTTGGAGTCGCAATTAGAGCAGAATGGAGCAAGTAACAAGGTTTCAATAAATAGACAAACAGGTGTTGTTGATCAACATAATGTAGAAAACAAGACTGGAGCAATGTCAAACGGTGTTACAGGTAAGTCTGCACCACCTTCTGGTGGGATAATAAAACCAAACAAATCAGCACCCAAAGTTGGTATTGTTAAATTAAATCAATTAAGTCAAGCACTAGACAAGCAGAAGAAAGCCCCAAGAGAGTCAAAAATTGTTGAGCCAGAAAAAGTTACATCAAAAACATTTACAAGACCAAATAATACAACTGTTAATGTTGAAAACAGAACTCAACGCACAAAAGAGTATCTGAAAATAACAGATGTTGAGACAAAAACGACAACAATCACAATGGGGACTGCAATAGAAAAAACTATTAAGAAAACTACAACAACTTACACAGATGGAATAACAATAATTGAAACAGAAGAAACAGATAAAAATGGTGCTACATTTTCAGAAAAAATCCAAAACCAAAAAACAAACAATGAGATATTTACAACAAGAAATCTATCTTCAAGCATAAATATAGGAACTTTAAATGCAGGAATAGATATAAATGATGCGACCGGATTACCCAAAGTAGCCCCCGGAGCAATTGATTTAATTGACGGTGGTGCAGAACAAGATGTTTTATTAAATGAAAACTCTAGAATTAAGGGATATGAAGGAAGCTTAACTTTGCGAACAGTGAAAGACACATTGTTGTTAGTTCCTGGAGAGATAATTGCCCTATCACCAAGAATATTTAATCAAGAGTTTGCAACTGAATTAAGAATCGAGGAGATAAGCCACAGCTTTAAAGATGGTCGGACAAAGATCCGATTCTATATCCCATTAATGAATGAACCAGAAACGCCCAATCTTGTACAGAATACAAAAATTACTGATATACAAGGACAAACACTAGGTGATGCCATTAATCCTAAAGCCACGCCTAAAGCCACGCCTAAAGCTTCGTCTGCTGGCAATAATTCACTGATTTTGCCAGCAGACGGACCAACAACTAGCGGGATAGGCGACAGGGTACATCCAGTTACAGGCGTTAGAAGGATGCACAAAGGTGTAGACATTGGTGCTAGAAATGGTTCACCGATAGTTGCACCAGGCAATGCGACTGTGATTTACACCAAGTTTATTGGCGGATATGGAAATCAGGTGGCGATCGCTCTAAAACTCCCAAACACAGGTGAAACTGTATTTATGACATTTAGTCATGGGCGGAATGGAAGCTTCAAGGTCAGGGCTGGACAGCAAGTAACCAAAGGGCAAACTTTAATGCTGGTTGGCAGCACAGGACTTTCAAATGGACCGCATTTGCACTGGGAAACATATAGAGGGGGGTTGGGGCAAACCCTAATAAAACCCAGCGATATTGGGTACAGGCTGCCCAGACCACCTGAAGCACCTTTCGGTGTGTGAGCAAATTATTTTTCGTATTACACCTGTATTACGGGATTTTTTAATACAGGTGCGTATTTGCACAATATATTTTATTTAATAAAAAATAAAGGGAGGTCGATTTTACCGATGGTGCGAGGCGTTGATAGGGTGCTGGTACAAATATTTGGTTTATGGTGGGGAGACGGCTGCGGGGAGCGATCGCTAAAACACAAAAGCCTTGCTGCGCGAGGATTACAATATTTGTTTAATCCTAAAATTTTATTTTTGAGCAATTAATTGGATCTGGAGTCAAGTCTTTCAAGTTATTCTTTTTGTAAAAATACGAGTCGCTTGGCGTTTCTTTTAGTCTCCGATCCGAATCCCAAGCATCGAAATTAATTGTAGCACCGAGAAATTTTACCTTTTTTCTTGTTTTGTCAATAACAAATTTTTTATAGCTAAATTTTAATCGATCTGACTGAATGCTTGGCTTAAAAGTGTTCCTAGAGAATAATTCTTCGTACTCAGCTTCTTCATATCCAGTCCCGACTAAAATGTTTGAATATTTTTTAGAGATTTGACCGTAAAAACAGGTACTGTAATTAAAATTCCCAGGCATAAAGAATAAACCAACTACATTGTTTTTGGTTTTGTTAAACACAAAACAGCTAGAAAAATCACGGTCAGGCTCACAATAAAGTATTTTTTTACCGTCTCTAACTGCGTTTAAATTTAATATTGGATCTAATCCTGATGGTACTGCAAAACTTTCTTGTGTAACTTCACCAAAACAAGAGCTTAAAACTAAGAGCGAAACCAGCAATTTATTGTTCATACCCAGCACTCCACGAAAATACATCACTTTGATTGTCAGTAACAGCCATTTCTCTTACTACTGGAGTTTTGTCTATTTTGACAATTACCCCAGTATTCCCAAACCCGTCACATACTACAACTACTCCTCCCAAAGTTTTTCTGACATAGATTTGAGCCTTTCAACTAAAGCATCAAACCCCATATCTGTATCTCTGAAATAGAGAAATTCACAGTCTCCCTGACCTTCCTCATTTTGAGAATAAGTACCTGGTAACGTAACCAGTAACTTTGAATCATCCAAAGTCCATGCAATTACTTGACTTAAGTTAATGTACCTTTCACCAATGTTTGGATTAAAAACACCTACAAATACAGGTTTTTTTTGTGACATAAATACCTCCAACTTCTTTAACTTCTTGGCAGTGAAAAACGTTTATTAGCCGACCGTTTTTAGCAGCATCAACTAACTTGGATTTATTCAATACGCTTAAACAAACCACTTTATTCAATACGCTTGAACCAACCCACAGCGATTTCGTAATAAAACCACTCGTTTTCTTTGTCGCACCATTTAACCGTTCCTTTCTCACAATCTGGATGGGGGAAAGAGCTATAATATCCCTCTCTTATTGTTCCATCTTCAAATAAGAACAAATAAGTGCCGTGATCGTCAGGAAGTCCATCAATCAGTTCAAAATTTATGCTCTTTTTGTCGAATATTCCGTTAGCCATTGTTTTGTTGTTATACTGTTTTTTCTCTATATTTATATTACTCTGGGTAACTACAAAAGTCAAGCAAAAATCAAAATATATTTTTGATCTCCCGTTTGTTATTTCGCGCTAAAAATAGTGCAAATATTGGCTTTAATAGAATTAATATTGATCAAATAAATTGCAAAAGATAACTATATTGCAATTTATTTGATCAATATTCTTAAACTACAGGATTATCGTTCCTATACTCTTCGCGCAGTTTCATCAAAAGCTTACCAAGATGGTTTTCCCCATTGCCATCTGTATCTCTTCCCCAGTATCTATCGCCCCAATTGTACCAACACCTCGTTAACGCCCGTGCCACCGGCTAAAAGCCCAAAGTCTGCTCTAACTTTGGTGGCAAAAACATATTGCAATCCCCACACAGCAATGGTTTTGTGTTTTTAGCAATATTCCCCCGCAGCCATCCCCAAAATCATAAAACGGACATTTGTACCAACACCTCGTTAACGCCCGTGCCACCGGCTAAAAGCCCAAAGTCTGCTCTAACTTTGGTGGCAAAAACATATTGCAATCCCCACGTAGCAAGGGTTTCAGTTTTTGGCAATATTCCCCCGCAGCCGTCCCCCAAAACTGCCAAACGGACATTTGTTTTCGGCTTGGTCTAATACCGCCAAAACCCAATCTTGTAACACGCCGCAAACCCTCATTCTCTCGTGATGAAACCGAAAGCGGAGTATAACACAAGGTGTGTCAAAAGTAAAGGGAAGATGCAAAGAAAAAATGGCAGTTTCCTTATAAAGAGTGATCGTCTTCCCAACTTTATTTTTGGGTTTAATCAATATGTTGTGCAAGTACGCACCTATATCTAAAATTCTTGTAACACGGTTGTAATATAAAAATAATTTGTTCACGCGCCGTAAGCTGGTCCAGTTGGTCTGGGCAAACTGTACCCAATGTCGCTGGGTTTTATTAGGGTTTGCCCCAACTCCCTCTATATGTTTCCCAGTGCAAATGCGGACCAGCTGAAAATACTGTGCTGCCAACCAGCACGAGAGAGAGATCACCACCTGGTTGCCAATGAAACTCCAAAGTTTTGCAGTAAAATATAAATTTGATATTGATGCTGCTAAAAGACGGGCTAATAAAAGTTTTTATTGCCAAGATCATGACGCAAAAGGAACAAGAACGATTTACAAAAATGTTAATTGAGGATAATGTATGTTTACCTTACCAGAATTAATTCATTACTTTGAAGGGCGATACACAGAGGTTTAAGTAATAGAAGCTTTGGAAAAACTTAATGCTGAGGGGCAATATCCTATTGGAGTTACTCAAAGGTTGGAGGCTGCCTTTATTCTCTCTCAAGAGGCAGTTAAACAACTGCCAGGGAGTTTATTTGAGCAAGGATTTAACGACGCGAAAGCGTGGCTTCCACCTCATTGGGCAAGTGAGTGGATTACCCAATATATGGACGGATGGTATTCGGGCGCTGCCGAACAAATGCAGGAATACCCACCGTATTGTGGCATTCGAGATAATGAGTAACTAATGAAAGATATATCTAAGAATGCAGGAGTGTTGAATGTTAAGATTTTGAGGATTGGTCCAAGTTGTGCATTGGTATTGGTGATACCAAATTTGGTCAATTAATGACTCTATTCTCAATAGACAATCGATTTTACCTTAATAAGAGATAAATTATGCCTTTCTATAACTGTTATCACAGTGTCGACATTGATCAGGATAGCCATCCTGGATTTAAGTCGGAAGACGAGGCGATCGCTATTGCCAAAACAATGTTAAACAACGAAATTCAGCTTCGCTAAGTGCAATATCTATTTGCATCAGGCAATTAGAGTAAAGGAAACAAATTAAACGTAAAATACCATGCAAACTAGCATTCCACCCCTAAGACTAATCCCACAAGAGCTACAAATCCCCCGCTCCACAACAGAACCCAAATACTGGTTTGGTGACAGATTATTAACGACCAGAGGATGGGGAATTTGCACCGGACTCAAAAAGTGCAAATCATTAAACGAGTGGCTTTATTACATAGATTTAGATGAATCCACACATCCCCAGCCGTTCTTCGCCAAAGAAATAATTCAAAAACATAACATTCTTGAATTCATTATCACAAACAAAGAATGGAGGGGAAGAGTGTGAAACAACTAAAAGACAAAACAGGCTACAAGAAATGGACTCAAGAAGAGGACAATTATTTACTTTCTTTCGGGAATGACTCAACTTATCCAGAGTTGCAGGAAGTGCTTAAAGCGTCTAGGACCCAAATAGACCATAGGTGCAAAATTCTTGGCGTTTCTCCGAAGAAACTGAAGCAGCGTAAAACCCTCGCAGAAGGGGAAAAAGAGGTTTGTTTACAAGGGTGTCCTCGCCAAGCAGCGGAAAAGCTGGGAGTTTCCGTTTCAACTGCTAGACGACGCAGGAGAGAGCTACTGAAAATTGATTATAAGTATTTTAACGCACGGACTTCAGTGCCATTACTGCCATCACCGGCATCTACACCAACTAAATCGCTGATAAATTTTGTTAGTGATAAACAACCCGTAGAACCAACATGGACCCCTGGAAACGACGTTTTGAAGGGGAAAAAAGCCAAGATTGGGATTAATGAAATTTTGTCACAATTTCAAGGACTGTCCGCCGGACAAATTCACCAGATGAAACTTATTTATTCTCACAGCCCTAAATCGGCTGTGAGATATTGCGAAGCAATCAGAGAATATGCAAAAGACAAAACCACATATTCGCCAGCAAGAATTAGGAGCAGATGAACCGAGTGACTTTAGATTTCCCCGTACCAGAATCAAAACCAACCACGAAGCACCATGATTTTGGTAGGTACGATTCACCCCATTGGTTTGTCACTCATACACCTCACGGTAAGTGGGAAACTCAGCGTCTTTAGACCTGAGAGGGAAGCGGCGCGAGCGGTTTTAACCGCTGTGGTATTTTCTGTATTATCCGTGATGCGGATCTTCAATATATTTCCTCACCGATTCACCACTAACATTCCCTGCGGTGCTTACAAAATAACTACTTGTCCAAAGAGACGGTAGTTTTTTTAATTGGGGAAATTCTTTTCTGAGGTAGAAACTAGAACGCCCTTTAAATGCCCAAAAAATAGGCGCACACAACGGAATCTCAAAAATACTCTAACATACATTAAGATGTTTTTTGAGTATTGGTTTTTGTGGTGATGTATACGCTTTTTTTCGTGGCTTTATTGGAGGCGCAAAAACAACATCTGTTTTTGCGGTATCTGTGCTAGTTTCGCGTTTTTTCTCAAGCCTTGCTTTTGCTGCCACAGCCTTTTCCTCTTTCTGGAGTTTTATATATTTGGGACTTTTAGTGCTTGGTGGACACAAAAGCTCAACAAACGTAAATCCATCATTTTGTGGATCAAACCTTACTTTTGTTGATACGAAAAATGGGCTATAGACATTTTGTTTTTCTCCTTCTCTTGGCTTTATAAAACGATAGGCTTTAGGTAAAAAACTCAAATTGCTGCCATATACATTTACTGGTACATGATTTGTTTTTGTTAACAAAGCCTTCTCTATTGCTGTGCATTTACCAAGAGTGGCGACAAGGTTATCTGTGAAATTTCTAAAAACAGAAATACATGGGGTTTTGCACACAGGTATATATTGCCAAATCCCACAGATTTTAAACTCCAGATCGTCTAGTCTCTTGTCTAAATCAGTTGTGTTGCTGTTTTCCTTAGAGCCTCTAAATCCAATAACATCAAAGCTTATTTTGTGCGCTGTCTGTCCTGGGAAATGTGTCAATATTGGGTAGACAACCAATCTCTTGATGTTATTGGATTTTGCTGCTTTTTTAAGTTGCTGGAACATTCCAACTTTACTGAAACATAATTTATATTTATTATTCCCTATTTTTATAGAGGCACTAGTGGACTCAAATTGAACGTCCCCAGATATAACACCAACGGCTTGAAAAAAATTGTTCTGACCTAAATCTTTGTTGCCCAAGACTGACATAATAAGCTCCATCAATATACTTGCCTTATTAAAAATTATAATACACAAATTAAAAAAATATCAAGACAATTTATGTGATATTGTCTTGATATTTTTTTAATTTAATTGCTATATAGTGCAATGATTCCAGATATTTTTGCTGTCGCCCCTACCAAGAAAAAGAGAGTCAAAACAAACAAGACAAAGAAAAACAGTGCGTTTATTGTTTTTTGGTTTATTTCTTCTATCATTTTGTTCTAGGGCGAGTCACCAACATAAAAATAACTATCGCACAAAAAATTATAATTATGAAACCATCAAGACCTATTCCTTGTTGTACAAGCATAAGTATTATTATCGCCAAGACAATAAGTGCTGACATAAATGACATAAAGACAACGATTCCATTTAGTTTTAATTTCTGCGGCAAAGACATTGTAATGCTCCTATGTTGTTGTTTTTGTGTGACAAGTATTTTTATTTAAATAAAGATACTATACTTATTATCGTCTGCTTCCGGTGTTGCCGGCGTTATTTTTTGCAGCGGAAGACAATACGGCAGATGTCCAAAAGAATACTTCCGATATTAAAACCATTACTACTGCCAATATCTGAGAGTCAATGGTTTTTCCCATCCGCATTTGAGCGATATTGATTGTGTAATCATAATAAAAGGTCGCAGCGGCAAGACAGCTTAAAAATATTACAGACAACACACCCACTAATTTGCTAAATTCGTTTTCTGACTTTGTTTGCGCCATAAAATCATCCAAAACCGAGGGGTCAAAGATGATTGACATTGCAGCAAATTCAATGGCAATTATTACGGCACTCGCCACAAAACTACCGGCGAATCGGTAAATAATGTTCGCCTTGGAATAAACATTCCAGAAGTACATAATTAAACACAGGAAGTTAAAAACTCCCGATGCCCATCCGCATTTCTCAAACTTCTTTGCTAGGCTGACGTTAATCTCTGCTGTTCTACTAAATAAAGAGGTCATTTTTGTGCGTTTTTTGTGTTACTATGTATATGTTTTGCTCTGTATTTAGTATACGATATAAATACAATATTGTCAACGACATAATTAATATTGTGAAAATATGCCAGAAAATGTTGTTTCTTTGAGTTATTTGCCATACGGCTACAATAAAACTGCTTGGGATAGTTTGCCCGACGTACCCAAGAATGAGGCAGAAGAGGAGATAGAGGCAGTATTGCTTGATTACAATACCGTAGGGGCAGAAGAGAGCGTTGTCTATACTTTTTTAATGAATCCTTGCCAAGTTGATTTTGGTCCATACGCAGCAGATTACACAGAAATTCCTACATTATCAAACAAGACACCGAATCAAGTCTTCAATCACAGTAACGATGGGACTCTGGTAATTAGTGATATGACTCTCTCTTCGTATTATTTTGGTAAATCGCTGCGACCGATTATCGAAGGGGCGATCGCGCTAACAAAAGCAGAGACAGAGAACAATATCTATGCGCCAAAAATTCTATCATTCAGAATGGGTTCAGAAAGATTTGAACCTTGTGTTATGCAGCAAGTAAAATATAACCGCGACACATCCTTGGGTGGCGAGGCAGCAAAGATCACGATGTCGATGACTTTATTAAAAGTGCCGAAACCAGTTACCAAATTTCAACAAGAACAATCTGACCAAAAGAGAAGAAATGATGTTGTGAGTAGCAATATCAAAAAAGGAAGTCCCCCGCTACCATTATCCGTTAGAGAACAAAACGATATTATGAAAGCAGCGAAGGAATATATTGTAAAAATGCTCCCAAGGCTTGATCAATCTTCGATTGTTTCCCCATTTAAAAACGGAAATTATGAAATTAAAGTAGACAAAAATACTGGTGTCGCAAGTTTTTATTCAAATGGAGCAAACCTAGGGTCAATTGTTCAGAGCAATGGCAAAAAAATCGTTGGTGGAACTGGGATAACATCTTTAAAATTGAAGCCTGGGCAAGATTATTTAAACTATAGTCAAACTCCACTAGGGAATTGATGACTATTTTTTCACGAAATAAGAAATTATTTGTGTGCATACACCACAAGCAAATAAGGCGTTTGGGAGTGGGATAAAATCTAAAGCTCCCAATGTTGCAAAAATCAAAGAGACAGTTCCAACAACAGTTGTTGCTAAATCTTGGTTAATTTTCATAAGACCTCACAATATTTAAATGGTTGTGACACCTAGTGCCAACAACTAGATAATTGTACTATACAATAGCAACAGAAGTGTGATAAAGTTTATATGGACAAAAATTTTGTTATTGAAATATGCAAGTATGGTTAGAAATAAACATATCGAACGCACAGAAAAGCGTACTTGATATAACGGACAAATCAATAATTACAATAGGCAGCAGAAAAGACAGGGACGTTGTTTTGCCTATTCCAACCATAAGCAGAAAACAATGCGATATTCGCAGGTATAGATCGCACAAAAGTGTAATATTCGATTGGATCATTTTAGATGGGTATTTTGGCACAGACGGGAAAATAATATTGCCAAAATACCCGACAATGATCAATGGACAAACTTATTTAGATTTTCGTGATGCAAAGCTATCCAATGGAGACTGCATTATATTTTCTCATCAGGAGTATCCAAACATAATTTTTAACAATAGCTTTGAGGCAAAAGAAAATGACACGAGCCGGCATATTTAAGAATAATCGCAGCACTCTTAAAAAAATAAGTAAAAGCAGAAAGCAAAAAAACAATGGTGATCTTTTGCTTTCTTTGTTATTAATTGTTGGGTTGGTTGAAGCATCTTTATCTGTTCCGTTTTTGTTGTCGTCAATTTTTAACGATCGCACGGGGTCATTTATTACAACAGCATTTTTTTCGATGTCTTCAGTTGCGATAATTTTTTGGAGTTGGATACAGACAATTAAAAACACAAGAATAAAGGGGGCGGAAGAGATAGAAACGCAGCTAAATCAAGCTATAAATACTGCAAGACGTGACATGAATGGGATTAATAATTCCCAAGACAAAGAAATAAAGGAGCTACGAGAAAAAATTAAAGATGTTGACGGATTAACATCTTTAATAGATGTTAGGGTTCAAGAGTTGAATAAAACCTACACCATTTGCATCAAGCTAATAAAAATAGTTGAGTTTATTGAATACTTGGATGAAGAGATAGAGGAATTAATAAGAATCGCAGAATTAAGCTCTTTGTCGAGAAATTTTACTCGCAGAAGAAAGCCAGACAGAATAAACACAAGTGATTTAAACTGGTAGTACATAAATTTTTGAAATTTAGTTGATTTTTTGTGTTATCCGATGTACTATATAATAAGCAAAAATAACACAAAGACATGGATTACAAAACGGCATTTAGGGTTCTTGGTGTGAATGCGCCAATAGAGAGAAGATCTAAAAAAGGAGTATAAAGCATTAGCGAAAGTGCATCACCCTGATATTCAGGGTGGCAACAAAATAATTTGAAAACAGAGTTGACTTTGTTCGTTAACCGCAGTATTATAGACACATAGACAAAAACGCAAAAAACAGATATGCCACAAGTAAAATTAAACATTGGATTTTGGAACGGATTTGTTCCGGCTGCCCCAGAGAGATCGGTTATTGAAGTTGAGAGAAAACTTCACTATTTTCCTCAGAGTATTTATGTATGTATGGAAGTCCAAGAGTGGAAGCATCCGCCAGGAGTTGGGGCTTACATTCACACACTGGACGACGAAGGAAAAATGCTTGACTGTCAACATGGAAACTGCGCTCCTGGCTCTTTTGCGGGATTACGAGGAGAATCATACAATACCCTAATAGATTGTATTCCTGAAATTAAGGATAGAGTGGACAGCATCCTCTCTCAAATGGAAGGGAGATACTTCGATACTTACAAAGACCACTACTGGACAGGAAAAGATTATCACAACCAAAAATAATCTTTGGTGATAGGTCTATTCTCGACCTATCACCAAAGATTATTTTGTTATCGGAATTTACAAGGATTTAAAAAATGAACAAAACACAAAACACAATCAAAGCAGCACTTATAAATATTGAGGAAGTTCCGATATGGGACTCTTGACATACTCACCGATCTGAAGGTGCGGTGATTCTTGACACTTCAATGAAACACGCCACAAGTGGTCTTATCGTCCTTCCA
>Ga0207909_1000359_pt1 | contig 15789 bp, 14 predicted proteins | sample LakMenEpi05May10_FD_150672 | JGI IMG/M metagenome (GOLD analysis project Ga0207909, IMG submission 150672) | Freshwater microbial communities from Lake Mendota, WI - 05MAY2010 deep hole epilimnion (SPAdes) | ecosystem: Environmental > Aquatic > Freshwater > Lake > Epilimnion/Euphotic zone ...
GTAGCTCAATGGTAGAGTACCACCTTGCCAAGGTGGCTGTTGCTGGTTCAAGTCCAGTCGCGCGCTCCACTTTAAAATGGAGCCAAAACCCGCCGAAACCCGGCGGGTTTTTCATGTCTAGGCGACCGGGGTGGTCGGGAAAGTGACCGTCACCCGCAGCCCCTTGGGCTGGGCGGGTTCGGCCGCGGCCGAACCCCCGTGGAGTTCAGCCACTTGGCGGACGATGCTCAGCCCGAGACCGCTACCGCCGGCTCGTCGGGATTTATCCGTCCGATAGAAGCGGTCAAACAGCCTCGGCAGGTCGACCGGTGCCACGCCGGCGCCGTCGTCGGTCACCCGGAGCAGGACGCCTTTCTCCCCGCCCTCCGTGGCGATGAGGATCCGGGTCGCCCCGGCCGCGTGGGCCAAGGCGTTGTCGATGAGGTTCTGGAGCAGGCGGCGAGATTGGACCAGGTCTGTCGCGGCCGCTTCGTCCGCCCGCAGGTCCAGCGCCAGCTCGATGTCGGCCGCCCGGGCCCGGGCCCGGTACTCCTCGCAGACCTCGCGTGCTGCCCGGTGCAGCGCCCCGGGTTCGCGATGGGCCCCCTGTCCGCTCTCTAGGCTGGCCAGGGCGAGCAAGCCTTCGACCAGCCCCTGCAGCCGACCCACCGAGCTGACGATTTTGCGGATGAAGCGCGTGCGATCCTCCGCGGACATCGTCGCATGGTCGTCGTCGAGCGTCTCCGCGTAGCCGCGCAGGATCGTCACCGGCGTGCGCAGGTCGTGCGAGACGTTCGTCACGAATTCCCGTTCCATCGCCTGCAGCCGCTTCAGCGCCGTCACGTCCGCGAGCACGAAGATGGCAGCGTCTTCGCCGAAGGCCTCCGGGTCGGTCCGGGCGCCGGCCGCCTGGACCCACACGTCGGCCAGCGGCGCGCGGTTGAGCAGGATCGTCGCCTTCGCTTCGCCGGCGCTCCGCACCTGTCCGATGAGCTCGATGAAGTCGGCGCTCCGCACGAGCGGTACCACCGCACCGCCGGCGTCGTCCGCGCTCAGCCCGAAGAGCGCGACGGCCGCCGGGTTGGCGAGCCGCAGCCGGTCGTACGCGTCCACGACGAGGACTGCGTCGGTGAGCGGCGCGAGCAGCGCCTCGATGCGCCGGGCGGCCGCCGCGCGGATCTCCCCTTCTCCGCTGGCTCGGGACTCCACGGCGCGGAGCAGTTCGTCGAGCCCGAGCCAGCGGACCAGCCGGCCTTCGGGCCGCTGCGTCGGTTGCCCGCGCAGCAGCACGCGGCGTGCCCACGTCAGGCAGCGGCCGAGTTCCGCCGAGCACCACCCCGCGAGCGCGAGCGCCGCGACGAGCAGGATCCACGGCAGCCAGGTCATCGCTCGTCAGCGTGGCGGCCCACCGGACGGGGGCGAGCGCAAAGCCGTCAGCCCGCGACGCGGTAGCCGACGCCGCGCACGGTTTCGATGACCTCGCCGGCGGTTCCCAGCTTCTCGCGCAGGCGGCGCACGTGCGTGTCCACGGTGCGGGTCTCGAGATCCGGCGAGTAGTTCCAAACGTCGGCCAGCAGTTCCTCGCGCGACTGTACGCGGCCTTTCCGCTCGAGCAGCAGGCGCAGCAGCTTGAATTCCGTCGCGGTGAGTTCGACCGGCTTGCCCTGCGCGGTCACCTCATGGCGCTCGATGTCCAGCAGTAGCGCGCCGGCGGCGAGGCGCGTCGACGGCTTCGCCGCGGCGGACTTCGCGCGGCGCAGCAAAGCCTGGGAGCGGAGCATCAGTTCGCGCACGTCGAACGGCTTCGCGACGTAGTCGTCCGCGCCGCTCTCCAGCCCCTTCACCTTATCGGCGGTCTCGGCCTTGGCGGTCAGGAAGATCACCGGCGTATCCTGCAGCAGGGCGTCGGCCCGTACCATGCGCAGCAGTTGCACCCCGGTCAGCTCGGGCATCATCACGTCGAGGATGATGAGGTCGGGCCGGAAGTCGCGGGCCAGGCCGATCGCCCGCAGCGGGTCGTTGAGCGCGCGGACGGCGTAGCCGGCTTGGCGGAATTTGTAATCGAGCAACTCGGTCACGTCCGCTTCATCGTCGACGACGAGGATGCGCTTGAGGTGTTCGGCGTCCATAAGGGTGAACCCTACACAAAGGCCTAGGCGGGCTTGCCGCCAGCGTTAGGTTACGATTGAGACAATTAGGATTCGGGCATAAATATTCGCTTAAGTACTTGCTAATAAATAACTTACAAATGTCCGAAGCGAGACTGTCACCCGCCATCGCCGTAATCTTAACGATGGGCCTGTTCCACGTGGAACACTAGCCCACTCCCCTGCCCTCACGCTTCCTTTTTGGCTCTGAACAGGATCATCAAGAGCGAGATGTCGGCTGGGTTCACCCCGCTGATACGGCTGGCTTGGCCTAGGGTCAGTGGCTGGATTTGCTGCAGCTTTTGCCGAGCTTCGAGGCGCAGCCCATAAGCCTTCATGAAATCGAACCCCGTCGGAACTTTGAAGGCATCGAGGTCATGGAGTTTCCGTACCGATCGGAGTTCGCGCTCCAGGTAGCCCCGGTATTTGACCCGGTACAGGACTTCGGCCTGAACTTCCGCGGTTTCGGTCAGGAAGCTCGGCGGCAGGTCCGCAGGCGTCGATTCCCACTCCCGGCGGATGACATCGCCCGCGATACCTCCTTTGATGGCGAGTTTCTCCATGTATTCGACCCAGTGGGCCACTTGGGCCGCCTTAGCTTCTATTCGGGCCATTCGCTCCGGCGGAACCAGCCCAAACTCGGACGATTTGCCCTTAAGGCGGATTTCCGCGCTCCCGTGGTTGAAAAGCAGGCGGTATTCGGCCCGGCTCGTGAACATTCGGTAGGGCTCCTGGGTGCCCTTGGAGACTAGGTCGTCGATTAGGACGCCGATGTAGGCCTCATCGCGCCCGATGACCATCGGGGTCTGACCGCGTACCTTGCAGGCGGCGTTCACGCCGGCGACCAATCCTTGGGCGGCGGCTTCCTCGTAACCGGAGGTACCGTTGATCTGGCCGGCGAAGAAGAGGTTTTCGACTTTCTTGGATTCGAGCGTCGGGAAGAGTTGGGTGGGAGGGGCAAAATCATATTCCACCGCATACGCCGGCCGCATCATCACGGCTTGTTCCAATCCAGGGACGGAATGGAGCATCTCCAGCTGGACCTTGAAGGGCAGGGAGGTCGAAAGACCGTTGATATACCATTCGTCCGTGTTCCGGCCTTCAGGTTCCAGGTAAAGCTTATGGGTGTCCTTGTCCGCGAACTTGACGAATTTATCTTCGATGGAGGGGCAATAGCGGGGGCCTACGCCTTTGATCTCGCCGCCATAGAGTGGGGAGAGGTGGAGGTTATCCTGAACGATTTTTCCCGTGGCGGCGGTAGCCTCGGTCATCCAGCAGGTCACCTGATTCGTGCCCGGGGTCCATCCTGGCAGCCGCTGCTCCGAGTGTTCCACGTGGAACAAGTCGGGCTGTTGCCGGGTGTCATGGAAGGCGAAAAGGGTAGGGGAGGCGTCGCCTGGTTGGGGCTCGCACTTGGTAAAGTCGATGGAGGCTCCGAGGATGCGCGGAGGCGTCCCCGTCTTGAGCCTTTGGAGTTCGATTCCAGCCTCTAAAAAACTGATGGACAAAGACTTAGCACTAAAGTCGCCAAGTCGACCGCCCTCGGTTTTATTGGCCCCGATGTGCATCAGGCCTCGCAGGAAAGTGCCGGTGGTGACCACGACGGTCGAACCATGAAACTCCAAATCCAAGTTGGTTTGGACCCCCTTCACCGCTCCTTCCTTATAGAGGAGGCCGGTGACCTGGGCCTGGAAGATGGTCAGTCCCGGTTGCCCTTCGCAGAGGTGCTTCATCCGGAATTGGTAGGCCTTCTTGTCGCACTGGGCCCGGGGCGCTTGGACGGCGGGGCCCTTGGAGGAATTAAGCAGCCGGAACTGGATGCCGGTCGTATCGGCGGTCAGGCCCATCTCCCCGCCCAGCGCATCGATTTCCCGGACGATATGTCCCTTGGCCTGCCCCCCGATGGCGGGGTTGCAGCTCATCTGGGCGATGGTGTCGACATTGCCTGTCAGGAGCAGCACGTCCACGCCCATGCGGGCCGCGGCCAGGGCGGCTTCGACCCCGGCATGGCCGGCCCCGCAGACGATGACGTCGTAGGGTCGGTCGGGCCCGAGGCGGATTTCTTTGCGGGGAGGCATAGGCGGACTCCCCGGAGGGAATCACTTACCTATGCAGAAGGAAGCAAAGAGCTTGTCCAGCATACGCTCATTATCGATGCGGCCGACGATCTCCCCCAGGGCGTCCAGCCCGCTCCGGGCTTGGGCGGCGGCCAGTTCCGTCTGGATCGGGGCCCGGAGGTGCCCGGCGGCCGCGGTCAGGGCTTCGGCCGCCCGGGCCATCGCCTCGGCGTGACGGACGCCCACGACCAAGTCCTCGGCCCCCGGCGCGATCTCCTGGGCGACGAGGAATTCCCCGAGCTTGGCGCGCAGCGCCTCGGCGTCGCGGCCGTCGAGCAGGCAGGCGGAGAGTTTGGGGAGCGTCGGCAGGAAATCCCGTTGCGCCGGGTGCGCGGGGAGATCCGCCTTGTTCGCGACGACGAGCGTGCGGGCGGGATCGAGCAGCGTGAGGAGTTCCGCGGGCAGGGTGGGTGGCGCGGCCGAGGCGTCGACGACCAGGAGGAGGAGGTGCGCGCCGCGCGCCTGCTCGAGCGAGCGCGCCATCCCGAGGTGCTCGAGCGCCGAACCGCCGTCGCGCAGGCCCGCGGTGTCGACCGCGGTGACGGCGAGCGGCAGGCCCGCGACGGGCGCCTCGAGGTAGTCGCGCGTGGTGCCGGCCTCGGGGCTGACGATCGCGCGGTCGGCGCCGGCGAGCGCGTTGAGCAGGCTCGACTTGCCGGCGTTCGGCGCACCGACGACGGCGACGCGCAGCCCGGCGCGTAGGGCGGCGTCGTGCCGCGCGGTGCGGGCGTAGTTGGAAAGTTCGGACGCAATTTCGAGTAAGCGGGCCGAGGGTCCGCGCGGGTCCTCGGCCGGGAGGTCCTCCTCGGGGAAGTCGATGTGCGCCTCGAGCTCCGCGAGGACTTGGAGAGTCCGGTCCGTCCAGCGCGCGACCAGCCGGCCGAGTTCCCCCGCGAGCTGGCGCCGCGCAGAGGCGAGCGCGCGCTCGGAGCTCGCGTGGATGAGGTCGGCGACGGCCTCGGCCTGCGTGAGGTCGATCCGACCGGCGAGGTACGCGCGCCGCGTGAACTCGCCGGGCTCGGCTAGGCGCGCGCCCCGCGCGAGGCAGTCCGCGGTGAGCCGGCGCACGAGCAGCGGGTTGCCGTGGCAGGTGATCTCCAGCGAATCGTTCCCGGTGAACGAACGGCCGGCGCGCCAGAGCACGGCGACCACCTGGTCGATCGGCGCGCCGTTGCCGTCACGCCAGATCCCGAGGGTCGCGGTCTTCTCAGTGAGGGGCGTCCGCCGGCGGAGCGCGTCGTGGGCGAGCGTCGCCGCGAGCGGGCCGTCGACGCGCACGATGGCCAAGGCCGAGCGCCCGGCGGGGGTCGCGGCGGCGACGATGGTATCGGAGGAGGACATAGCGGCGGTCGGCGTCATCCCAAGGGCCGCGGGGAGGGGAGGCAAGCGGTGTCATACTTCCCAAAAAGGCTGGAAGGGCAGGGCGGGCCTGCCACAGTCCCACGGAGAACCCTCCCGTGGAAAACCACCGCTTCCTCCTTCCCGAACCCGCGCGCCGGATCGCCGCCGACCATGGCACCCCTTGCTATGTGTACGACCAGGCCACCCTCGAGGCCCAGGCCGACGCCATGCTGGCGTTCCCCAACGCCTTCGGCCTCACCGTCCGCTTCGCCATGAAGGCCTGCCCGAACGCCGCGGTCCTGCGGGTCTTCGCGAACAAGGGACTCCATTTCGACGCGAGCTCCGGCTGGGAAGTCCGCCGCGCCATGCTCGCGGGGGTGCCGGCCGACCGGATTTCCCTCTCTTCCCAGGAGCTACCCGAGGATTTTGCCCCCCTTCTTAAGAAGGGCGTCCACGTCAATGCCTGCTCCCTCCTCCAACTCGAGCGGATAGGCCAGGCCCTCCCCGGCCATGAGGTCGGTCTCCGTTTCAACCCCGGCCGCGGCTCGGGCGGCAACGGCAAGACGAACGTCGGCGGTCCCGACTCCTCCTTCGGCATCTGGCACGAATGGGCGGACGAGGCCCAGGCTATCGTGCAGCGGCATGGACTCAAGGTCGTCCGCATCCACACCCACATCGGGTCCGGCAGCGACCCGCTCGTCTGGCAGGAAGTCTCCGCGGCCAGCCTCGCGTTGGTCGGCCGCTTCCCGACCGTGCAGACGCTCAACCTCGGGGGCGGCTACAAGGTCGCCCGCGTCGCCGCGGAGAAAGGCACCGATCCCCAGGTCGTCGGCGCCCCGGTCAAGGTCGCCTTCGAGAAGTTCGCCGCGGCCGATGGTCGCCGGCTCCGGCTCGAGATCGAGCCCGGCACCTTCCTCGTCGCCAACGCGGGCGCCGTGCTCGCGCGGGTCCAGGACATCGTCTCCACCGGCGCCCGCGAATTCCTGAAGCTCGATTCCGGCATGACCGAGATCCTGCGGCCCTCGCTCTACGGGTCGCAGCACCCGGTCCACCTCTACCCCGCGCAGGCCACCGCCGCGACGCGCGCCTACGTGATTGTCGGCCACTGCTGCGAATCTGGCGACCTCATCAGTTGCGCCCCGGGCGAACCTGAGACGCTCGCCACCCGCGACTTGCCCGAGGCCCGGCCCGGCGACCTCTGCGTCATCGGCGGCGCCGGCGCCTACTGCGCAGGCATGAGCACGAAGAATTACAATTCCTTCCCCGAGGCGCCGGAGGTCCTGTTGCGTCGCGATGGGAGCGTCGCGCTGATCCGCCGTCGCCAGTCGCTCGAGCAGATCCTGCAGAACGAGCTGCCCGGCGAGGGCCTCTGACCGTGGCGTTGGTCTCGCCGCCCCTGGGCGCCACCGTGCCCGCCTCGCCGCACGCGACCGTCGTCAGCCTGCCTACGCTCGCCGACGTCGAAGGCTACGAGCGCAAGGATCCGGCCACGCTCCGCCACATCACCGTCGGCTACCCGCGCTTCGTCCGTAACCGGCTCGTCAGCGAGGCTGCCGCGCGCGCCGCCTCCGCGCTGGGCCGCGCCGGCGAACTTTTTCCGCTCGTCTCGCGCGCCGCGGCGCTCGCGTGGGCCGCGCGCGCCGGGGCCGCGGTGACGTCGCTCGACGAGGTCGGCGATTGGGTGCTGCTGACGACGCCGCCGGGCGACGCCGCGGCGCGCCTCGCGAAGTTCGTTCAGCATACGGGGACCCTCATCTCCTCGCGCCAGGCCGCCGCGACCCTCGCGCCGGAGCGTCGCCACGTGGGTGCGCCGCCGGCGCCCGTGCAGGCCGCCCTCGCGCCCTACCTCGCCGGCGTCGCGCCCGCCGACATCCTGCTCGCCACTTCCGGCATGAATGCCGTGGCCGCCGCGATCGCCGCGATCGACGCGGTGCAGCGCCCACGTGGTCGCCGGGTCTGGATTCAGTTCGGCTGGCTCTACGTCGATTCGACCCGCCTGCTCGAGAAGGCCGCGGACGCCCCGCATCATTTCATCGCCGACGTCCGCGATCTCGCCGCGGTGGAGCGCCTCCTCGCCGCCGGCGATGTCGCGGGCGTATTGACGGAGCTCCCGAACAACCCGCAGCTGGAGACGGCGGATGTCCCGGCGTTGCGCGCGCTCTGCGACCGCTACGGCGCGCGCCTCCTGCTCGACCCGAGCTCCGTCGGGCTCGCCACCGTCGACGTTCTGCCGTGGGCCGACATCCTCTGCTGCAGCCTGACGAAGTATGCGGCGTCCGAGGGCGACGTGATGGCCGGCGTGCTCGCCGTCAACCCGTCGCGCCCGGATGCCGCCGCGCTCCTCGCCGGCGCCCGCGCGCACCTGGCGCCGCTACACCCGCTGGACACCGCGGCGCTCGCCACGCAGGTCGGTCGGCTCGGCGAGGTGACGGCCCGCCTGTCCGCGACCGCCGCGGAGATCGCGCGCCGGTTCGCCGCGCATCCCGCGGTCGCGCGCGTGCGCACGGCCGACACCGGCCCGACCGCCGCCGCGTTCCGCGCCCTCCGTCGGCCCGGTGCGGGCGCCGGCGCCCTCATCACCATCGAGCTCCGCGGGGAGATGCGGCGCGTCTACGACCGCTTGCGCGTCGTGAAGGGTCCCAGCTTCGGCCTCCGGTACACCTTGACCACCCCCTTCCTCTGGCTCGCGCACTTCGACCAGGTCACGACCGAGGCCGGGCGCGCGGAGATCCGCGCGGCCGGCCTGGATCCGGACCTGCTCCGCGTCTCGGTGGGCGTCGAGTCGCCAGAGGAGATCTGGGACGCCTTCAGCGAGGCGTTGGGGTGAGGCGTCCGCTCAGCCTTCCTCCTCGTCGTCCGGCTGGTCGGGTTCTTCGCGGGCGGCCTGTTTCCGCGGCGCCGCGGCCTTGCGGGCTTCGCGTGCCTTGACCATTCGTTCGCGGAACGCGGCCTTTTCCTTCTCGAGCAGACCCGCCGCTTCCGGGTCGACCTTGCCGAGCCCCTCGGCGAAGGCCTTCCGGTAAGCCTCCTCGGACTCGGTCGCGCGCTTGTTCGCCGTCCGGTATTCGGTCCGGGCTTTCTGCGCGAGCGCTCGGTCGGCCTTCGCCTGCTGGTGCGCGGCGGCGACCTCGGGGAGCGCGTTCGCCTGTTTTCGCGCCGCGGTCAGCCGATCGTGGCCCGCGTCGTCTTCGCGAGCCGGCGTGGCGGCCGCCGGCTTGTCCGCCGCATAAGCGGGGAAGGGGAGGGGCGTCGCCAGGAGGGCGAGCGCCAGGAGGGAGGAGGAGGTGTTCATGGTTTTGGTGGGAACGGGCTTGAGGAGGGGGCGGGCCTCTGGACAATTCAAGCCGAGCCCTCTGGGGTTCATCGCATGAGATTTCCCCCCCGTCCCCTGCTGGGCTTGCTCCTGGCCTGCCTCTTCGTCCTTCCCTTGGCCGCGCAGAAGAAGAAGACCGGCGGCCTCATCCTCGAGGCGCCCGAGCTGCCGCCCGTGCCGACGATCCCGAACGCGTTCTCCCAGGTCGTCGGCACCCAGATCATCAGCCCCGCCTACAAGTTCACCAAGGAGGATGCGACGGTCGAGGGCGCGCGCGAGATCGCCAAGCTCGGCTCGCGCATCCTGAAAATCCAGCTGCCGGCGCCGGCCCAGTTCACCGAGCTCATCGGCATGCCCTTTACCCACTACCTACTCTGGTACCGCACCGGCAACGAGTGGAAGGGCGGCATGACGCCCGAGCTGCGCCGCAAGGAATACAACGCGACCTACCTGTTCACCAAGGACCTCCTCACCCGCCGCGACACGACGGGCAAGACCTTCTTCATCGGCCATTGGGAGGGCGACTGGGCGCTGCTGCCGAACATGGATCCCAAGGGCGCGTTCGACGCCAAGGCTGCGGCCGCGATGATCGAGTGGCTCAACGTCCGCCAGGAAGCGGTCGAGGACGCCCGCCGGGAGGTGCCCTACACGCGCTGCCGCGTGTACACCTACGCCGAGGTCAACCGCGTGATGGACGCCTTCAAGGGCGGCCAGCAGCGCATGATCAACGCGGTCATCCCCAAGACCAACGTCGATTTCCTCTCCTACTCCGCGTACGACGTCCAGCTCCAGCCGCTCGAGACGGTCCGCGCCGCGCTCGACTACGCCAACCAGCAGCTCCCGCCCAAAGCCGGGCTGCCCGCCCGCCGCGTCTTCATCGGCGAATGTGGGCTCTCCTGGGAGGCCTGCGGCGGCGACGGCAAGGTCCACGAGCAGCGCAACCGCGAGATCCTTGCGAAGTTCCTCGCCTGGCGGCCCGCGCTCGTCCTCTACTGGCAGCTGTACAACAACGAGGTGAAGGACGGCAAGCAGGTCGGCTTCTGGCTCATCGACGACAAGAAGCGTCCGACGCCCCTCTACGGCACCCTCCGCGACCTGCTCGCCCAGCAGGAAGAGGTGGCTAAGGAGATGCTGCTGCGTTCGCGCCGGCTCCCCTCCTTCGAGGAGATGGCCACCTTCTCCGAGAACTGGCTCAGCCAGCGGGGCCGCTGACCGGACTCCGGACTTGAGGTCCCGCCGCCGCCCCCGAGATTGACGCCATGCGCAACGCCCTCTGCCTCGAGGCCTTCGGGACCTTCTTCCTGTGCCTCGCGGTGGCCGTCGCCGGGGAGCCGCTCGCGGTTGCCGCTGTCCTCGGCGCCCTGATCTACGCCGGCGGTCCGATCTCCGGCGCCCATTACAACCCGGCCGCGACGCTCGCCTGGTGCGTCCGTGGTCGGCAGCGCTGGCTACCCGGCGTCGCCTACGTGCTGGTCCAGCTCACCGCCGCCCTCGCCGCCGCGGCCGTCGCCGGCCTCCTCGCCGGTCATGACCCCGAGCGCACGGCCGCCGCCGCGCGCGCCATCGACGACCCGGTCTTCGAGGGCTTCTTCCGCGAGGGTCTCGCGGAATTCCTCGGCACCTACCTGATGGCGTTCGTCATCCTCATGGTCGCGACGTCGCGCCGTACGGCCGGCAACGGCTACGCCGGAGTCGCCATCGCCCTCGTGGTGTACGGTGCTGCCGTCGTGTTCGCGCGCCAGGCGCCGACGTTCAACCCCGCCGTCATGCTGGCCGCGAGTTTCCGCGACGTCTTCGCGGCCTTCACCGCCGAGGGCGAGGCGTTCAAGGCGCTCCGCTCCGAACTCGCTTTCGTCGCCAAGTTCACCCCCCGCTACCTCTTGCTGGCCGTCCTGCAGCTCGCAGGGGCGGCGGCGGCGGCCTTCACCTTCCGCGGGCTCTTCCCGGAGGAACGCTGAAATCCCAAGGCAGGGCTTGAATCAGGCCGAGGAGGACCCAAGGTCTCTGCATGAATCCGCTCTTCGCCGCCCATAAGCATTACGGCTCGCTCCTCCTGGTTCTGATCCTGGCCGTCATCGTCGTCGCCCTGACCAAGGGGCCGAAGCCGGTGCTGCAGCGCATCGTCGCCGTCCTGGTCGACATCAACCTCGTCGTCGGTCTCCTCGTGGTTTTTCAGGCGGAGGCCCGTAACGTCTCCTGGTTCCACCCGCTCTTCGCGCTCGGCGCGGTCGGGCTCCTGCACGCCTCCGCCAAGAGCGAGGACAAGGCCAAGGTCGTCCGCTGCTTCTCGCTCGCACTCGTTCTCCTCGTCGCCGCCTGGTCGGTCAACGCCCCCTGGGGCCCTTCCTTCTTCAAGGATGAGAAGACGGGTCAGCCCATTCTTCCGATCAAGTCGGTCCCTGCGGCCATTCAGCCTGCCGCAGTCAAGTAAGCGGCCAAGTCACGTTTCGGTCACGACGGCCCGGACATTGTCCGGGCTGTTTGACTTCCCATTGACGCGGGGTTGGTTGGAGCGACACTTCCGGCCCGCCGTCCGATGTACCGTCTCGCCCTCAATATGCTCTTCGGGGATCTCGCCAAGCTGGCGATGCTCCTGTGCGGCCTGGCGTTCTCGGCGCTCCTGATGGCCCAGCAAAGCTCGGTCTTCTTCGGGATCATGAGCTGGACCTACACGCCGATGGTCAACATCCGCGCGCAGGTCTGGGTCAGCGACCCGATGGTCGAGCAGGTCAACGACGCCAAGCCGCTCCGCGACACGGATCTCGGCCGCGTCCGCTCGGTCGATGGCGTCGCCTGGGCCGCCCCGCTCCACACCTCCTTTGTCCAGGCGCGCATGCAGGATGGCAACTTCAAGCTGATCACGCTCGTCGGTATCGATGCCGACACCTTCGCCGGCGCGCCCGCGGTGCTCTCGCAGGGCCGCATCGAGGATCTGCGCCTTCCGGATACCGTCATCGTCGATGAGTGGGGCGCCGCGCTGATGGGTCGGATGGGCGTCGGCCCCGACGGCAAGCCGCGCAACACCCCGCTCAAGGTCGGCGATACGTTCGAGATCAACGACATCCAGGCGCGCATCGTCGGTATCTGCCGGGTGAAGCGCGCCTTCACCGGTGGACCGTTCGTTTACACTACTTACGATCGCGCCAAGGGCTACACCCTCGGCGCGCGCCGCACGCTCAGCTTCATGCTGGTCGAGCCGCAGAAGGGCGTGGCGCCCACCGAGCTCTGCGACCGCATCGAGCGCGACACGGGCCTCAAGGCCTGGACCTCGGACACCGTGATCTGGAACTGGGGCGAGCGCAGCCTGGCGCGCAACACCTTCTGGTGGTTCTGGACCAACACCGGCATCCCGTTCTCCTTCGGCACGGCGGTGCTCCTCGGCCTGTTCGTCGGCATCGCGATCTCCGGGCAGACGTTCTACTCCTTCGTGCTCGAGAACCTGAAGTATTTCGCGGCCATCAAGGCGATGGGCGCGGGCATGGGCGTCATCGCGCGCATGCTCCTCGTGCAGGCGTTCACCGCCGGGCTCATCGGCTTCGGCCTCGGCGCCGGGATGGCGCAGGCCATCGGCCGCGTCATGATCGAGAAGGGCATGCCGCCGTTCGTGATGTACCCGCAGATCCTCTGGGCGACGTTCGCCTTGGTGCTGGGCATCAGCCTCGTCTCCGCCCTCATCGGCATCATCAAGGTGTCGCGCGTCGACGCCGCCTCCGTCTTCCGCGGATGAGCCACCTCGCCCACACCGTCGCCGTCCGCGCCACCGGCGTCGACATGTTCTTCGGGACCCCCGAGAACCGCGTCGTCGCCCTCAAGCAGGCCGACTTCGAAGCCCGCCGCGGCGAGCTCATCATGCTCGTCGGTCCGTCCGGTTGCGGGAAGACGACACTCCTCTCGGTCATCGCCGGCACGCTCATGCCGCAGGCCGGCACGGTGGAAGTCTTCGGTCAGCGCCTCGACGGACTCGGCCAGGAGGCGCTCACGAGCTTCCGCCGCCAGAACCTCGGCTTCGTCTTCCAGTCCTTCAACCTCATCCCGACGCTTACCGTTGCGGAGAACGTGATGATTCCGCTTCTGATCCAGGGACGCCCTTACGACGAAGCCCATGCGCGCGCCCTCGCCATCATCGAGAAGGTCGGCCTGAAGGGCCGCGAAGAAGGCCGGCCCAACGCGCTCTCCGGCGGCCAGCAACAGCGCGTCGCCATCGCCCGCGCCCTCGTGCATGAACCGCCGCTCCTCATCTGCGACGAACCGACGTCGGCCTTGGACAAGGACACCGGCGCCCAGATCATGCAGATGGTCCGCGATCTTTCCCGCTCCCCCGAGCGCTGCGTGGTCGTCGTGACGCATGATCACCGCATTTTCCGCTTCGCCGACCGCATCGCGGAGATGGAGGACGGCCGCATCAGCCGCGTGGTCGACGACCCGCGCCTCCTCGACACCTCCCAGCTCTGAGCCCCCTTATGTTCAAGAAACGCCTCCTACTCTTCGCCCTCGCCCTTGCCGGGGCGGTCGCCGCGCTGCAACTCACCCGCGGCACGGCCACCGAAACGCCGATCAAGCCCCCGCCTTACGAGCCCGCCACCCGTGACAAGGACGGCCTCATCGCCGCCGCGGGCCTGATCGAGGCCGTCGCCGAGAATACGCTGCTAGGCTCTCCGACTTCCGGCACGGTCGCCAAGGTCCACGTGAAGGTCTGGGATAAGGTGAAGGCCGGCGACCCGATCCTCACCCTCGACGACCGCGACCTCCGCGCCCAGAACGCCGTCCAGAAGGCCGCCGTCGACGCCGCGGTCGCCACCGCTGAACGCGCCGCGGATGCCGCGCGCCGCTGGACCGGCCTCAAGGACAGCGGCGCCGTCTCGGCCGCCGACCTCCTTTCCTACCAGATGGCCGCCAAGGAAGCGCAGGCCAAGCTCGCGCTCGCCCGCGCCCAGTTCGACCAGACCGCGGTGCTCCTCGATCGCCTCGTCCTCCGTTCGCCTATCGACGCGACGGTGCTCCAGGTCGGCGTCCGCATCGGTGAGTTCGTCACCGCCGGGGCCAAGGCGCCGGTCGTCCTCGGCGACATTTCCCGCCTGCAGATCCGCTGCGACGTCGACGAGCAGCTCGCCACCCGCATGCGCGAAGGTCTGCCCGCCAAAGGCTACCTCAAGGGAGAGAGCTCCCTCGCCGGCGGGAAGGACCGCTCCATCGCCCTTAAGTTCGTCCGCATCGAGCCCTTCGTCATCCCGAAGACCTCGCTGACCGGCGCGAGCATCGAACGCGTCGACACCCGCGTCCTCCAGGTGATCTACCAGTTCGACCGCCCGACGGGCCGCGCGCTCTTCGTCGGCCAGCAGATGGACGTCTACATCGACGCCTCCCAAGATGCGCCGGGTAAATAAGACGTGCCTACTCGCGGCCCTGGCCTTCGCCGGCTGCGCCCACGAGCCCGCCCCGCCACCCGCCGCGCCCGCGGCCCCCCCCGCCTTCTCGCAGTCCGGCGCCGCCGCCGATGCGCGTTGGGCCGAGGCCTTCGGCGACCCGGCCTTGCTCGACCTGCTCGCCCGCGCCCGCCGGGGCAGTCCGGACCTCGCGCTCGCCCGCGCCCGTCAGCGGGAGGCGGTCGCGCTGCTCCGCGCGGCCGACGCCGGCGACGAACCCGCGCTCTCCCTCGGCGCCGTGCAGGAAGCTTCCCGAATCTCGGTGGCCAACGGCCGCTTCCCGCCGGGCATCCCGCGCCGCACGGACGTGACCGCCTTCGCCGCCAAGGCGTCGTGGGAGCTGGATGTCTGGGGCCGCGAGGCCGCCAAGTCGCAGGCCGCCGCGGCCGATGTGCGCGCGGCGAAACTCACCGCCGAGCAGGCGGATCTCGCCCTCGCCGCCGAGGTCGCGCGCCTCTGGTTCGCCGTGCGCGGCGCCCGCGAGCAGCTCGCTTTCCTCGAGACCGAGTTCGCCACGCGCTTCCGCGAGATGGAACTGGTCGAGCGGACCGTGGCCGCCGGCCTGGTCGACTCCGACCCGCTTTCCTCCGCGAAGTTGGCGGCCGCCCAGGCCAAGGTCGACGAAGGCCTCGGCCGTCGCCGCGTCGCCGCCGCGGAGAACGCGCTGCGTGCGCTCATCGGCGCCGCTCCCGGCGAACCGCTGCCCCTCGCCCGCGCGCCCGTCGCGATGCCGACGTTCGGTGCCGGCGTCCCGTCGGAGCTGCTGCTGCGTCGCCCTGACCTCGCCGCCGCCGCCGCGCGCCTCGACGCCGCCGTCGCGCGCGAGGGCGCAGCCCGCGCGGATTTCTATCCTTCCATCACGCTCACCGGCCAGGCTGGCTGGCAGGCGGATCCGGCTTCGCGGATTGGTCAGGGCACCGCGGGCTTCTGGAGCCTGGCGCCGTCCGTTGACCTGCCGCTCTTCGACGCGGGCCGGCGCGAGGCCAACCTCGAGGCCGCGCGCGCGCGGATCGATGGGTCCGCAGCCGAGTGGACGAAGGCTGTCCTCGGCGCCTTCCGCGAGGTCGAGGACGCCCTCGCCGATCTCCGCGAACTCGCGCAGCAGGAGGAGTTGACCGCCCGCGTCCTCGCGGCCGTCCGCGAACGTCTCGCCAACGCCGAAGCCCGCCTTCGGGCCGGCCTGGCCAACGAGAGCGAGCTGACCGTGGCCCGTCGCGACGAGGCGCTGGCCGCGCGCACGCTCTCGCTGGTCGTCTGGGAGCGCCGGCAGGTCGCCGTCCGCCTCGCCGCCGCCACCGGCGGCGGTTGGTCGTCGAAGTAATTCCGCCAAAGAAGCAGGGCGTCCTCGCGGACGCCCTTGCTGTTTCCGGTCAAGGCGCTCAGGCCTTGATCTGCGGGCGCTTGGGATCCGGCCAGTCGATGTGGAAGAACTCGCCGCGGGGCTTGTCCTTGCGCTCGTAGGTGTGGGC
>Ga0207909_1000364_pt1 | contig 15744 bp, 13 predicted proteins | sample LakMenEpi05May10_FD_150672 | JGI IMG/M metagenome (GOLD analysis project Ga0207909, IMG submission 150672) | Freshwater microbial communities from Lake Mendota, WI - 05MAY2010 deep hole epilimnion (SPAdes) | ecosystem: Environmental > Aquatic > Freshwater > Lake > Epilimnion/Euphotic zone ...
TGAACGTTCTTGGGTTTATATGAATCAATCCATTCCTTTATCATAGCCCGGATATTGTTTCGATTAATAATTGAATACTTTTTTGTTTAGGGCAATCTGCAAACCATTGTTTCATGTCAGATGTGCTTAAATTCCTCAGATCATCACTCTCAATGCGCAAGTCTTCCACCAAATAGGCCATTGCTTGTTTTGTGCTCCTCAGCTGTATTCCTGCTGTAGTAATGATTTTGTCAGACAGTGCTTTTTCAGGACTTGCAATCAAGACAGTTTGCTTTTCCGTCAAGGCCAGCTGCTGAACACCCAATGCATAATATGGCATTGGAAGATGAGCATAGCTGAACACGCCAATTCCTGTTGTATATTTTTTGGACAGCCTGTTGGTAACTGCAGTTACTTCATAAACCCGCTCAGGAATCAGGCCCCAATGAAACAAGGCACTGTCCAATGAAACATGGCTGGGCCCATACAAATGATTGGAAATCAGGAATGGTTCGGGATTAGCATTATTGACTAGTTGGGTTGTTGTGTACAAGCCTCTTCTGAGCTGAACCAAATATCCCGCTTCAACCAAAGCACCTATTTTGTCATAGGGCCTGCTGTATGACTTGAACAACCCTAACAAAAGCTGGGTAGAAATCGGGTGTTCTGCATACTCTTGTAATTGCAGCAGGAAGTTCATTTGTCAAATTTATACGCTTTATTCGATTTTTATTAGAATTACATCGAATTATTTTACATTTTACCGATATATTGGGCTTCTCCAACTCCCGCTTACCCTAAGATTGCAGGTTATGCTGCGATTGCTCCCTCTATTCACCGCATTTTTGCGGAGATTATTCACCTTATACGCCGCATTTTGCGGAGATCAACGATCATGACCAGCGCAATAATTCGCTAGATCATCTGTTCAACTATAACATTTCCCTAAACCTTTTTCCGCATGCAAGTGGGTAACTTGAGTGGTGCAAAATGGCAACTATTTCAAAAACACCAAACAACTTTACATGCAAACTTTTTTGATGGCCTCACTGGTTTTTTGTTGCCTCAACACCAAGGCCCAAACTATCCCTGCCAATACAGGCAGTAATTTCAAGGCTTCAGAAGCCAAAATATTTTTGGATCACCACAACAAAGTGCGGGCTGAAGTAGGTGTCGGCAAGCTGACCTGGAGCAGTTCTCTTTCAAACTATGCGCAGTCCTGGGCCAATCAATTGGCTGACAAAAAATGCAAGATGAAGCACAGTGAATGCAGGGATGAAACCGGAAGAGTCTTGGGTGAAAATATTTTCTGGGGAAGCTCTTCTGCAGTGTATGGAACCCTTGATGCCTCCAAATCCTGGTATGAGGAAAAAGCAGATTATAATGGCGAGCGCATTGGAGAGACAAGAGGGAAAAAAGTTGGACATTATACCCAAATGGTCTGGAAATATACCCGTGAAGTGGGAGCAGGGGTGGCCTACTGCCCCAGTGGCGCCATCATTGTGGTGGCAAGTTACCATCCCGCAGGAAATATTGTTGGATCGGTGCCATATTGAAACAAAATTCCACTCATTTAATTGATATTGCACCAACACAAGTAGAAATCGATGAAAATACTGATCAGTGCAGACTGGCACCTGGGAAAAAGATTGCACCTGGAAGATTTTAGCCATGACATGGAGCAGTTTTTAGAATGGTTGCTGCATCATATCGAGGAAAATGAGATTGACCTGTTGCTGGTGGCTGGCGATGTTTTTGACCAGAACAACCCGTCCAACGAGGCCACAAAACAATACTATGACTTTCTGATCAGGCTTCACCAGACGGGTTGCAGGGCCGTCATCACTTCGGGCAACCACGATTCTCCCTCATTTCTGGACACCCCATCCTCCTTGTTGCAGTCCCTTGGCATCAGGGTGATAGGGCGTTTTCCGGGGATGGACCAGCTTGACCAGATTTTGCTACCCATAAAAGACAGGTCTGGCAACAGCGAAGTGGTGGTGGCTGCCATCCCTTTTCTTCAGGACCGTTACATTCGCCAGGTGGGTGAAGGCGAGGGCATCAAGGAAATAGATGGCAAAATCAGGGAGGGCGTGCGCAGGGTGTTCACCGGCATCGGCGCGGCAATGAAAAAACAATATCCCAACCATCTACACATCGGAATGGCACACCTCCATGCCCAGGGTACAAAAGCCAGCGAGGCCGAAAGAGAAATCCAGATTGGGAACGAACTGGGAATCCCAGCAGATGCGCTGGACCAGTTCAATTACCTGGGCCTTGGCCATATCCATACGGGTCAGGCTGTGATTGAAGGAAGGATTCATTATGCCAGCAGCCCGATTTCACTGGGATTTTCAGAGAATGTATACAAACACAAACTCATCAGGCTGGACACCGACGGAGCCACTATACGCCAAACTTTTGTTCCTGTTCCAAGGTTCAGGTCGCTTTATCAAGTGAAAGGAACCCTGCAGGAAGTGGAATCCAAACTGGCTTTGCTGTCATGCAAATACAGATTTGATGCGTTGCTTGACCTGACCATCGATGAGGAAACCTATGACCCACTGGTGATGCCAAGATTGGAAGCCTTGAAAAATGAACTGTTGGAGCGCAACATGAAGGTTGTCAGCCAGCGGGTGATTTTCAGGGACAAATCAAGCAACAGAAAAATGGGAAGCCTGGCGCATGACAGGGTGAAAGACCTTGAACCGACCATGGTTTTTGAAAAAATCATTGAAGAAAGGGAAGAGAACGAAGAAAAATCAGCCCTGAAAGACCTGTTCAGCACCCTTCTTGCTGACGCAACACAACAGCAACCATGAAAATACTGAAGCTGAATTTCAGCAACATCAACTCCCTCAAGGGCACATTCACGATTGATTTTGAAAAACCTGAATTGGCCAGTACAGGGCTATTTGCCATCACGGGCCCAACGGGTGCAGGAAAAAGCACCATTCTTGATGCCATCACCCTAGCCCTTTATTGCTATACCTCACGGTTTCAGGAAATAACCAAAAAAACAATTGAAGAGGAAAAGGGCATCATCACCAGGGGAGCAACAGAGTCGCATGCGCAAATCAGTTTTCAGGTCAATGGCCAAACCTATCTTTCGCAATGGTCTGCAGGATTGACCCGTACAGGAAACCTCAGCAAAATAGTGCTGAAAGTGAGCAAATGGGAAGATGGTGCCTTCAAACCCATCACCGATAAACTGAAAGATTCAAGGGCAGAAATCGTCCGTATCATCGGGCTTTCTCAGGAGCAATTCACCCAAGCGATCGTGTTGAGCCAGGGGAAGTTTGATGAGTTCCTCAGGGCCCAGAAGGCCGACCGCTACAAGCTCCTGGAAATCATTACCGGAACAGTGCTCTTCCGTGAAATTGGAAAATTGGCTTTTGAACGCCACCGCGAGATCAAAGAGAAAATCAAACAACTCTCAGATACCATGGGCACAATAGATGTGCTGTCTGAAGCAGATCTTATTGCAATGGAAGCCAAAATACAAGCGTTGATAGCTGAGCAAAAAGATGGCGCTCTATTGTTGGAAGCGCTCGATAACAAAATCAAGACAAAGGAAGACATTGCTTCACTGGTTGCCACCCTTGCATTGTTAGAGGCAGAAAAGTCAACTCTTGCAACAGAAGAAGCAGGACTGGCAGGGGCCATGGAACGCCTGCAGGACTTTGAAAAAACGGCCCCATTGATGAGCCAATGGAATACACTTCAATCCATGCATAAAGACTTGTTGGATGAAAATAAAATAAGTGAAGAGGCGTCTTCATCATTGAAGACATTGTTCGATGAAAGGACAGGAGTAATCAAAACTTTTACAGAAAAAAGCAGGAAAGTAACAGATGAACTTGGTTTTGTTGCTGCATTGGATGCATTCTTCAGCCAGGTGGATGGCATGGATAAAAACATCGCCACACTGGAAACAGAAATCAGCATATCGAGAGCGTCATTAGTCAACTTCATCAATACCCTTCCTGAAAAAACAAGAACAATACTTAAGCCCATCAGCTCTGATACTGCCAAGTTAAATCAATATGTGATGGGGCAACAGGAAGAACTCCGTAAAAATGTCTTACCAGAAGCTTTCAGGGATTTCGATTTTCAGGAGTCCATCAATGCTCAACAGAACAGGATTAATGAGCTCAATGCCTGTCTTGGACTCGCATCACAGGTAGAGAAAAGTAAATATGACATTAATGCAATCACGGAAGAGGCCGTAGGCCTGTCAAATCAAATCAATGCAATGATGGCTTCAGTTCAGGAATTGAATACATCGATTGATGAAGAAAGTATTGCGCTTGAAGCCTTGCTCAAGGCGGTGGAAGCCAACAATGCCATCTTGTCCATGGAGATCCATCGGCAGGCACTGGTCGATGGAAACCCTTGCCCCTGCTGTGGTTCAACCAGTCATCCTTATGCCATCAACCTGCCAAAATTGAACAATGCACTGCAGGAAAACTACAATTCAAGAAAGGAAGCAAACGAGAAAAACATCGGCTTGAGAACAGAAGCAGATACAAGTATCAGGCTCTTGGAGAGGGACAAGCACAACAAGGAACAAAATATTGAAGGCATCAACATCGAGTTGGCATCAAGGCAAGCTGATTTAAAACAACGGTTTCAGGCATGTGAATTGCCTGAAACCGCAGACAGGGAAATGGTCCAAGCATCCATAAAGCTTTCTGAAGAAAATATAAGGGTGATCAGGCTGCACCAGGAGTGGGACATTGTTAAGGACAGCCTGATCCAGTTCATCAAAGACATGGAAGTTTTCCAGCAGAAGCAATTAAGCCTCAACAACCTGAAAAAAGAGAGGACCGAGATGTTTGCAGATGGTGCCATCAGCGTTTTCAGGGACAAGCTGATGCAGAACTGGACAAAAATCGAAACATCAATATCAACGCAACAAAATATTTCTCAAAAAGCTTCTCAAGCCATAGAACAGCTTCAAGAAGCAATAAGAAAAGAAGAGGTGGCATTTGATGCATCAATGGTAAAAAACGGTTTTGCAAACAGGGCTTCGTTCATGCAATCCATGGCAGATGCAGACACCATCCAGTCAACGAAAAAGCTGATTGATGATTTTAAAAAAAGGAAAGATCAACATGCCGGAAAACTGATCCAAGCCAACAATGACCTGCAGTTTAAACAGGCAGTGGATGATGTTTCGGTGACCCTTGAAAGCCTTTTGTCGACAGAAAAAGAAAAGAAGGAGTTGCTGGCAAAAAACCTAATCGAGCAGGGACAGATTCAAAAATCGCTTGAGACAGATACGCTCAACAAGCAACAGCACCAGGGCATGTTGAGGCAATTGGAACTGGTGGAAAAAGAAGAGAAATTATACAATATCCTCAACAATTATATTGGCGATGCCAACGGCAACAAGTTCAACAACATTGTACAACGCATCACCATGCGCCATCTTTTTGACCTGGCCAACCTGAGGCTGGAATCCCTGATGGACCGCTATCAAATTTCACTGGGATCTGAAGATGATGAGGACAGCATCTGGGTGGTAGACACACACATGGGTGATGAGTGGAGGTCGATTGATAGCGTTTCGGGTGGCGAGCGTTTTGTGATTTCACTGGCGCTGGCATTGGCATTGAGCGATATGGCGTCGCAAAACGTAAGGATTGATTCAATGTTCATTGACGAGGGCTTTGGAAGCCTCTCTCCCGACGACCTTTACAATGCCATTGCGATGCTTGAGCGCATGCAAGTGGAAGGCGATAAACTGGTGGGCATCATCAGCCATGTTGAAAGCCTCAAGGAAAGAATTGGCACCCAAATCGTGGTGGAGAAATTGCAGAATGGAGAAAGTACGCTTTATCTTAAATGCAACGAACAACAAAGGAGTTTGAAAATTATTGGGGTTTAAAATTGTAAATTTATTGCATGAAAACACTACTCCTACTCATATCCTTTTTTGCCATGCAGCAAGTCATGGCCCAAAAAATCTTTACAGTGGATTATGAAAGCCAGGCTGATGTAAAAGTTTTTGTGGTGAAATACGAAAGCCAGGCAGACCTGAAAGTGTTCAAAGTTAAATACGAATCACAGGCTGGCGAAAATGATGGCAAATGGTTTTTTACGCAATATAAAAGTCAGGCCAAAAAGAAAATCTACTTTGTGAAGTATGAAAGCCAAGCCGATGTAAAAATATTTTTCGTTGAATACGAATCACAGGCCGGCTGGAAGAACAATCAAAAAAAGCATTTCTTTTATTGATGCCCATCGCCGATTTGAAAAAGGCGGATTATTTTCCGCCTTCAATGATAGCCTTGTAAGCTGGTTTGCGCAGATAATTTGCGTCAAATGGCAGCGGCCAGTCTGGAGCACCCTGCCATGAAGGAACCCAGGAGTCTGCATCGCCCACATTCCATGTAGTAATGCCAAACTGCTGTGGCTTGGGTATGGTGTTATAAACCTTTACAACCTGCTTATACCGATCCGCCTGTTGATCAGCCATGGCTGCAGTAAATGTAAGCCCCTGAACCTTGTTGTTGTTGACACGCACATCCAATTCTGAAATATGCACCCTTAGCCCAGTGGCTGCAGCAAAATTAATGGCCGCAATGATGTTGGCATCCGTCTGGGTATAGGTCATGTGAAACTGCATGCCAATGCCATGAATCGGAATATTTCTTTCCTTGAATGCGTTGATCAGTTTGCCTATTGCGGTTCTCTTGGCACTGCTGTACTCGTGTCCATAATCATTGTAAAACAACAGGGCACCGGGGTCTGCTTCATGCGCATATTGAAAACACCTTGCGATATAATCGGGACCAAGATTTTTGACCCAAACACTTGTCCTGATGGTTCCGTCATCATTGAAATATTCATTGACCACATCCCATGATGAAACCTTTCCTTTATAGCGTGCCACAACAGTTTGGATATGATCTTTCAGCATTTTTTCCCATGCGATGGAATCGCCTGAAAAATTGGTGACCCAAGCTGGTAAATTTTGATACCAGTTTAAGGTATGACCATGGATCCGTTTCCCATTGGCCTGGGCATAGGCAACCAGATAGTCTGCATCTGCCCAATTATAGGTATTTTCAGCGGGATGCAAGGCCCCAAATTTCATCGCGTTTTCAGCAGTGATGCTGTTGTATTCTTTGCTAACAACACCACTGTACTTGGCATTGTTTTTCATCAATGAAATACCAACTGAGGCTCCCATTGGGAAAGGCATGAACTTATACAAATTCGTATCAATCACCACAACCACCGGCGGCACCGGAACAGGAATGGTTCCGCCTCCGGCAGTCACGCCTTTTTTGGAGCATGCGCTTAAAAAGGAAACCGTCAGCAGAAAATAGATCATGTACTTTTTCATCTTTTCAATGGAGTTGGCTTCAGTAAATGTAATCAATATCTTCCCTAAAGGAGTAATTGCACTAAATTGCTGTTGTTCGATGTCATGAGCAGCAACCAAATGCACAACAACACGTCAACCATGAAAAAATCATTACACGTTTCACTGCTTTTTATCTCCATCCTATTCACGTTTGGCGCCATCGCTCAGGACCGTTACACGGTAAAACCTGGAGATCCCAACGGTATCAAAAAATGGTACATGGGCCGGCAAATTGCATACGTGATGAGTCATTTTGGCATCGACTGGCTTGAGCGGCAGGAAAGGGAGATGGAAGAAAACACTTCGCAATTGTTGAAAAACCTTGCCGTAAAACCGGGGATGACCATTGCAGACATAGGAGCTGGAAGTGGCTACCACAGCACATTGCTGTCAAAAATGGTGGGCGATGGAAAAATATATGCGGTGGATGTGGAGCCGGAAATGATTGCTTACCTGAATGACAGGATCAAGTTGGAGGGGACCAAGAACATCATTCCGGTATTGAGCACAGAACAAAAAGTTTCCCTGACGTCAAACAGCATTGACATGATGTTGCTGGTGGATGTATACCATGAATTTTCTTTCCCTTACGAGATGGCCCTTTCCATGCTGGAAGCACTCAAGCCCGGAGGCAAACTGGTGCTGGTAGAGTTCAGGGCCGAAGACCCGGCAGTGCCGATCAAAACCATCCACAAGATGAGCGAGCAACAAGCTGTGAAGGAGTTTAAGGCTGCAGGCTTTTCATTTGAAAAAAACATCAGCAACCTTCCCTGGCAACATTGCCTGATTTTCAGGAAGCCCAAAAAATAAACTTGTTCTAAAGGCCTTTTTTGCGCGCACTAGAGAAATGCGTGGAAAGATTTTAATTATGCTTAATTTGGTGGCTGATGTAAAATTGAAGCCATGCAAAAAAAACATTTGAATTTTCTGTTATCGTCCCTGCTCAAGGGAAATCAATTTTTTTTGATGGCATTGCTCTGCATCAGCACGCAAGCCCATGCCCAAAGCAAAAAACCCAATATCGTTTTTCTGCTGATTGATGACCTTGGCTATGCAGACTGCGGATTCAATGGCGGGAAGGATATCCTTACGCCCAATATTGACCGGCTGGCAAAAGCAGGATCCATTCTCGAGAACCATTATGTTCAACCAGTATGTTCTCCCACAAGATCAGCGTTGATGACAGGCAGGTATCCAACAAAAACGGGCATCTACAACGTCATCACCCCAGGCGCGCCATGGGGATTGTCATTGAATGAAAGGACCCTGGCAACTGCATTGCAGGAAGCCGGATACAGCACGGCCATCACAGGGAAATGGCACTTGGGTGAATTTGAAAAAGCCTACCAGCCCAATGCAAGGGGTTTTGATCATCAATATGGTAATTTTTTTGGCGCCATCGATTATTTCACGCATATACGAAACAACCAGATTGACTGGTACCGCAATGGGACACAACTCAAAGAGGAAGGCTACTCAACGCATCTTATTGCCCGCGAAGCCTGTCAGACCATTGAAAAAAATGATCAAAAAAAACCCCTTTTCCTCTATGTGCCTTTCAATGGAGTCCACAGCCCATTTCAGGTGCCTGAACAGTACACAAAAGCCTATCCCAACCTGGTCGGAAACCGTCAAAAACTTGCAGGAATGCTGGCCGCTTTAGACGAGGCCGTTGGTCAAATCATGGCCTCACTCAAAAAAGCTGGAATGTTGGAAAATACACTGATTGTTTTTTCCAGCGACAATGGTGGGCCACCCCCTGGAAACAATGCACCACTGCGCGATTACAAAGCAACCATCTATGAAGGCGGTACCCGTGCCGCAGCATTCGCTCATTGGCCCGGGCACATCCCGGCAGGAAAAAATATCAGTGGGGCCATGCACATAATAGACTGGTATCCCACCCTTTTAAGGCTTGCAGGAGGATCGCTAAAGCAAGCCCTGCCCATTGATGGAAAAGATGTTTGGCCGATGATCACCAAAGGTGAACCTTCTCCCCACAAGGCCATTTTGTCTGTGTCTAACCGTGGCGTTTCACAAGCGGCCATCCGGATGGGAGATTGGAAACTCATCGTGGCGGATGCTGAAGAATCAGACAGTACGTCCCAAAAAAAACAACCTAAAAAATACGTGAGCATATCCCTTTACAATTTGGCAGAAGACCCAGGCGAATCCAGGAACCTGGCTTCCACCCATCCTGAAAGGGTGGCTGATATGCGCAAGGAGCTGTCTGTATTGTTAAAGGATGCAGTTGCCCCTGGCGGGAAATGAAATCACCAAAATCAGAAGTTAAATGCCATAATTTGTCGGATAACTACACTTTTAAGTACTTATTTATGTAGACTAACTACAGTTTGAAGCATTTATTTCAGGAATAAGTCTCCCATCATTTCCCAAAAATCGATTGAACAGGCCTTCCGATCCAGACCTGTGGAGCCTTCAGTTTTAGGGCAGTGGCGATGGTGGCTGCTGTGTCAAAGGTCATGATGCTTTCCTGAACCTGATGGTTCTTGCGGATGCCCGGACCAACAACAATCCATGGTATTTGCATCTCTACCATCGATATGCTGCCATGCCCTTTTTTGATGCCCCCGTGATCTGCCGTAACCAATACCAGTGTTTCGTCTGCAATGCCGGCCCTTTCGATGCTTTGGAGGATCTCACCGATATGCGCATCCGTGCGCTCCACCGATGCATAATACTCGGGCGTATCATGGCCCACTTTATGGCCTACGCTGTCTACATCATGCAAATGCACAAAAAGAAAATTCGGTTTTTTTGTCTCAATATACTCAACCACGGCATTGGTCAGTGCAACATCCCCATCACAATTCAAATCCTTGTTCACCGCAGCTTTGGGAAACAAATAACCAATGCCATCCCATTCATAAATGAAACCGATCTCGCTCTCGGGCCTGCTCTTCCTGAGAACACCAGCGATGGATGGGAACATCCCATAATCATCTAAAACCCGCGAGGGCATGTCTGGAGTCTTGCTTCCCCAGGTGGTAAACCCATGCAACTCCGGGCCTGCACCCATGTTCATGGAGGCCCAGTTGGCCGCACTGGAACTGGGCAGCACCGTTCTGGCTTCCAGGCTCCAGGAGCCTCTCTGCATCATAGACTGCATCACGGGCAGCTGAGCTTTTTTGAATGCATAAGCACCCATGCCATCTACACCAATCAACACAACGTGTTTTATTTTTTGTTGAGCAAACGATGGCACATAACATGCGATGAAGATGGCGATGAAAAAAAATATCCGCTGGCCCATGGTCTTGTATTATTTGATGAAGTAATCAAACTTACTGAATTTACCCATACCTGAATCATTTCAAGGATCCTTCCAAAAAACTGACCACAAACAGGAAAACACATGCCTCGCGTCATTCATTCACGCTATCCCTTCGCCCTATCTTTACACCAGTTCAGCAGCACAAAGTCTGGCGAAACAAGAGAAAAGCCCTGATGTTCAAAAGACATCCGTAGCCTACTCCGAAAAAACAGGATACTGTTTACTCGCTTAGTGCTCTACCTGCGGAATCAGATTCAAATGGTTTCATGAACTCAAAAGCATGATCACCGCTTGGCATCGAAAAGGGCAGGAAGTAATTCCTGCCTTTGTATTTGTAGCATGCTATGAAATGATTGTTCTTCTACTTGGCTTCCTTTTTCAGCAATTCAAAATAGGTTACCCTGAACTTATCGCCCTTGACCCTGCCCTGCACCTTTGCCTTGCTGATGGCATTGCAAAAACCTTCCTGGTCATGTGCGTCACCATGGTCATCGATACCGGTTCCATCCACAAAATAATCCTTGCCCTCAAACCTTATAGCCAGTTTGCAACCATCACCCTTCATCTTGAACATGCAGGTGCCGCAGCTGGCCTCCAGTGTAAGCAATGGCTTGGAACTGTCCAGCACCATTTTTTGTTTCTTTGTTTCCTGCGAAAAAACACCAGCACTGAACAGCAATCCAATCAATACAACAAATGCTTTTTTCATCTTACTGCTTTAAAAACGATTTGGCATAATTGACTTTCAGTGCATCCAAAACCGGCAGATGGCCGGTTACACGCTTTTTGAAATCAGCATAGTTTTTTGAAGCCATCGGAGACCAGGCAATTTCTGCCAAGGCCAGGGCCCTTGGATAGGTCATGTATTCTGCATAAGGCAGGTCCTTGATGTACTCCGTCCAAACATTGCCCTGGATCCCAATCACGTGCTTTGCCTCGGCTGCATTGAGCTCTGGCAAATAGGGTTCAAAGGAATAGGTCTTGGCAAGGGTCAGGTTGCCACCAATCGCAATGGGCTCTGTTTTGGGATCGTCCTGGTAATAATCAAAATACAAAAAGCTGTTGGGAGACATTACCACATCATGTCCCTGCTTGGCAGCTTCAACGCCACCTGCTGTTCCCCTCCAGGACATCACGGTAGCATTGGGAGACAATCCGCCTTCAAGGATCTCATCCCAACCCAATAATTTTCTTCCTTTGGAACTGATGAACTTGTCAATCCTGCGGATGAAATAACTCTGCAACTCATGTTCGTCTTTGAGTCCTTGTTTTTTGATCAGGTCCTGGCAGAAACGGCTTTCTTTCCATTGCGCTTTCGGACACTCATCGCCACCAATGTGGATGTAGGGGCCAGGGAACAATTCCATCACTTCGGTCAATACATTTTCCAAAAAGGTGAAAGTCTCTTCGCGCGGGAACAGAACATCTTCTGAAACGCCCCACTTTGTTCCTACCTGGTAGATCCTGTCTGCATTGGCACCCAGCTGCGGATAGGCCGCCAGCACTGCTTGTGAGTGTCCGGGCATTTCAATTTCAGGAATCACCGTAATGTATTTCTTGCCTGCATAGGCAACGATATCCTTTACTTCTTCCTGGGTATAAAACCCTCCGTATGGCTTGCCATCAAACTTCTTGTCGCTGTAACGCCCAACGGTAGACTCTTTTCTGATCGAAGAAATCTTGGTGAGCAGGGGATATTTTTTGATCTCAATCCTCCATCCCTGGTCTTCTGTCAGGTGCCAATGAAAAATATTCATTTTATACATGGCCATCAGGTCGATATACCTTTTGATGTGATCCACAGGATAATAATGACGGCCTACGTCCAGCATCAAGCCACGGTAGCTGAAGCGTGGCTCATCGGCAATAGTGCAGTTGGGAATGGTCAATGCAGTTGCAGACAAATCCTTTCCATGGATCTGTGCAGGCATAAGCTGCATGAGGGTCTGCAGTGCATAGAAAGCACCCTTGCCGGTTTTGGCCTGCAACTCAATTTTTTTGGATGTGACATTCAATGCATAGGCCTCTTCACCAAGAGCACTGTTCATGACAAATACAATGCCAGATGACGCCTTGCCGGTTTTTACAGGAAGGACGATGCCTGAAACTGTTTGGCACTGTGCCGCCAGCATGGCTGCAACATCCCTGAAAGATTCATCACCAACGGCAATGCTCATGCCCTTTTTGATGGTGAAACTGCCCTCAGCCGGCGTTAGCTGTTTGGGCACCGGAATCAGGTTATACGCATTTTGCGCGATGGCAGAAAATGAAAATCCTGCAATCAGAAAGGCGAGTAAAATTCTTTTCATATGCTTGTTTTGATCAATTGAGATTTAAAGTTTAACCCTGAATGGAGCCGCAGGCAAGGCCTCCTTGTTGAATAAGTTTACATCCATGCAATTGCTCCAGCCATAGCGAACAGAGACTGGTGCTTCTTTTAGGTCATCGGACCAGACAACCACGGTCTTTCCCTTCACTTTTGCCTTGGCTGCAACAAATGCATCTCCACCTGCACTGATCTCGAATCCTTTCAATGCATCGTTCTTCTGCAATCCTTTTGCGGCATGGTCAAATCCCAATACAATTTTGTTGCCGCTGCGCTTGACGGATGTTTGAACGGGGCCCATGTAGGTGATGTCTTCTCCGTAGGCCAATGCCCTCGCACCCAATGACAACCTGTTTCCAACAGGTTGTTTGTTCACGGGATGGATGTCTTTGCAATCACCACAATCAGTGGTCACCACCATGGCAGTATTGGATACGCGTTGATAGGACAAGAGTTGTGATTCCCTGATTTCAGGTGGCATGTCTTTGTAGGGTGCAACCTGCACAAACAAAAATGGAAAATCGCCCAGCTTCCAGCGGCTTCTCCAATCATTGATCATGGCAGGAAACAGGGTTTGATAGAGTTGGGTTTCAGTCCTGTTGCTTTCACCCTGGTACCAGATGGCTCCTTTGATGCCATAGGGAATCAAGGGCGCAATCATTGCATTGAACAATCCGTTGTAGGCCGATTTTCTTTTTTCATCTGCCTTCATCAGTCCCTGCACCAATGTGTCATTGGCCATCATGGCCTCTTTGCTGATCCATTTCTCTGCAGGTGTTCCTCCCCATGAAGAGTGAATGATGCCGATGGGCACATTCAATTTGGCTTGCAGGTCGCGGGCAAAAAAATACGCCACTGCAGAAAACTCCACTACTGAGGTGGTATCACAAACCTTCCAATCGGCCTTGATGTCCGTTTGTGGATTGCTGTTTGTTTTTAGCGGGATGGTGATCATCCTGATATTGTTGTTGGCTGCATTTTTCTTCTCTTCCAACCAGTTGGTGAGGAGTTGCTGTCCTCTCCTGGGGCCGAGCTGGCGCTCCATGTTGGATTGTCCGCTGGCCAGCCAAACTTCTCCGATCATGATGTCATTCAGGGTGATGGTATTGTTGCCCTGGATGGTCATGGTATAAGGGCCTCCGGCATTCATTGACTGAAGGGAGATTTCCCATTTGCCATTTTGCGCAACAGTGCTGACCGTCTGTCCATTCATGGAAACGGTTACTTTTTCTCCCTCCGCAGCAGTACCCCAAACAGGTATGTTGATGCCCCGTTGCAATACGGCATGGTTGTTGAACATCCCGTTTGGCTTAACATCAGCGAAAGCGCTGGAGACAGAAAGGGATAGCAAGAGTGAAATGGCAAGAATCTTGTTCATGGTTTTGTTTTGGAGCAAAAAATGATTGATGGGTCTAGAGCGCAGCCAGCCTGATGTTTTTAAAACTGCAAGACATTTCATTGCCAGGATGCAACTGAAATCCAACAGGGCCGGATGCTGGCATGTTCTCTGAGGTATAGGTCATCACTTCATTGCCATTCAACCAAACGGTATAGGTGCTTCCTACCACCTTCACCTTCATGGTATTCCAGTCTTTCAACTTCAGGATATCTTTCACTTTGGCCTCAACAGGATAGCCTTTTTTAGGAATATAGGGAGATGCAGTAAGATCCCTTTTCAGTGAACCGGAAATCCCGATCTGGATCTGGTCATGCTCTGAGCGCAGAAAAATGCCGGAATCAACGGTGCCATCACCCATCAGGAAATCAGCCTGGATGATGAAGTTTTCATACTTGCTTTCTGTCCACAAAATGCTGCCTTTTTTTTCAGCAGTGCTCTTAACAAAAAGCACTCCATCATTCACTGTCCACCATACATTGTTGGCGGGCTCTACCCAGCCTTTCAGGTTTTTTCCGTTGAATATTTTTTTCAATTTAGGGTCTTGTGCCTGAGTTGAAACAATGACTGTCAACAGTAAAAAAGAGGCTAGTAATTTTTTCATTGGATGAATTTACGCAATTCAAGATAATTTGAAAAAAGACAATCAATTGCTTTTTGTCTTAAATTTAGAAATGCAACAATCATCCAACAACTCAAGGAGATCTTTTATCAGGTCTGCCGCAGGCAAGGCTGCAGTCGCTGCCATTGCCCCATCCGCATTTGCAATGGCCGAAACAACAAGCTCGGCATCCAGTAGCTCCCGCATCATCGGGGCCAATGACCGCATCCGCATTGCGGTGTTGGGTATCAATGGCAGGGGCAAAACCCATGTTGAAGAGATCATGGACCTGGCATCAAAATCAAATGTTGAAGTGGTTGCACTCTGCGATCCGGACATGAACCTTTTAAAGGTTGCCGCCGCAGATTTTGAAAAGAAGTATGGCAAGAAAGTGGCGATAGAGCAGGACTTCCGGAAGATTTACGATGATAAAACCATTGATGCAGTCACACTGGCCACACCCAACCACTGGCATGCACTGCAAACCATCTGGGCCTGCCAGGCGGGGAAAGACGTTTACGTGGAGAAGCCCGCCACGCACAATATTCATGAGGGCAAGAAGATGATCGAAGCGGCCTACAAATACAACCGCATTGTGCAACACGGTGTACAGTTGCGCAGCTCTGTGGCCATCCGCGAAGCGGTCAAGCACCTTGAAGAGGGACTGATCGGTAGGGTATACATGTCTCGCGGATTGGTATACCGCAGAAGGCCAGACATTGGCAACAAAGGCATCTCTCCGATTCCTGCGGGATTGAACTATGACCTA
>Ga0207909_1000367_pt1 | contig 15559 bp, 21 predicted proteins | sample LakMenEpi05May10_FD_150672 | JGI IMG/M metagenome (GOLD analysis project Ga0207909, IMG submission 150672) | Freshwater microbial communities from Lake Mendota, WI - 05MAY2010 deep hole epilimnion (SPAdes) | ecosystem: Environmental > Aquatic > Freshwater > Lake > Epilimnion/Euphotic zone ...
AACAATTTTACAAACTTCCTTAATACATTTTCTACTTTGTAATGTGCTATGAGTAGATATTTTGCAAAAGTATCCATTATATTTTTCTTTTAAAATTTCAATTAATTTTTCACGTTTTGAATCTTCGATGTCTAGATCAATGTCGGCAGCATCAGAATAATACTTAACGCCATCAACAATATTTGGAGTTGTTCTAGATGGAGAAAGAAACCTTTCGAAGAAAAGCCCGTTCTCTACAGGATCTACATCTGTCACTTCTAGACAGTAGAGAACTAAGCTTGATGCGGCGCTGCCTCTTCCCGGCCCTACAGCGATCTTATTCTTCTTGGCTATGTTGACTACATCCCATACCATTAATAAATAATCTACGAAATCTGTGGGCGAAATAACCCCCATTTCATAAGACAATCTATCCCTATAAGATTTTTCTTTTTTAGGATCAATATCATTTTTCAATCTTTTCTCAAATCCTCTTTCTACTAATAGATTAAAAAGCTCTAGACTACTCAAGTCTATTCCATTTAAAGTAAAAGGAAGATCTAGGGTAGAATAATCTTCCTTACTCAAACAAAATTTCGGCAATCTAATACCATGGATATTAAGATCTATATTTTCGAACTGATCCAAAAAGAATAACATAAATTAAGATTCCTGAAAATTGTAAGCAAGTTTTTTAAATATCTGAGCAGTTAAATAACAATCATAGTCACCTTGGTGAGTTCTAGACGCATCTATTTCAATTCCCCATTCATTACACAAATAAGTGACATTACTTTTCAATCCTCTTTTAATAAAATTAGCCCAACGAGTTTGCCATGCATCAAAATTATCGAAATCAGGTTTTGCTCCAGAAAGATAAGCTTTTGCTAGAGCATTCGTATCGACAACTCTTTTCACCCATTCAAAATCAATAGGCTTACCAATTTCCCTAAACCAGTTCCGAATTTGATAAACGTCGAAATTTAAGCCATTATGGAAACCTAGCAAGTCTTCTCCAAAAAACCAAGGAGATATTTCTTCATAAACTTTTTTTGGACATACAGCTTTCTTTTCATACTCTTTAAAATTAAAGCCTGTAATTTCAGCTGCCCTAGGATTAACATTTAAATCTTCCCACCATAGATACCTAGATTGACTATCTAGAATCTTTCCATTCTCCATTATAACCCAAGCGAACTCCCAAGGACGAGAGGTATTAAGATTAAGTCCTTCTGTTTCTGTATCAGCGAAATAAATGCGCTGATTGATATCGAGTTTATTCATATTTGGTTTAAAAAATCTATTTTCTTTTGAAGTTTTTTGATAAGAGCTTGAGCTTCTTTTTTTTCTATTAAAAGAGGATCACAAAATGAAAGCTCTCCATCCTCAGTTATACAATCGTAAATAGGGGTTCCATCTTGATAAACGATTTCAACAACTTTTCCAACCCTCCCGCTATCTCCAAAAAAAATTCTTGTTTTAACAAAGTCGCCTTCTTTTATTGTTTGCATATTTATTTTTTATTTTCTAGAAATGATTCCCAACAAAACTCCCTAGAAGACATATGATCAAATCCCGGATTGTCAAGTGTTCTTCCTGATCCAAACTGTTTTCTATTCAAGCACTTTAAAGTAAGAAAGGCTTCGTAATCGCTTCTATTTTTATAATAAATACTTTTAACTTCTTCAGTCTTAAGTCCATTTACTTTAGAGAAAAGAAGAGCAGCTTCTCTAATTAAGTAATCGAAAGGCAGGTTATTATCTTCCAGAAAAACTGTAGGTTTAATTTTTTTCAATTCTGGAATGCAAAGAGATCCTTGTAGTAGATTTTTATGAAGGAAAGAATCATAAAAAGGAATAGCCAATGCTAAATCTTCGCTCCAAAGAGAATGTAAATCAGAATAAGAAAGTCTTGCTTCCTTATTGAAATTATTATAAGCCGCCATAGTAGATAACTTAATCAAAGATTTATACCCATTGAGATTCTTGGGAAAAATAATATTTTTATGAGAAGATAAAGAATTTTCTTCTAAAGGGCTGTTAATAAAAGAAACTCTTAAACCAAAAATAAGTTTAATTTTTGAATCTTTACAGGCTTGTAAAGCAGCTACGAATCCAGCCATTGTATCCTCTACAAGACATAATTCTTTTAAATTATTCTCAATAGCAATATTTATAATACTATCTGATAGATCAGTATCTTTATCCTTCTCGTAAGGATCGAGAGTTAATATACTACGTAAAATAGAGTAGTGACTCTTAAAAAGAGGAATCATTTTATGAATAATTTAAATAAAAATTTAATTAAATTTAGGACAGCCGGAGTGCTTCCTTTGAACTATAGTATAGCCTAAAGCTGCATAACTATCAAGTTCTTTTTTCAAATAAGCAGATTTAGAAGGAGAACCTTCCTTTACGGCTTCGAAATACAAGAACGGAGCTTTATATTCACAAACCCAAATAGGAGAGCCGTCTTCTTTGTAAGTAAAAGGCTCTTTCCCGCAGAGCCATTTACGTTTGAAATCTCCAGCAGCTGTATTAGCCAAAGCTTTTTCTAATCCAAAATCTTGCAGATATCCAGATATATACTCAAGATAATGCTCAAAAGCTTCTATCTGGCTCAATGAAAATTCCATTTTAATATAAGGATTCTTTCGGAATTTAAGGAAAAGAAATTCTACAGTTATTTTTTTTCCGGGATACATCTTAGAAGCAACCAATGCATAAATTAATGCTTGGATATTGAAATCCATATCCTCTGAGCCTTTTGCGAATTTAGATTTAGAAGATTTAAAATCTAAAATTCTGATATGATCTTCGTAGATAAAGAATCTATCTATAAAACCATAAATCCAATATTTACCATTGTTTATATTGAATTCGTATTCTGTCTCATATTTTTCACAGCCTTTTCCATAGAAATCGTTTTCTAAACCGGTTACCAAAAACCCGTTTATTTTTTCATAATTTTCGGAAGAATCTACTTCTTCTTTTTTAAGCCATTTAGAAGCGAGCCTATGAAGGCAGGGTAATGACAATGGCCTTCCGCAAGAAATAGCTTGACTCACCTTTTCTTTCCTTTTTGGATGAGCCAAACATTCTAAAATAATATGAGTTATTCCTCCTAATTTTGAACCTGTATTCCCCTTTGAAGGCAAACCACAGTTATATTTTAAATATGCAAGATAAGAACAACTACTATAAGATTTTATTTTGCTTGCGGAAAGCCTAGGAAGTGACATTTTTAATTTTCGATTAAATTCCAGAGAGTGTCATCAAACAGTGATGATTTTACTAGACTCTTTATATCAGAGTTTTCGGGTTTGTCTCCTGAATATTTCACTTTTCCACCTCTTTTTTTGTACTCTTTCAAAACAAATAAATTTTTTACATAAGAATTTTTTTCTCCAAATTTTCTATCTGCAACTTCTTTTACTTGAGAATATTTTTCCTTGTCCAAATACTCTACTTCAGCAAATGAAAACTCAACTGGCTCTTCTTTGACATTTTCAAGATCTCTATCTAGAGCAATTATTTCTTCTTGAGATGGAAGATTGTTAAAATCAAAAAGATCTTCTTCTCCCACTATTTCGTTGACAGGTTTACTAGACCACATTTTACAAGACCAATAATTAGCCTTCCATTTAGGACCGGGGCTATCACAATTATGTCTTGCTCTATAGCTTTTACGTCTTTCTGGATCATCCCTTTTTATAGACATATTGGGATCTCCAAATTTTACCATGACGACATTATTTTTGTCATTTTTTACGTATACGCCAAATTTTTTTGCACTTCCACCCGGAAGTCTAAATGGTTTATTCAAAGTTTTATTTTCGTTTTTCATATTTAATTTTTAATTCTAAGATTTTTAGGAGCTAACGGTCTAACATTTAAAAAGATATTCATCGAATTGCTTTTTAAACTTTCTCCTTTTTCCAAATTAAAAGAAGATATACTGTATACACCAGAAGAAGGGACTAGAAAACTTATAGAAGGAGGGTAAATAGTATCTTTTAAAACCCATTGACTATTCACATCTTGATAAACTTTGTATCCTAAAATTTTTTCTGAAGGAGATGGAGGGTCCCATTGCAAATAAATACCAAAAGCAGAAACGCTAGGTATATTATTTACAGGCGGTATTTCATCCATAAAATAATAACGAAAAAACTTCTGAGTTCTTCCAGAAGAGATTACAGGAGTTTTAGGTGCAGCAGATTCTGATTTATCAGAAAAAGAAAATACATTATCAGAAAATAATGCCCAATCTACATTATTAAAAGAAGTTTGAGTCAAAACTCTCCTAATATGAATAGAGATTTCTTCACTAGGAGGACTCTCTAATTTTGTACCATCATAAGCAAAAGCCGCCGTATACCAATATCCAAGTCCGAGTTTAGGAGTCTCCCATTGAGTCACTTTACCTACATCATATACATCTGTCCATTCTTTACTCTTCTTTCCTATTTTGATTATATATCCAGCTAATTCTGGCTCAGTATTTGCATTCCATGCTAAAGCAACACTTTTAGATGTAAGAGTGGTATCTTGAGCAAAAATACTAAAACAAAACAATAAATTTAATAGTAAAAGTTTTTTCATAATGATTTTTGCCATTTGAGTATTTCTTCTTTTTTCATATCTCCAAAATCTTTTTTATAAGGAAGTTTTACAAAAATAGAATCAGGGTTAAAGAATTTCGATAGTTTATATTTAATGCCTAGAGCAGCTTCCATCCCTCTATTAGTTTCTGAATCTATATCATTATTAGTTGCAATAATAATTTTATCTACATTACTTTTTATTAGAGTAAGGACAACAGGTTTCGAAACACTTAATCCAAAAAGTACTAAGAAGTTTTTTATACCAGCCTCATATAAAGAGAGCGCATCTCCAATACTTTCCACCAAAATTACACACCTCGAAGATTCAATATCAGAGATAGCAAGTTTATAAGGGTAAACAAAATTAGCCTTTCTACCTAGTATTTTCCACTTAGGTCTTTGAGAGTTAGTATATAAATCCCTACCAGCGAGACCTATAATCTTTTCTCCTTGATAGACAGGAAAAACGAATCTGTTGTTCAGTTTCCCATAAGTCTTTACTCCTCCACCAAAGTCTTTTATAGTTTGTTCTGAAATACCTCTATTTTTATAGAATGTATACCAAGGCATTAAATCCTTTACGAAATCAGAATCAAAGAATTTATCTTGAACTATTTTAGTTTCTTCTTCTTCTTCTTGAATATTAGCTGAATTATCAAAATACTCATTCCTTAAAAAGTTTTTAGCATCTTTTTCATTTATATTCAAGGTTATCATGGCTAACTTTACAAGAGGCCCCGATTGACCAGTAACGAAATCTGTAAACCATCCACTTTTAGTATTTACACTTAAAGATGAACTAGCGCTATTTCTATAAATAGCTTTCATTCTTAGATAATCAGATCCAGACTTCTCTGGCATATATCCCATTTTTTTGAGTAGCTCTACGATCATATAAAGTCTCCTTTAGTATATTTTTTATTATTTGCAACTTCTATTTGCCCTAGCCTTTTATTAAACACATCCTCTGCACTACCGCACTCACTAACCTTAAAGTTTTCTACTTTAAAATTAATATAATTTTCGACAAAGACATCTCCATCTTGAGTAGATCTCTTAACATAGTTGTCTGCTCCCATGGCCTCTTCGCCTTGAACACGAGCTCGAACTTCGATAAGTTTATGAGTTCCAAATTCTTTGCCCCCTTCTCCAATTTCCTCTGGGCTTTTCTTCTCTAGCCTATACATGTTGGAACAATGCCATTCGATCTGAGAAGACATTGCTGTGCCTCCGCTACGGTTAGTCTGGACAGCTGTCAATCCTGCTGTCCTAGGCAATAAAGACACGAGCTTTTTTAATTTATCAGTCTTTTGACCGAGAAGCTCATATCCCTCGAATGCATTTGTAATATTTTCTTGAGTAGATTTCAGATAATCATAAATAAGCAATACATTCTCCCCATTCTTAACATTCTGAACATACCATCTTTTAGCGATTGATATTACTTCATCAATAGATTTGTTAGCAACATATTTATGGTGAACTCTCCCCTTGTATTTCTCTAGGGAATTTAAAGCTGCATATACTTTATTTTTATCGACTGGGTTATTTAAGAATTTACCAGTTTTAATTTTGTATTCATTAACACCGGAAATAGCAGAAAGATTTCTAGCAATAATACGATCTGTTTCAAGCTCTGTATCCAAAACCAATGCTAAACAATTATTCTCTTCTAGACCAGCGACTTCATAAGCTAGAAAGTTTACAAATGTACTCTTTCCAACCTTTGGCCCAGCGGCGATAACAAACAAGTCACCGAAGCTAGGGCCTCCATACATTTTTGTAAAAATTGGGAATGGGGTTTTAAGACATACTGGCCTTGGATTATTAGCCCAGTCTAGAACGGTCTCCTGCATAGAAGAAAAGACATCAATAGGCTTTTCTTCATCAGCTACGTTTTCTGTACCTGCACTCTTTAATGTGTTCTCAATAACATTGGCAAGCTCTGGCAAAGATTTATCAATATTACTCCTGATTTCATTCTTGCCTTCTTCCAAAGATTTATCAGCTTTTCTAGCAAAATCATATTTAATTACGTTACTAATAAAGCTAGGAAGAGACTGTTCTCTGATTTGCATCTGAGATAAACAATCAAGATAATCTATAATATTTAAATCTTCGAATAGCTTTAGCCCAATAGACGTTAGCTTTTCAGAGACAAGCAATTTATCAACAGTAGCATTCTGATTATAAACAGCCAAGATAGCTGAAAAAATTGCTGAGTGAACTTTGTTATCAAAATGAGTGGCTTTTAAAATAGAACCGTAATCAGCTACATTGTCTGGCCACTTTATAAAGCCAGCTAGACATGCACGTTCTTGTTCTTGAGGAGTTGAAATTCTGCTATGGTTCATTTAAATAGAAAATCTTTTAGAGATTTAGGTTTTTTCACTGATAGTTCTAAGTCTAACTGTACATCTTGAACAAACATATCTTCCGATTTTTCTTGTTTTTGTTCTTGTTTCTTATCTATACTAGGTAAATACGCTCTAATATATTTTCGGCCTTCTTCACATAGGTAGAAAAGAAGAGTGGAAGCTTTTTCATTTGGGACCACAGAGAGAAGAGTCCTCAAATCAAACAAAGCCAAAAGTTTATTTGCAGCCAGCATTTCTTTAGGCCAAAAAATGTTATCTCTTTTACCAAGGAAATGGAATATAAGAGTTCTTGCCTCCTTAGGATTAGAAATTTTCTTTTCCTTTGGTTTAAGTTTTAAAATCAAACCAAATTTACCATGTAGATACTCTCTGATTTCCATTACTCCTTTTGATCCCATGCCTTCTAGAGACTTAATATCTTCTAAAAATTTACCATTGAAATCTACTTCAGAAAGGAAACCATTCTGCAATAATACATTTTTTGTCCTATTAGAAATAGGGAATTCAGAGACAAGCATAATTATTTAATAATATGAGAACCAAAAACACTCTCTATCCATTTTTCTTTTAAAGGCATATTCTTTTCATAGATTTCAATTACTTCAAATCCATTCTTTTCAAGAAGATGCTCTTTCAGAACATCTCTATAAACCTGTTTCTCAAAGTCTTCAACTGAATTTTGAAAATAAGGAGTATATTCTACATGAAATAATCCATTTACTTCTATGGCTATTTTTCTTGAAAAATTCATTAGATCAACTCTCAAGCGAGTCTGAGGTAAGAGAACCTCCTCTCCAACCACATCATCCTTCCAATACTTTTTAAAAAATTGCTTTACATTAAACTGGAAAAAGCTAAGACTATCGCCATTCCATTTTATTGCATATTTTTTCTCAGATAATGGTCGGATATTATCCTTTGCCGTTATCCATTTCATTTAAAAATTATTGAGATAATCTTTGGATTTCTGCAATTATAAGACTACAAGCCTGTACTAAATTGTCTTGAACAGATTCGCTAGGAGAAAAATTTTTGAATGGCCAAAGTTCTTTAGCTTCTTTAAAATTATTATCGCCAGAAGTTTGACCATGAGCAAAACCAACAAGAGTTAAAGCAGCTAATGGAAGCTGACCATTTTTATATTGTAGATCATGATCTACAGTATAGCCTTTTTCAATTTGTTTTTCTCTTTGATGCTTGATTGAATCTAGTATTTCTTGAATGTCTTTCATATTTTATAAAGATATATTATATTCTTTTAGAAAAAAATCAACCGATAAATTTCCAATATTTTCGTTAAAAAGTTCTACTAATTTAATATTATTTCTAATACACCATTCTCTTTTACTATCATCACTTTTAACTTTGTTTAAAAAATTTTGTCGATTCTTATGCAGCCATGGATTAAAATTCACATGATACTCATCAGGACTTACCTCTATAGCTATTTTTTTAGAGAAATTGAAAAGATCAATTCTAAATTTACTACCCGGAATAACAAACTCTTCTTTTACTACATCATTTTTCCAAAATGGGTAAAGGAAATTTTTTACTTTAAGCTGGGGAATAGAAATTTTCTTATCCCAATCTATACAAGATTTAGCAACTACATTTACTTTTGTGTTGCCTCTTAATTTCGTTAATTCCATTAAGTTATAATCTCATTTACCTTTTTAAGAAGCCATTCAAAAACATTTTTATTGCTTTCTATATAATCATAAAGAGAAGACATTCCTTGATGCTGGATTTGTATTTCTACCCCATCTTCTCTAGCCATTGATACAATGCTTTCAGAAAAAGAATACCAAGCTCCTTTTTTAGTAACGAGCTCAAAGGATATAATCATATCCACTACTTCTTTCTCAACCCAAATAGCACAACCACTTCTTCCCTTTTTAATAGGAATTTTTACTTTAGATCCGGTCACATCTGTGGATGACTTTTTAATTTCAATGGTAGCATAAACTCCAAGAATTTTATTCTTTACAGGATCTGGTTTTTCATTAGGCTTTTCGAGAATATAATCTCCACCATAACGAGGTTGATACGAAAGAGTAATATCGCTTTGGTGATTGATTGCTGATCCTCCTGCCCCATCACTTTGCCTTGGAGGAGTCTTACTATAAGGATCGAGTTTGATCTCAGCTGTGTACTGACTTGTAATCAAAAACAAAGCATCGAAGTGAACTACCTTTAAAGCCAATCTTTTAAATAAAATTTTTGTAAGAAGAGGAACTCCAGCTACTTTAACATTCTCATCTCCATTCCATAGATTCTTCTCTTTATCTGATTTAAGTATTACACCATCTAGAGAATCCAGAATAATACATAGCTTCTCTCCAGCCTCGTGCATTTTAGGAAGAATACTTTCAATCAAAGAAGCTATAGTTTCAAAAACATTACAACTAAAAACGAAAACAGTACCGTATTCCCAATCGCTTGGATCAGTAACAAATTTCATTCCTGTTCTTTTCTGCATTTCTGGGGTTAAGCGGGCTTCAGCTTTAATAAAAATGGTTTTAGATTTTTCAATCTTATCCATATAATTTTGAGAGAAGACAAAACATTGTGAAGTTTTACCTAACTCACTCCCCTTGCCACAAACTCTGACAAAGGAGCCAGAGCGCACCTTAATTAAGGTATCTAGGCCTAAAGATCCAGAAGAAATCGTTACCTCCTCAGGTTGAAGGTAATTAAAATGATTTTCCTCATTGTTTTTCAAAAATGAATTAAGCATATCTTTTGAATCTGCTTCATTTGAGGAGTCTTCTTTTTTCTTAGATGCCATATTATTATAATTTTTCTATTCTGCTTGTTCTAATCCCTGAGTTTTCGAAGAATACAACTCGCAAGAGTTACAAACTTCATCGGTTAGTCCGTGGATTCCACGTTCTAAACAATAATAACCAACAGATCTTTTAGATGCGCAGCATGAAGGGCCATACTCTGCAACTGTATCTGATCTGAATTTACATGTTTCCATTTTATTTTCCATAGATAAAAGAATACAATTTAAAAAATAATCCCGCGCCTAATTAAAGGCGCGGGAGAAACATTAATCTACTAAACAATAGATGTCTTTGCAACTTTCAGAACTTCTCCATTATTAACATTTACAAAAGTAACATAATTATTAGAGATGCTCAAGATCTTCGCACAAAACTTTTGTTGTCCTCTCTTAGATCGTGTATGCAAAGTGATAAATCGACCTCGATGATTCGTATAAGGATGGGCCACAGGGGTTTGAGCTACGATCTTTGCTGTTTCAGTTTTTGTCTTATTTTGCTTATTCATATAGAGATATTGTGTCAAACAAACATATTTTTGTATGCTTTATAATTAAAGCTTTTAGTCTGTCTGATTGCTCTTTTGTTAAGAGCTCTTCTTTTGTGTAATCTATTATAGATTGCAATGCAATTTCATTTGCGATTGCTTTCACGTCTGACTCTAGCACATTCATATTATTTGTCAATTAAAATTTTTAAAGATTGAAAGATTTTAGAGAAAATTCAAAAGGATTACCTTCAATATTCTTTACCAAGTTTAACATTTCAAGAGCTATGATTCGAGTTTCTTCTTGAGTGTCAGGCTTTAGTCTTAAATTCCAAAAATTAAGAAAAGAAAGTAACGATCCTGTCCAGATAAATTGAGTTTCTAAACACAAAGGTAAAATTGCTCTAGCTTGTTCCTTAGCAACTCCGGCGTCACAAAGTTCCTTGTAAAGTAAAGAGGACTGTTTAACAAAGTTAGAAATTTTTTCTAATAATTCTGGGCTATCAATTTCACCTTCACTACCCTGTTTAGATGACTTAGATTGTTTTCTCAGTTTCTCTATTGTAAAATAATTATCACTGAAATCAACGTATCTACCACTTATACTATTCGCGGACATTCCAACCTGATGTTTAAAAAGCTGTCTCTCTACAAAAATAGGACACTCTATTCTGAATTGTAATTGAGGATGTCTGAAAGGAGCGACATGTTTATGTTCAACAAGAAAATTTATTAGTTTTCCATCTTTTTCATCGAAAGTAGATTTTTCTTTTCCGTAAGAAACTCTTGCCGCATTGATGACCATAAGGTCGTCCCCGAAATAATTAATTAATTGTGCTTGCATTTTGTAAATTTATTTTTTTTCTGTTTTCTATATGAGATAAGATTATATCTTCTTTTGATTTTCCAAAATATTCGACTCCATGAAAGTTTTTAATTATTTCCACATTAAGACATTTGTTTACAGAGGCATCAAAAACATAAGCTAATATTCTCCCAAATTTTTCTTTACCTTCCAATGACACATTGTGTATATGAGTTTTAATAAGAACTTCATTTTTATTATTTTTAAAAAATGTTTCTGCAAATTTTTTACTTAACTCTCCGAATTTTTTTTCTTCAGAATCTTTAGTTTTTATCTCAGGGGTATCTACCCCCATTAATCTTATAAATTTCTCCTTTAAGGAAAAACCGAATCCAAGATCAATGTCAGCTAAAAAAGTATCTCCATCATAAACTCTTAAGACTTTAGCTTTATATTCGTAAGGCATTTAATTGTTTTTTTTGATTTGACTTTCTAAAATAGGGGAAAGATTAGCAGGACTGTAATCTGGACCCTTTTGCCATTTACCATCCTCTCTACGAAATCCATTTGTAATTTTGGAATCATTAGATCTACATACTTCATTTTCGAATGGCTCAATATCAAGACCGTAAGAGCATGCAGCTCCTATAGATACATAGTTAATATCAGCTAAAGCATCTGCTACTTCTATCAAGTTCACTTCTCCTTCTATATCGTAATTGAAATCATCAATACTTACTGGCTCTTCTTTATCCGACAAAGAAACTTTAACCCCGCTTGCTTCAGCAAGTTCTAAAACCTCTTCTAAAAGAAGACTTATTCTTAGAACTCTAGTTAAATTGTCAGGTGGAGAAGGAGAGTCTGGGCAGTTTTGCCCAATAGATTTCATGAAATTTAATACGCTTTTTTGGAAATTCGTCATAACAACGAAAATACTATAACATATTTTAAAAAAGTCAAGCTTTTTCTACTGATAGCTTTTCGATATCAGATTTTAACATTTTATTTACAAGTTGATCAAAGTTGCATTTCGGAGTCCAGCCTAAATCTTTTCTAGCTAATGAACTATCTCCTAATAAAGTTTCTACTTCAGCTGGTCTATAAAACTTTTTGTTAATACTCATTAAAGTTTTTTTAACTCCATTAATATAAGATATTAATTCTTCATCCTCTGGATGACCAGTTTTATTTTCCCATGAAACATCTAACCCAATATAATTAAAAGATTTTTCTACAAACTCTCTGATAGAATGAGTTTCATTTGAAGAGAAAACATAATCTTTAGGTATTCCGTCATATTTTTTATTATAAATACTTTGGTTCAACATTTTCCATACACCATCCATAAAATCCTCTGCATCACTCCAATCTCTTTTAGCATCTATATTACCTAGTTCTAATGGATAAAAATCTAAATTATTTTCAATACAATACTTTATCGAGGAAACTTTTTTAGATATTTTTCTAGTAACAAATTCTTCTCCTCTTCTAGTTCCTTCATGATTGAATAGCCAACCTTGAATAGCATAAAGGTTATATGACTCTCTATATACTTTTATAAGCTGCCTAGAAGCAGCTTTGCTTGCTCCATATGGACTTCTTGGCCTTAATGGGTGAAGTTCGTCTTGAGGAAAATATAAAACATTTCCAAATTCTTCAGAAGATCCAGCTTGATATAAACGACAATCAGGTTTATATAATCTGATAGCCTCTAATATATCAAGAACAGCTGTAGAATTAGTCTGCCATGTTTGCCTAGCAAAATCCCAGCTACTAGCAACAAAACTTTGAGCAGCAAAATTGATAAAATAATCAGGAAGTAGTTTTTCTACAATCCTAGAAATAGCATGAGGATCAGTCAAATCAAAATTAATGAGATGAAATCTATCTGATTTTACATGTTTAATATTTTCATGATTATAAACACTTAGTCTTCTTACTCCTCCGAAAATTATAAGATCTGTATTCTCAAGTAAATAGTCAACCATATGACTACCATCTTGACCAGTAACACCAGTTACAATTACACAGGGTTTACCATTACGTATATTAAAAGCTTCATCTATATTGAGTATGTTAGATGTATCTATTTTTTTTCCATAATAGGTTTCTTGTAAATTATTAATCATTTTAATAAATTTTAAGATTCGCAACTAGTACAGGTCATTAGATTTCTAGATAATTCTTGAGCAGGATTAGCAGATCTTTGGTAATACAATGTTTTAATTCCCATCCTCCAAGCTTCGATTAGCAAGTCACTTACTTCTTTTGGCTTTATATCTGGAGGAATCATAATATTCAAGCTCTGACTTTGATCTATAAATTTTTGTCTTTGTGCAGCTTGAATAATAATTTCTTTTTGACTAATTTCTCCAAAAGTTTTGAATACATCTTTTTCCTCAGAAGAAAGAAAATCTAAATGTTGAACTGAACCGCCTCTAATCAAAATAGATTTCCATACTTCATCTGTATCATTCTTATACTTCTTGAGGATTTCTTTTAGATAAGGGTTTTTGAAAGTAAAAGATCCTTTAGCAAGCTTCTTTACGAAGTAATTACTGTTAAGGGGTTCTATACTTTGAGAAACTTGACCTAAGATAAACGAAGAGGAAGTAGTAGGAGCCACAGCAATAGTAGTCACATTTCTACGACCATATCCTTTAAGAAGCTCAGGCTCTCCAAACAAATCAGCGAGATCTTTAGAAGCTTGATCTGCTCTCTTTCTGATGACTTCCCATATATAAGAATTAAGCATCTTCGCCTCTAAAGATTCAAAAGCAATCATTTGAGATTGCAGAAAAGAGTGCCATCCTAAAACTCCCATTCCTAAAGCTCTTTGATTCTTTGCAAACTCATGAGGAGCTTCCATGAATTTCATTCCTTGAGTTTTCTCAACAAACTCTTGATTAACTGTATCTAGGAAGTAAATTAAGGTTTCAATCGCATCAGTTTTTTTAATCTCATCCCAATGCAGAAGATTCAAAGAAGATAAAACACAAACAAAACTTTCATTACTGTTTGATTGAAGAGTTATCTCTGAACAGAGATTGCTCGAATTTATTTTATAGCCTTTATCTTTATAAACTTGAGGAGCATTATTGTTTACAGTATCGGTAAAGAAAATATATGGATATCCAGTTTCGAAACGCTTCTTAATGATCTTTGCCCATATCCCTCTCTTATCTTTATCACCCTCAATCATCTTATTCATCCAATCATCTGAGACTGTCACTCCAATACTCATATTTTGAATTGAATGTCCTTCAGAACGAATCATAAGGAATTCTTCAATATCAGGATGATCTACAGGTAGATATGCAGCAAAACTTCCTCGGCGGGCTGAACCCTGACTAACGACATCAGAAACTTTATCGAAGAGTTCCATAAAATGAGCAGCTCCACTTGATTCTCCTCCGGAACTTATTTTAGCTCCCCTTTTTCGAAGATCTCCGAAGTAGCCTGAAGTACCTCCCCCCATTTTAGACATAATACCAACCTCTCCAACTTTCCAAAGAATATCGGTCATTGTATCAGACACATGGGAATTAAAACAAGACACAGGAAGTCCTCTCTTATTACCATAGTTAATCCATACTGGGGTACTTAAACTATAATATCCTAAAGAAACATATTTCTCAAATTTATCTGCATACCCATCAATGCCAAGAATTCTCTGTGCATTTTCTGCTATTTGCCGAACTCTTAGTTCTGGAGCCATTCCCTCTTCAAGATACCCTCGTTCTAAAAACAGACGACTGTGGCTATTTAGCCATTTGTAAGCTTTTTCCATAATTCTATATATAGTATATACTACAATACAAAAGTCAAGTCGTAACTATACTAAAATAATTCTGATTCATCAAAACATTGAGAATTTTTAGAATACTCAGTGGGTTTACTTGCAAAAAAATCACTCATATTATTCCCATGAAGCTGTTCTTCAAACCAGTCTGTTTTTGAAATTAAATCCTGATCTATTTCAAATATTTTTTTGTATCCGATACTAACCAATGATTCGTTCATACGGTTTTTAATAAAATTCTTTAAAAGAGGAGAATTTAATTTTTCGGTTTCTAATCCATTTACAATCCAATCAATAATTTCACATTCATATTTAACTGCTTGTTCAGATTCATACATTACCTTTGCTTCAAGTTCTTCATCAAAAAGTTCTGGATACTCGGAACGAATAGTATTAATAATCTTAATGCCAACGATAGCATGAAGATTTTCCTCTCTAGAAGTGTATTCTACTTGCTTATTCGTATCTTTAAGAAGATTCTTGTAACGACCAAACCAATTAATAATATAGAACTGCGAAAACAGAGCAATATTTTCAACGAATAAAGTAAAAAGGATTATAGAGTATATGAACTGTTTTTTATTATCGGAGTGAAACTTATGAAGATGTTTCCGAAGATAATTAACTCTACCTTTTATAATATCTAATTTTAAAGCATCATCAAAAGCAGTTTCTAATCCTAGAACTTCTAAGAGTCTTTCATATGCATCTCCGTG
>Ga0207909_1000370_pt1 | contig 15473 bp, 30 predicted proteins | sample LakMenEpi05May10_FD_150672 | JGI IMG/M metagenome (GOLD analysis project Ga0207909, IMG submission 150672) | Freshwater microbial communities from Lake Mendota, WI - 05MAY2010 deep hole epilimnion (SPAdes) | ecosystem: Environmental > Aquatic > Freshwater > Lake > Epilimnion/Euphotic zone ...
TCTGAAAATTCATTAGCTTTAATTCTTTGATTATTAAAGGTGTCTAAATACCAATCTCCATCTTTAATTTCTTCATCAGAAGTGATGTAGATGTGTTGAGTATCTCTTGTGTGTGAATATTCTACTTCAAAAGTTTCAAGTCTTGTGCCATTTTCATCAGTATATAAATGTAATATACTTGGTTTATCCGTTGGCAATATGTGTATGTTTTTCATTGTCTTTTGTTTATTATTAGCTAAATTAAATGCTGCATCCATTACTTCTTTACTGGTCATTGTTTTGTTTGTTTAATGAGTTGATAAAATCTAAACATTTAATAATCAATTTTGCAATTAATAAAAATATAAAACTAATTACATTTAGATAAATCTTTTGTATCATAAGTCTTGTTTGTTTAGTGAGTTAAAAATATAATCAATACTTTCTTCAATAGTGTCTTCACTATCTCTACCGTGTCCGTATGCTTCTTGTATTACCCATATAATTTGTGCCTTTGTATATTTCTTATCAGCCATATCTTGTTGGCATTGAATGTAACCTTTTATGTAACCTTCTTGTTCATTAGCCTTTTTAATATCATTAGTATTAGGCATCCACATCGAACCTCCTACTTCAATTGGATATTGATTTTCAGCTAACTGTTCTATTTCTTCTTTGCTTTTCATATTAGTCTTTTTTGTTTAGTGAGTTAATAAAATAATCTTCTAAGCTAATTCCAAGTTTGTGTGTAAAACCTTTTGGATAATCACCGGCTTCTGCATTTACACCAACTTCAATAGCCTTTCTAATATCTTCCTCTGTGGATTTCTTATCAGCCATATCTTCTTGGCATTGAGTGTAGCCTTTGATAAAACCATATTTATGATTTCCGTTATCAGCATATTTATCCCCAAATTCTTCAGCTAACTGTTCTATTTCTTCTTTAGTTTTCATTGTCTTGTTTGTTTAGTGATTGAACTACTTGTTTAAATATATCTTCCATTATACCAATTTGTGAGTTAGGTAATAAAACTCCTTCTCTAAAAGCGTGAAGTAAATCTTCTTCTGTATACCTTTTAATCAACTTCACTAATAATTCCCAATCTACATCTTCTTGGCATTGAGTGTAAGCATCTATATAACTAATTTTAACATGTTCTATCTCTTTCCAAGTATCAAAATTATGTTTATTTTTTTGTAAATATTGCTCAGCTAACTTTTCTATTTCTTGTTTAGTTTTCATGTTATTAGTTATAAATAAATAAATATAACCAACCTGTGTTGGCCAATTGTAACTGGATTAAATCCATATAAATCTTTTGTATACATAATTTTTAGTTTTAGAATTTTTTACTACTCAACCGTTACCTGCTATGCTGTGAAAGAAAATTCGACAATTCACGAAGCTGGTTAGCGTGTTCGGGTTTTAATATAAATTCATCCCATTGACCGTATCTACATTTATAACCAAATATGTATTTTAAACCAACTTTCAATCTTCGCCAAAAGCCGTGTTTTACCAAATGAATATGGCAGTAGGTTAAGTTATCTTCATTGTTGTGTTCAATGATAATTTGGTGTTCACGGCTACTGCAATCGCAAATAAGTACAACAGGTAACACGGGTTTGACAATATTGCCGTTCATTTCTTCGTTTGACATTTTATCTATAATTTAAAGTTTAGTAATTCTAATTAACATTTGTTTTCGGCAACATCGCCAAGTCCGATACCGTTAGTATCAATATTTTTACCCACCTAAATTCAATAATTTTCTTAAATTTCTACCAAAATCTTCATCATTTTCGTATTTATCATTAAGTTGTTGAATTAATCTAATTCTATCTCTTAATGAGTTATACAACTCTTCATAACTAACATGTTCAACTGATTTTGTTTCAGTTACACTAATTTCAATGTCTTTTTTCATATTATTTGTTTTATTTATAAACTCATTAATCCAAAAATTATCAATATCAATGAACAAATCATTCCATTATCAACAGATATTTCAAAGATACTAATATTAATAACGAATAAAACTTCGTTCCACCACTCATTAAATTTATTCATATTTATCCAAATAATTGTTGTTGTAAGACATCAGCATTATTTCTAAGTTTTCTGATACATTTTTCTTTAATTTGACGAATTCTTTCTTTAGTTAAATCATATTCCTCACCAATTTCTTCCAATGTTAAAGGTGATCCATTTATACCATAATATAACTCAATCACATTTTTCTCCCTTTCAGAAAGAATTGATAGAATTTTATTCATACGTTCTTTAATGTCGTACTCATTATATGGATCATTGTCCGGACTATTAATGTTAGGATCTTCAATAACTTCAATTAACTCATCACCATCATCATTTATTGTTGTACTTAACGATATCACTGTTGGGTGGAATACCATTTCAATTTCATCACCTAATACTGGTTTTCTTTCAAACTTTTGCTCAAACGCATCTATCTCTTTCTTAATTTTAGAAAGTTTATTGATAACATTAGTTGGTAACCGAACAGTTCTGGAATGTTCGTTTAGTGACTGCATAATAGATTGTTTTATCCACCATACAGCGTAAGAAATAAATTTAAACCCTTTTGTATAGTCAAATCGTTGAGCCGCTATAATCAATCCGTAATTACCTTCTGAAATTAAATCCGCTAATGGTAATCCCTGATTTTGATATTCTTTGGCGATTGATATAACAAATCTAAGATTAGCTTTAGCCAATTCATCAGCGGCAACTTGATCACCTTCTTGTATTCTTTTAGCTAATTCAACTTCAGTGTCAGTGTTAATAACACCACACTTTTTTACATCCTTAAGGTAATTTGAAATTGAATCTTCTTGACCATTAATGAATTTTTTATTTACCATATTATTTATTTAGTGAAAATTTATTTAAAAGTTCTTTTTGTTTACTTGTTAATTTATCCAATCCTATTTCAGACACTAAATCCAATAATTCATCTAAAGTTAAATTTTCATCTTCTTCATCAATAATTACAGCTTCTTCAGTTCCAGTATAATCTACAACAATTTTTTTCTCAAAAATATTAGTATTTTGATTTAAATTAAATAGTGCTGAATTAAACTCACCAAGATCAGCCGAAAATAATGAAGAAACCATTTCAGATAAGATATAATTTATATTGGAACTACTTAAAAAGATTTCAATATCCTTCGCGAACAATGTTGATTTAAAAGTTGCGATGAATAAATATTTTCCCTCAACATAATTTATTGGTCCTTCAGAAATAAATTCTAACTCTTTTTTAACGTCATTTTGTTTACCTAATATAACTAAACAAAAATTTTTAACATCTAAACTTTCCATAACATATATTTTTTACAAAGATAACATATTAATTTATATTTTCCTAATTTTATTTAGTGATTTTCATCTTTAAAAGATAATTAAACTTTTATTTACAAATCTTTATAATTTTTTGGTTCAAAGTATTGTTATTAAAGGGTTTAGACTATACTTGTTTATATATAATAGTTACCTGCAAGCGGTAGCTACTTTGAAATAGTTTTGTATGTGCCGTTAAAAAAATCTAAACTATTTCATTTTCACCTATTGGAATCTTCATATTATTCATAAATATTTAATATTCTGCCTTTATCTAATTTATCATCTATATACTTCTTGGATTCATATTCACTACTATATATTCTATAACCATAGTTGTAATTACCTCTTCTACAAAATGATTTAGGGTCATAATAGGTTAGGCATTTTTGACCAAAGTATGAAACAATCGGAATTAATTTATATCCTCTATACTCAATTGGTTTTCTATTGAAGTGTTCTATATAGAACTCAATTTCTTCTTCTGTATTTTCTTTCCAATTTTGTATAAATAGATATTTATGAAATCTGTGTTGGTCGTTTACATAGCATTCATATACTTCTAGGTAGAAGTCTTCCCATACATCTTGCATAGTACCACCAAATAGTCCGAAGAAACCTCCAACCATTTTATGTTTTTTATGTTGGATAATAAATTCAGATTTACCAAATGAGTTCAGTCTTTCTATGATTCTAAAATCGCTTCTTTCCATTTTATATTTATTTTAAGTTATTTTTTATATTAAAGTCTTATAGCAACATTTCTCTGCCGCCAGCAGGTAACACAACCTAAGCCCCATTAAAACGAGGGCTTAGCTCGAAAACGTTATAGGTAAGTTGTGTATCATTTAGAAACATTTTTGATTATATAATTTTAAAATGTTCCATAACGCAATAAGATATACTTTGCTTAGTATTAATATTATCAGAAATTTCACGAACTTTTTTTTCTAATTCTTTGTATTTTAATAGCTCTAATTCTATTATTTTAACCTTATTTTTATGATAACCAATTGCATAATCCCAAGCTATTTTAAAAGCCATAGCACTATTTACATCTAAAATATTACCTTTTTGTTTTTCTATTTGATAAAAATCTTCTCCTATTAAATCTGTATTTTCCATATTTTTAAATTGTGTATTAATTAAACATTCGTTACAACCTACCTATAACCCAACCCGGGCGACACCTTAGCTGTGCAAGGCTCGATAACGTTAGCGGTCATTGTATTGAATTACTAATTGAGTGTAACATAACGGCTTCGTTTCCATAACCAGCTATTGCCAATTCATTCGCTAACGTAAAACATTTACTACTCAACGAACCGCTAACAGCAGCTAAACTCAATTTATTAACCTCGCATTCCAGTTCCCTAAAACGTTTAGCAATTAATTCAAGTCCGTTAGGGCTTACCTTATCTCGTCTGTTATTCTCTATAAATGATATAAAATCTTCTGATTTGTATTCCATAATTACATTGTGTTTTAAATTCGGTTAATAAACTAAGTTTAGCTGCAAAACGTTAGCAGTAATGTTTTTAAACTGCCAACGCACCGTAATATTCATCCGTTTCCTCCTTTGTTTTAAATTGTGCAATTGTTGTTACTGTTCCATTTTTTAATATTCTTACAATCCATTTATCCGCCAACTCAGCGTAACTAACTCCAACCTTTTTATTTTTATACATACCTCTTTTTTTTGTAAAAGAGTTTCCATAATTTAATCCTGCCATCGCTAAAAAAGTTTAAAAACACATACTGCTAACAAGCAATTGGTGCTATAATTTTGCCTATTAAGTTTATCGTAAAATTGAAATGTCTGCAAGGCAAAATAACAGACACCAATCGCCAACCGTTATAGGTAATAAAATTTACTACCGTTCCCATTCCAATTTCTCGTTTATAGCCTCGACAATCCATCTGCCAAATTCATCTTGAAAACTTGCTGCTGCATCTAAATCAATAGTTTTATCCTTATTGATGAATAAGTTTTGAATTGCTCCCCAACCTCTTAAATCAGCAAGTTTTTGATGTCCACCATCCTTTTCAATTCCCCAAATAAATTGTCCATCTTCATCGTATTTAGCTTTCACTCCAATAAAATCTGTTACTTTCATAATCCATAAATTTTACAACCTATAACAAAGGCTATAAGCAATTGCCTATCAGCGTTTGTGGTTAATTGAGCAGTATTTACAAGGCAACTACTCATAGCCTCAACCGTTAGTAGCAATTATTTTTTGCTACGTTCTGCACAATATTTACAGTTCCCCTTATGCGTTACACTTCTCGTACCAGAAGCAAAAATCAGATACTCACAACTATCGACTACAAGCACTTCTATATCACTTCCAAAATATTTTTCACCTGTTAAATTTTTCCTTACAGTAGTATCACAACCGCAAAAAATAACAGCTACTAACAGCACCTTTAAGCCATTTTTTATTGTTTCATTTTTCATATTCGTTAATTATTGTTTTAAATTAATATTCGTTTAAACGGCTCAAAGCTGCAAACCGTTATAGGTAATGTTTTTACCCACCGCACTACTCACGTTTATTAATTTTAATCGATTCCTCACTTACCTTTTGAATACACTCCTTTAGAAATTCTAAAACAGCTTTATTTTCCTTTTCAAAATAATTTCCCATTTGAAAAATTTTCTCATCATCAAATTCAAATTCTACTTTTTCGGTTTTAATTTTAATTTTCATATTTATAATTTTAGTTGTTAATTCCTACGCAAAAAACACATACCTATAACCGCACCTAATAAACAGCAAGCCGATTTATTAGCTGCAAAACGTTATAAGCAATGCTATTCAGACCACTGATTCCCACATTTTTCACAACAATATTTTTTACCAGTTGAAAATATTACACTGCTATCACCATCTTTGAAATAAGAAGCTGATACCATTTTCTTGTTCATCCAACAATCGTGTTTAAAAGCACTGCTTATAACAGCGTATATACGCAATGCTTTCATTTTTCCAATTAAAGTTTTCATATATTATTAAATTTTGTATTTCAAATTAAATTTTCGTTAGCACTGCGTATATACGCAAATCGTTATAGGTAATATTATTTTTTATCAGTGAGTTCTAATATACTCCGTAGAAGAACTTCTTGTGATACTTTGTGATGTCTTCTATCAGCATCCCAATAATCTAATCCGTTCCACTCAAATTTATCATAAGCACCGACTTCTCTTGTCATATATAAATATCCCCAAAGTTCGTCCATTTCTTTGCGAAGTTCTTCTACTTCCATTTCTTTAATGTCTTTCATAATTCTATTTAATTTAGTGTTTAAAAAATAATACATACTTATAACAACAAATATAAAACATTTATTCCAGTGTTCCAAATTTATTGTTGTGTTTATATTTATATTCTGTTTTTCAATTTAAGTTTAGTTTAATAAACGTTTTATATTTGCAACCGTTATGTGTCATTTTAAAGTAGACACCATCTAGCAGTTATTCCCACTACCTCATCTAAGTCAACAGACCATATTCTATCAGCTCCTTCAACCGAAATTTCCCTTTCACCTTTTGTTCCGCTAAGTTTTGTCATACTAAACTTTTTACATTTAATTGTCAAAGTTTGACCATTAGACAGAATGAATACTACTTTTAATTTTCCTATTTCCATAATTTTAATTTTAGTTTATTAATAAAAAAACGTCACATAACACACGCTTTGGCAACAGTTTGGCAGACGTATAAGCTTTTGCAAAAACGGTAGACATTTATTATTTTTCTTTGCAAAAGTCCATTAAGCAGTTATCTTTGTTATTAGCGTTTCGGTAGACATTGTTACAAATCAAACCGATTGCAAAGCGATTTAAACTTTGAAGTATTTTAGTAAGTTTTTTCATTTTACTATACTGTTAATTTTATTAATGAATTAAAAAAATCATTTGTGAAATAAACTTGTTTTGACCCTTCAATAAATTTATCAATGTGGTTATTATTCATTGCATTAAACTCTACCTTTTTAATACCTAAACTTTTTAAGACAACCATATCTAAATTGTCAGTAGCAGAAACAAGTTTAAATTCTATTTGGTTATTTCCATTATCTAAAACATATTCTGCAACATTGCTAATAATAAAGTTACCTACTCTTACTGTTTGATTGCTTACTGATATTAAATTTCTCATATTGTTTAGTTTTATAGTGTAAATATACATTATATATATTATATACATCTCATATATTTACATTATTTTTGTAAAGTGCTATAAATCAGATAGTTTAATTTTATAATGGACCCCTAAAAAAGTAAAAGTAAACGAAATACTAACAAAATATTAGCTCATTTTGGCATTATATAAATGGTTAGAAAGCCAATATCCAACCGTTATAACCAATACTACATCATACCTTCGATTTATATACTCTAACCACTTTTTTATCCTTTACTTCAAATACCATATTTATCTTTAGATTTTCATCCATTAAATTTGGTGATAAATATAAACCATCTTCCCATGATTCTGGGTTTATTAATTCATAAGTAATTGGATTAATCATTGGTGATGTTGGTTTAAATTCACTAATTGGAACTGGTTTTTGATAAACGATGTTTGTATAAATTTCTCCCATTTTATTTATTTTTTTGTAATATTTTATTTAGTGATATCCATCTTTATTGATAGTAATCTATTAACAATTCTATTGTAATCCGGACTCCTTTTATCTAAAGAACCACCGATCTCTTCTATAAGTTGTAGATGATTGTTTTTAAATAATTTATCCAGGTTGGATACGACTTCAGCTCTATTATCAAAAGAGCCAATAATTTTTTCAATTTTTTGTTTTACTTCCATAAATTATTTAAATTGAAACTATAGATGAAACATCATTTTCTTTTTTAATCATTAAAATGTTGTCAGCCCAATCTCTCACCAATTCTCTATGTGTTATCAATAAGATACTATCAAAACTACTTTTAATTTTTTCAAAAAATGGTCTCATTAAAGATAAATTCTCATCAGCCACTTTACCCAATACCTCATCCAATACTATGATATTTGGTTTAGGTAGTGTAGAAACTTTACCTAATACTAATCTAAGAGCTAAAGCCGCTAATGTTTTCTCAAACCCAGACCCAGACTTAACCAATTTAGGTATAAAGTTTTTTATGATCAGGAATTCAACCTCATTCTTATCATTAACATTTAATTCCAATTCAAAATCACAAGCCCCATCTAACATTTGTTGAATCTCTGAATTAATAATTGGTATTACAGATCTTAAAACTAACTTACCAATTCCATTTTTACCAATCATTTTACAATAGATGTCAAATATTTTTTCAACATCTAATTCTTTCCTAATGGTTTCTATTAATTTGGTTTTATCAATTGTTGACTCTTCTAATCTAATGATTTCATTATTATTTTTTTCAATTAGTTTCATAAAATTATTCTTATCAATATCGACCATTCTAATCCTTGAATTAACTCCGGTTAACTGACTTTCTAATTTTTGATTGGAATCAATAAATTCAGTGTTTCTCTCATACTCCTTAAGTTGATTATTCTTCTCTTTAAGGGTTACTCTCATTCGTTCTAAATCAACTTCAATCTTATCTTTCATTAAAGATTTTCTATCAATAGAATCTGATTCGGATTTTTGAACATCATATCGACTAATCAATAGATCTAGTTCACCTAATTCAATTACTAACCCCTCATTAATTTTAGTTAATTCAATAGATTTATTTTCACTATCACTAATTTCTTTACTATGGTCAACATCTTCTAATGATCTTTTACAAGTTGGACAAAATTCACCTTCTTTAAGAGCTTTAATGTGACTACTTAATTTATTAATCTCACTAATATTACCCCTCCTAGAAAGTTCTACTTCATTCCTACTATCTTTAGTTTTTTTATGTCCATCTTCATCATATGTTGATTTACCTAAAGTTTCTAATTCTTTAATAATAGTATCTAATTCCGCTTTTTTATTAACACCATTTTTAGTTAATAAACCAATATCAGTTTTTAATGTCTCAGGGTTTAATTTTAAAATCTCAGGATCTATTTGAACTTTTTTAGATAGTAACCCATCTCTCTCGTAGTTCAATTCTTCAATCGTTTTAATGGATTCTTCCAAACTTTTATTAGTATCATAATTTGATACACCTAAGTTTTCAATCGTAAGACCATTGTTAATGATTTCATTCTTTAACGTTTCAATATTATAAATGTTAGACTTCATAGTTTTTTTAAACTCTGATGTCATTTTCTTGGCGATCTCTTCTTTATCATCTAACACTTCAAGTCCAATAAATTTGGTTAGTGTTTTACCCCTCTCTGTTGGTTTAGAATCAATTAAATCTGTAAGGTTATCACCGGTAGCTATAATCGTGGCCATAAAATCACTTTCACTACCTATGGCTTCAGCGATTTTTTTAGTGGTGTCTTGTGTTTGTTCACCTTTTAAATCTTCCTCTGTACCATCTGGTAATATTTTTTTATATTCAACAGATGATGATACACTCCACCCACCAGCTTTTTTGGGTTTTCTATTGATAACTCTTTCAATCATAAAATCATCACCATCAATCTCAATTAAACCTTTAACTCTAACAATATTACTTTCTCTAAAACTATTGAAAATATCTTCATTTTTTTCTGTCTTAGTAGTTTCACCAAAAAATAAAAATTTAAGGGCGTCAACTGAAAAAGTGGTATTATGGGAAACAATACCATTTGTATAGTATTGATGTACTTCCGCTACTTGTATGTCATATAAAGTATCTTTAAAATCCATTAATTTAATACTTTTAACTTTCTTAATACCATCAATCGTCTGTATTGGTGTATCAACTTCAATTTCTTTAAGGACAACAAATTCACCATCTTCTTTTTTCAATTTATGATAATCAGCCCCTTCCACGTATTTACCATCTTCTAATTCACATCGATAAACATCAGCATTTTCTTCCGTAATACCACACCATTCAATATCTTTGAATCCATAAGGTGTACTAACTTTAAAACTTAAATCACCATATTTTTTATAAATTTCATTTAATTCACCTATTGTTAAACTTTTCTCCATTTTATTTTTTTTATTTTAAAAACTATTTTTATTTATACAAACTTTATTAATATCCATTAACTTTTAACCAGTTAAATTTAAAAAATTTTTACACTTATTAATAACACTTTCTTTATTTTTTTTATATTCAGAATCCCAAACGACTAATAACTCAAACCCATGTTCATTAGCTATATTTTTTTTATTCCCATCTTTTTCCCAAATTTCTTGGGCTGACAAATACTTCCTAAATGGGTTTGGAGTATCAGTTTCATTATAAATCTCTGGGTTAGCATGATAGACATCACCATTATATTCAATAATTTTCTTATTTTTTAAATCGGTAAAGTCATACCTATAAAACCCATTAGAATTATTTAACACAAACTCCCCACCCTTTTTTGCGAATAAAAAATAATTTAATTCATTAACCTCAATATTTTCAATTAATTTTAAAAATAATTCTTGACTTACTTCTGAATAACCTGATTTTAATTTACCATTTTTATATAAACTTTTTTGCCAATTATTTTGTCTCTGCACAAATATTTTTCGTCCATTTTCTTCACCATGTTTCTTTAAACATTTCTCTAAAGAAAATGTATTTTGTCTTTCTGACCTTAATTTCACCGCTTCCTCATTAGAATAACCTTTATTTAACCAATATTCTAAATTAGCTGAACCTAATTTACCATTTTCACTCCTTTTTTCCATTCTACTATCCCATATTTGTTTACCCTCAATTTCACCAAATCTAGCGATACACCCTCTTAGAGAGACCAATTTCTGACCTTCTATTTGTAGAATAGCTTCGGACTCTGAGTACCCCTTTTTAATCCAATGTTCTTTATTTACCGGTCTTAATGTCTTAATATGTTCTAATATTTTATCCTCTGGTAAGCCCCTATCTAACCAATACTTTTCACTATATGGTGAACTTTTCGGTATTTTAACATTATTCATTTTTAACCTATTAATTATTACTTCTCGATCAACACCATATTTTAAACCAATATTTTTTGTTGATTCAAAATCTTCAGTATACATTTTAATCATATCTTTAATTTCTAATTCCGTGAATTGTTTTTTATTACCCATTTTAGTTACATTTTTATATAAATATAACCGACTAACCAAAAAGGTAAATAAAGTAATATATTTATTTTAACTCATCTGGCAAAAAACCTAATTTTTTAATGATATATTCCTCATTATAATCTATAAGTACTTGAGTATCAGCCCTAACGCATTTACCCCCCTGGTTTGGTGGGTCCGACACAACCACACTAACACCGTTAAGGTCAGAATAGTTAATTACATTATCATCACCAAAACTTAATAAGTTATCAATCTCAATAGTTTTAATAAACCATTTACGATATCTATAATCAGTATCTTTAATTAGTTTATATTCCTCATTAACTTTATCATCCAACTTAACGATACGATCCCAATTAGTTTCAATTTTTTCTCTATCTAACCATTCTTTAAATAAGTTTTTTTGATATGTAGTATCCATAATATTATCAACCACACCATCAGACAATCTTATTAACTCTGGTTTATTACCTTCTTTAACCGCCCTAAAAATAACATTAATTGATGTGGGTGGTACACCATACTTTTTTGAGAAATAAGCTTTAATTCGTTGTTTACCTTCATTTGAATTATTTTCCGGTCTATCATCCCAATAAACTTTTACTTGTGCCTTTGATGGTAATGTACTAGTTACTCCGTCTTTTTTAATCATTTCTTTTTCCATATTATTTGTTTTTACCCTTTATTATATCATATAAATTTGAATTACCAAACCAACCGGTTTTACCTTCACCATAAATGTCATCATCCACTTTAATTGGTGGTTTAACAATTTTTATTTCTTCTTTTTTTAAATCAATATCAATCTCATACTTTTTAACCTCATCATTATCTTTAACAATTTCATCAATTACCGGTATTAATGGTTCTTCTTTAATCGTTTCCTCAACAACTATTTCAACCTCATTTTTTTTACGAAAAATCTCTGGAACTGAACCAAATTTTTCAGTGGTAAAAGCTTGTCTTATTAATTTTAAAATAAATGAATTAGTATCCTGGATATTGTTTACACGACAATATTCAGTAATATCATATTTTAATTTTTCTGGTAATTGATTAATCATCAAATCTATCAAAATTTTGGTAAAATGGTAAATAGTAATCATTAAATAATCCCACTACACTACCATTAAATGATAATACACTCTCAATTGAATTGATTCTTGAGTATATTTTAAAATATGTATTAGGTTCAATATTATCTAATGTTCCAATACATTTTATACCTTGAATTAATTCTTTCATTATGAATTGACTAATATCTCTTTATCGGATTCAATATCATCTAAAGAGTTTATTTTAAAAGTATAGAATCCATGATCAGTATCTATATCAACTTCTTCATATTCTTTTGACATTAAATCCCAAACTAAATATCCGTGTCCGTGGCCAGCCGATTCAGCGAAATCCTGTTGAATGAATGATCCACTATAAATTATGGGAATACCTTTATAAGATAATTTTTGTCTCATATGTATATCACCTAACATAACAATATCCAAATTTTCAAATTGTGTTAAATCCCCACCCTCAATATCAAAACCTAAATCAGTTCTTGATCCAGTTAACGGACCATGGTATAAACCTATATAAGTTTTATCTTTACCATACTCTAATTTAACCTCATCAATATTAGGTCTTGAATTACCATCAATCATTGAGTATGGACACCATACAACATTATCGTCCACATCACAAACACTATGTTTATAATAAAAAATGTTTTTATTTCTCATCATCTCAACTATCGGTGTGATACTATCTAATCGATCAGTATTATGTTCTAATAAATCGTGATTACCAGGTATGATGATTGTCTTACATCTTACCGCACACTCATTTAGAAACCAACTTAATACCATACTAAGTTCATTTGATATAGTAATCTTTTGATGTACTAAATCACCAAGTATAGCTATCCTAACTTCATCAGGACTATATTTAGTGAGTATTAAATCAACTTCTTTAAAGAACTTTTCAGCTTGTTCTCTATATTCTTCATGTCTTTTAAATGTTCTGAAATGTAAATCAGCTATGTGTATAATTTTTTTTATCATTTTATAAATTTAGTTAAAATTTTTTACTTAATCAAATATTTTTTCATATCCATATTTAAAATTGTGTTAACAACTTTTTTTGGTGTTCTATACTCTTCATACTCCCCATCTTCTTTTAATAGTACCACAACACAACCCAGTAAATTAATATTTTCATATTTACTACCTTGTAACATTTTTATCATTAATTTACCATAAAATGGTAATTGTGCGTAGTAATGACCTAAAGCTGTACTTGGTAAATCGTTAAATGGTGGATACATTTTTTTAGTGAAGATTGTTTCTAAGAAATTTTTTGGTTTATTGGTTTTCCAATCAGTTATCACTAACCCATAACCATCACCTTCTCTATTTTTCATCAACCAAACTTTGTCTGGTTGACCGGTATAACCTAAATGTGGATCACCTAAAACAATTTCCGTATCTATTAAAACAGCCCCACGTTCATTCATTAAATTTAAATAATTAGTTCCGGCTCTAACCATATAATCACCAACCTTTATTTGGTTAGAATCACATTCAAAAATTGGTTGTCTAACTTCCTTATTTAAATTAAACATTTTTACCGATTCAATTTCCAATAGGTAATGTACTCTACTACCCATATTTGTTGACATTAATCCAGCTTCAGCCCACTCCTTAATTAATTTATCTTTTAAGATAGGATCACCCTTACTTTTTTTAAACGCGGCTTCCTCGGTGGGGAATTCATCATAGAATAGTTTTAGTACTTTTGAAACAGATGGGTAATCATCTCTAAGAGTCCCAGTAAGATCTTTCATTCTATATTTATGTTCATCTTCAGTAAAGTCTAACTCTAACTCATTTCTTCTTATACTTAATAATTCTTTAATCTCATTGGAGATATCTAATAATTCTTTATCCATTATAATAAACTTTCTTTTAATTTAAATGATTTTTTTAATAACTTGATTATGGCCGGTTTACCGAAGTTTTGATGTAGTTCTGATAAATCATACCCCTTGGGCATTTTAATTACTCTTATCTTACCATATAACCTTCCGGAGTTTAATTTTTTATATACTTTAATACTATCTTCCCAAGCGTCATCATCTAAACAAATAACAACATTCCCACAAGCCTTTAATTGTAATTGTTCATTTAAATAATCAGATACCACTTTACCAAGTAAAGGTATTGAGTTAGGTACTACTATATGATCAAATACACCCTCCACTAAATATATTGTAGAATCCCAGGATAATCTACCCTCATTAAATATAATAATATTTTTATCCGCTTCTGGGTTAATATATTTAGGTTTTTGATTACAATATGTCCTTGAAACAAAATAATTATATGTACCATCAACAGCTAATGATGGGACTACAATTTTACCTCTATAGTCACCTTCAACCACATAATGAAAGTCAAATTTTTTAATTATATCCTCATTAATGTTTCTTGAACCTAAGTATTTAGTAGCTCTAAAGTGTTCTTTACCATTACCATTTATGATCGGAATAAATTCTTTCTCTAAACCACCAACCTTTTCTTTTTCTTTTTTATCAGCGTAATTCTCATCTGGGATTAGTAACTCATACTTTTTTTGATGTCCTTTATTACCAAATATTTTAAATAATTTACGTATCGTACCTTTAGTACCATTTGTTTGTGAACAAGACCAACATTGAAATACCCCAGCGTGATAATTAATTTCTAAATTACCTTTACCATCACCATCATATGAACCTTTCTCTTCGGAACATGTTGGACAATCAAAACCGATTTCACCTTTTGATTCATCGTGTTTTCTAATTGTACCTAAAACATCACATAAAATATCTACTACCAATTCTGACATAGATACAATTATAGTAAAAAAAAATTAGAAAGGAAAATTTATTACCAAATACCTTGTTTTTTCATAGCACCTCTTACACAAGCGAAAGCGTC
>Ga0207909_1000371_pt1 | contig 15433 bp, 26 predicted proteins | sample LakMenEpi05May10_FD_150672 | JGI IMG/M metagenome (GOLD analysis project Ga0207909, IMG submission 150672) | Freshwater microbial communities from Lake Mendota, WI - 05MAY2010 deep hole epilimnion (SPAdes) | ecosystem: Environmental > Aquatic > Freshwater > Lake > Epilimnion/Euphotic zone ...
TAAAAACCTAAAATCTGTCCAGCCTTGGCGACAAAAAACATATTGCAATATCCGCACAGCAAGGGTTTTGTGTTTTGGCAATATTCCCCCGCAGCCGTCCCCAAACCAGTAAAACAGACATCCGTTCCCAACCTGGACCAATGTCGCCAAAATCAAAATCTTGTAACACGCCTCAAACCCGCATTCTCTCGTTAAAAAATCTGCGGGGGAGTATAACATAAGGTGCGCCAAAAGTAAAGGGAAGATGCAAAGAAAAAAGGGCAGTTTCCTATAAGAAAGTGATCATCTTCCCAACTTTATTTTTGATTTTAATCAATATATTGTGCAAACACGCACCTATGTCTAAAATTCTTGTAATACGTTTGTAATATAAAAATAAATTAAAAAAGTGGAGCAGCTAACATACGATCAGAGTCCTAGCGGTAATGGCTTGAGTTTAATCCTTAGCCCAAAATATGTTAAATTTTGGGCTAATTTTATCAGGCTTTTCTTAACATTCAACACCTTTGGATATTTCTATAGATATAGAAATCCATAGCTCATCCTCATCATCTTTGACGGTAGATTCAGGCGGGGAGACCACCTTGTAATTGTTGTAAATCTCTATATGGCTATATATTTCTGGCAAAACATCTTCTGCTTTGTATTTCCTGTTAAATACAAACGCTAATTTGATTACAGTTCCACTAGGGACGGTAATAATACCATTTTGAAACATACCAAGAACATTTGCTGTGTGCTGGATATTTTGTAATGCTAATGCAGATAATTTCATGTTTTTCCTGTTTTTCTCTTACTCTTTTATAGTAACAGGATAACAAATATTTGTCAAGGGGTTTTAAAAAGTTTTTTTGGAAATTTTTTAGGACTTAGGCAACATGAAATAACCCAGTGTCCTTATGCACTGGGTTACTAATTAGAGCTATCCTCTTTAGTGTTTCTATGTCTTGAGATGCCACATATTCCCTGAATAGGACAAATATTTTAATCCTTAGCACTCTTGGGAGGTAACTTTAACTTTCCTATGAGAGGAATATTCTGTATTCACTACACTGAGGAGTTAAGTCATTGATCATAATTTTATTTTAAATTTTCCCTAAAAAACCCCTTGACAATATTTTGTTATCCTGTTACTATATAAGAGTGAGAGAAAAAGATTACCAGGAAAATAAAATAATGAAATCTGCAAAAGTAACAACAAAATCAGGGCATAGTTGGACAACTAGCATTAATGGTACTTATCAATCAATTGTTAAGTATTTCATGGGAAAAAGGTTTGATGTAGGAGTATATCCTCAAGAAAAAATGGAACAGGTGGTTAGTGTTGAAGTTTTTGATCATGATGGTACTCCAGAAATTGTTCTGCCACATATAGCAAGATTGCACTACAAGCCCACTGGAAGCATTACCTATGGGGTAATGTATGACCAGGGAGTTTACAAGACTTTTCGCTATTTATTTAATGCAAAAAATTGTCTAGATAATACTCCTATTCATTTAGTGCAGCTTTATGCCTTGAGTCATTCTGGATTGACCTTTCTAAATTCTGATTATGAAATAACTGTAATTGAATAAAACCCAGCAAAACAAAAGCACCTTTTTTGAGAGGTGCTTTTCAACTTCCGGATCTGGTTTTTGTGAGAAAAAAGATTACCGGAATATTTAATTAAAATAACACGGCATAAAGGGCATTGTCAAGATGATAGATGATAACGAACTAGAAAGACTACTCAAACTAAATAAGAAAATGACAAGGGCAGAGTATTCAGAACTCACCGATGAGCAAAAAGCAGAACGCAAAAAAGCCCAGATGATTCTCGCGCAGATAAAGTACCGAGACAACCCTGAAATTAGAGAACGAGAACGAAAACAAGAACGAGAACGGAAACAAAATAAAGAGAAGACGGAACAGGAAAAAGAACAGGAAAAAAAATACAAAAAGGAATATTACCAACTAAACCGGGAGAAGTTGAAACAACAAAGTAATGAACGTTATTACCAACAGAAGGAAAAACATAACGAATAAGAAACCAGAAAAACCATCAACGATTGATGGTTTTTTGTTGCCTAAAAATATTCCCATTTACCGCAGGGATGACTTTAAAATTAGCAATAAAAACACGGTAAAGCTCTCTATTCTCAAGAATAAAATACTTTTAAAACCCCTTGACAATATTATTTGATTTTGTTATATTAAGGGAGTGAGAGAACAGATTACCAGGACACAAAAATAATGAAAGTAGCTTTGACCCTTACCTGTGATAAGTGTGGCTGTAGTGATTATTTAGGCAAGGATGAGGTATTATGCCACCCTTGCAAAATAAAAAGCCTGTGGCAGTCAATTATTAGATATCAGATGGAAGAAAAAACTTGCTCAAGTACAAATTTTACTAGGGAACAAATTGAAAGTTTAAAAAAAAGAGTTTTAAAATTAGAAGTTGCACAAGCTTTATTTGATGATCCTAATATATCAGTAGATTATTTATTTGAACTTGCTGATAAAGCCTCTGAGAAGGGAATAATAGCTGATATTGTATCTAAGGTTGGAATAACAACTTTATTGCTAAATATTGAAGCCTACAAAGGCACTAGGATGTCAGAAGAAGATATTGTTTATGATCTTTGTGAGTTTCTTATGACATAACCCATTGAATCAAATGATAAAAACACCCCTAAAAGTTGAATTTTAGGGGTGTTTTTTATGTCTAAAAATACTCCTAAATTCGTGGAAGTGCGAGAATTTTAACCAACTTAAAACACGGTAAACTGTCACTTTTCAGACTTCAAAATACTTTTAAAATACTTTCAAAAACCTATTGACAATATTATTTGATTTTGCTATATTAAGGGAGTGAGAGAAAAAGATTACCAGGACATAAGATTATGCAATTCAAAATAGGACAGGTTTACACAACAAGTCAGAATCAGTCTTTCTCTATTAAAATTATAAGAAGGACTGAAAAAACAATCTGGTTTGAAAGTATGTTTGATGGAGAGGATCTGGAGTTTGCATCCAATGGAAAAAAGAGGGTAGAATTTAGATATGGTAGAGAGGTGATAATAGATGGAATGTATACTTTTGAAGCAGCCCCAATTAATAGAAATTTTTAAGAATGAAAAGAGATATGTAATATTGGTAAAGTATTTTAAGAAATCACAAAAAACACCTCTAGGATTAGATCCTAGAGGTGTTTTTTTATATCAAATTCATGGATTGAGACGCTCCCAGCTTCCCGGTTTTTTGGGGGACTTCATCTAGAAATCGTTGGTTTAAATATTCGGCTGTGGCGGTAAAAGCAGCGTCTAAAGTTGTTTTATAATTGTCCGCAAAAACCTGCGGCAAGTTACTACTTGACAACGCCCGATCAGTCCATCGGTTTCCTTGTCTCTCATGCAAGTCATAGGCGTAGGGTGCTGACCATTGGTAATCAGCAATGGTTACAGTTAATTGTGGTGGTGTCTAGCTTCTCCAGATTGGCATTTTATTTTTATTTTTCCCATATCCCTCGACAATAAGCATATAACCCTCTATCTTGAGGGTTTTTTAGTCAAAAAAAATATTTTAAAAAAACTTTCAAAACCCCTTGACAAATATTTGTTATCCTGTCACTATATAGGAGTGAGAGAAAAACAGGAAATAAAATAATGGATTTAATTGATTTAATTGTAGAAAATTGTGAAATATCTTGCATGGGCAATGTCCAGCAATGCCTATACACAGATGCAGATTTTAAGGCAGAGTATAGAGGGTGGAAAATTTACCTAAGTTCCCCTCCCAATGGTGGGATATTAGGTTTTGAGATAATTCATGAAAATAAAGATTTATGGCTTGGCTCGCTTACTTTTCTAGACTTTGATTATTGTGATAGTGATGGGATAGTTGCTTATGCCAAGGAAAATATAGATAAGGTAGAAACCTATCTGGCAAGTATATCAGGTCAACTACAGTTATTCTAAACAAGCTAAAAGTACACCCATCAGGGGTGTACTTTTAGCTCTACAAAATTTGTGAGAGTTCAATCAAAATAGAGGGTTTTAGGAAAAATTTTTAAAATATTTCCTAAAACCCCTTGACAATATTTTGTTAGTTTGTTACTATAAAAGAGTGAGAGAAAAAACAACTAACAGGGCAAAATGATTACAATCAAATCAGAAGATTTTTCTTGTCTATCCCACCTTGACGGAATAGACAAGCATAATGGTTGGACAATAAAGTATTATGCCCCCAATGGTGGCATTTTAGCATTAGGCATATCAGACAATCAAGGCAACTATTTCAGTGTTGCCACTGACCACATAGACCCTCTAAATACAGATGACCATTTTGTTTATGCTAAAAAAGTAATTGATCAAATGTCATAAAACTAGAAAGTTTGCAATAAGTTTAAGTTTTTAAACACAAAACCCTTGGATTAGTGATAGTCCAGGGTATTTTTTTAGTCATCAAAAAATATTTTAAAAAACTTTCAAAGCCCCTTGACAGATATTTGTTATCCTGTTACTATATAAGAGTGAGAGTTGAGAAATAAAGGTAAAACCATGAAAAATGTGTGTGAATATGCAAAAGAAATTTTTGCAAAAATGGTTGAATTAGGTAATCAAAAAAACTGGACATTTTGGATGTCTGATCAGAGCCAAACAAAACAATTGCTAGGTGAAGCTGTCAAAGCTTGTCATCTTGAGGTCGAGTTCTCTGAAGACCAGGAACTCTATGAGGGGGACATTCAATGGTTGATTCAAAATGCCCCTGACTAACCAACTAACAACCTGTACTAATGCTAGTAAATTCAAGAAAAGCATGAAAGTAGGTTAAAAAAATGGGGTGAACTATCACCCCATTTTTTATGCTTTATTTAAATGAAGATGTAGTCTTAAAACAATGACAACTGCTGATAACCGGGTTTAATCTTCTCAATCTCTACCTGTTCTTCTACACTTAATCCCCTCTCAGCAATGGGTGTGTTTAGGCGTTGGTGAATAATGTCAACATATTCACGTTCTTTCTCAATGCAGATATAGTTTCTGCCGAGTTCTTTACAGGCTAGTGCGGTTGTTCCACTGCCGGCGAAGGGGTCAAGGACTGTACCACCTTCAGGGGTAAGCATTTCTACCAGTCGCTTCATGATTTCTAATGGTTTTCCCGTGGGGTGATATATCCCAGGATTATTTTGATAATCAGGACGCTTGCTTTGCGGCGGAGGCAAAAAAGACCACACATTTGTGAAGTTAGCAAATTCTGGACTTCTATCTCCAGCACTGGCAAATCTTCTATATTCTGGTAGCTTTGACACAGACTGAATACGGTGACTGTGATTATCTCCTGTTTTGAGTTTCAGTCTGAGATCCTTTATGTATCTATCAATTCCCTGAAGTGTGATAATATCTACTAAAATTCCTGGTAGTTTAACATCTTCATATCTTCCTGTTGTTTTATAAAATTTTTTCTTGTTTAAAGTATAAATAATAATATCTTCGTGTGATCTAAAAAGTCTTGGAGATTGCACTACACCTCTTTTCACCCATGAGATATGTTCGCAATAATGTAGCTTTTCATTATTAGCTGAATTAATCCAATTAACGATAGTTGGCATTTGTCCAAAGAACGCATAAAAGCCATTGGTGACTCGTTTTACTTCTTTGGTAAACAGTGGAATATCAACCACAGAATCCCATTTAGCTAGTCCAATACCATAAGGCGGGTCTGTGATTACCGCGTCAATAGAACCGTCAGGAATATCTTTTAAAACTTCAAAACAATCACCATGAATAACTTGATTGATCATGTCCTGGCTATCAAATAAAGTACATGATTATTATATCAATATGTGTAGTTATATTGGCGATTACGTGGTATAATTGAGATAACCAGCACTTCAAAAGGTGGGAACAGCCACCCACGAAGTCTTATCGCTGGCGTTAACCTAACTAACAGGACAACATGACTAGTTTAACAGCTTTTAATTTTAATAACAATCAAGTCCGTATTTTAGTGATTGACGGTGAACCCTGGTTTGTAGCCAAGGATGTCGCGGAAATTTTTGATTATGCTGATTTATCAAAAATGCTGAATCTTGTGGACGCTGAAGATAAAGACATAATTAATCCAAAGAAAATAGACTCCGCCATTTTGGCGGAATCCTTTAATAGCAATACTTTCAAAGTTTCAATCATTAATGAGTCTGGATTATATGCTTGTATCTTTGGAAGCCATAAACCACAAGCTAAAGAGTTTAAGCGGTGGGTAACATCACAGGTATTGCCAAGTATCCGTAAGTCCGGCACTTATTCAACCCTAAACCCAATACCCCAAGTCCAGGAAAATTGCTATTGTTTTTCGCTTATAATTTAAATATGCAAATGGTGATTATTTTCCATTTTTACTTGTACTGGAATGAATCAAAAAAGATTTCTGAAAAGTGGAGTTCAGATCAGTCGCTTCCGTTTTAATGTATCAGCTTTAGCTTAGTTTTAAAAGGGTATGGCTAAATTGCACAAATCTAGGATTTTAGATATGAGGACATGGCTTAAAGTCCTAGACAATCTTCCTTCGCTAGAGGAACTAATAGGACATACCTGTTACAGCGGCGGGGCTTTTGCCCATACTTGCGAATTTTGCAAAGCCAGAGGCAGCAAGCACGTCGAAGCCGCCTATACAGTCGTTTATGACTGCGAGATGTTCGACCCGCCTAATAATATCCAACAGGCTAAACTCTGCTTTAAGTGTTCAAAGCCAGCAGTGGAAACTGTTGGAATAAGTAAATAACCCGTAGAAAAATGAAACTTAATTAATTGTGGTTATGAAGTTCGGCTTAATCCAGCGAGGGTGTCATGAAAATAGAAATTAATTCTTGTGGTCAAATATTTGTCCGAGTCAATAACTACCTTATTACCTTCAGTGGACTTCAAGATTTGATAAGACCTTTTGGATATTTTTGTATTGCATCTTTTAATCTATCAAGGATGGAGTATGAAAAACTTTTTCTTATTGAACCTGATTTAGCAGGTGATTCAAAAATGAAATTGCCAAGGGGCAGGTATAACGGGCAAGTTATTGATGGGTTTGAGGTAAAGTTTCAACTAACTCTGCTTCATTGGAAATGGGTTTATATAGATTGGTGGAATTATGGTTTTCTCGTATTTCATTTTGCTTGCTTTAAGACTTGGGTTCAGTGGCATTATGCAACGAGGAATAGAAGATGAAAACTTACACTCCCTGGTTAGTAACTAAATTAAACCCAACTGTATCTGGAAATGGTAAGAAGTCTTGTAATGTCGCTTTCTCAGAGAACGACGCGCCAATTTTAGCGATCGCACTTGATTCTAAATTGGTGTGCAATTTGTATAGTTCACCCCATAATTCACTTAAAAACTTCTATTTTTCTATATTGGCTTGTATTCTACTGGTACTTCAGGATATTTTTTATTACCAATGATATCATAAAAATACCAGTAGTCAATTTTGTATCTGAGTGGTCGTCTTTTCAGTGTGAGCCATTGTCTGCTTTCCACTCTTAATGGTCTCCAGTCTATTGGGGTTACTGTTACCCCTTTTTTCAATTTTTTGGTTCTATCTTGATAGCCAACGCAGTCTATTCCTAATTGCTCACAAGCTTCAGTCACTAGCTGATCATCACACCAATTAGTTGCTCCAGTAATGTCAATTGTGATCTTTGTTTCTTCTGTGGTTTCAAATGTAATAAACATTGTTCTTTCTCCTGCTGTTTTTTTCTCTCACTCTTATATAGTAACAGTCTAACGAATATTCGTCAAGGGGTTTTGGAAAGCCTTTTAAAATATTTTTTGGTGACCAAAAAAAATACCCTCAAAATAGAGGGTTCACTGCGTTATTCACCTTGTTTTTCTTTCTTGATTTTCTCCTTTAATTTTGCCCGCTTCAGTCGCATATACTCTCGCATATACTCCCGTTTAGCATCCTTGCGTTCGCGGTCTAATTCTCGCTCGCGTTCCCTGACTTCGGGTTTTTCACGGTATCTCTTTCTTCGCGCCTTCCCTTTTTCAGATTTTTCGTAAGTAGCTTGGGCTTTTTTTAAATTCTCGTCCATTGTGTGTTATACTCCTAATATTCCTGTTGGACTCTCACAATTTTCGTAGGGATGAAGAAAGCACACCTCATGAGGTGTGCTTTTGGTTTTATATGCAAATTGTGTACTGGAAAATACTCCCTTTTTTACCTTGGCTTTGAATAAAGAATTTTGCTTTAATTCTATTGTTATCATTTGTCACAAGAATAACATCAATCCATCCATTGAATGTGTCTATTAATTGTTCTATTGATTCTATGGTTGTGCTGTGGCTGCCATAGCTGTTGTTAAAGTCTTTTTCATGTATTGTCAGCATTTCTCTAATTCCTGCTAGTTATCTGAACTCTCACTCCCAAATAGTAACAGTCTAACAAAATATTGTCAACCCCTAAATTAAAAGTATTTTTTACTAGGGGAAAACTCCCCAAAATACCATGACACCGTATGCCATCCTGGGGAACGTTACTAAATCTTGAATCATCAACACAGCAAGCCTTGTCGGTAGAATCCCAAGGTGAGAGTAAGATCACGCTGTTTGAAGAATTTGAGCCTAATCCTGGCGGACAAACTAAGTTTCTTGATATGATGGGGTGGCAGGACGCAGAACCCCTAACGCAGAGATGGGGTTGTCTGTTATCAATTTAATAGGTTTGATACCTGTTTAAAATGGTCGTAAGCAAGCAAGTTCCACCATTTTAAACAGGTATCGTTTTTGCATAAAAATACTGCAAATATTCCACTTAAAAATGCTTGACTTTTGGTGTTAACCAAAGTATTATAGATGAAGTAAACAAAAACAAAAACAATGAAAAATTTAACTAGCTACACAGTTACCTGCATCTGTGAAATTACTGGCTCTATCACAGTAAACGATTGCAAAACATGGGAAAAAGCAGCCAAGAAAGCTGCGCCTGAAATCCAAGAAGATATTGAAATACTGCATAATATAGTTCAAGATTTTGAGGAGTTCTGGCAAACTATCACGGAAGATAATTGCAGCGATTGTGGTGATGGTGAATGGGAAGTTAATCAAACCGCAGAATTGTCAATGACGGTTGAGGTCAACGCAAAAAAATGGAAAGAAGCCGCAGAAAAAGCTTTAGAAATCGCTCAGGACGACTTAGGAATAATTTCTGGCGATGATGTTGATATTTATTGGAAACCTATCACGGAAGACATGGTTGAATATTGACACACTCACCGACCTAAAGGCACGGTGATTCTTGACGCTTGACTTTATTTGTTGACCATAGTATTATAGATGTAGTAAATAAAGTCAAGCCAAAAAGTCAAAATTTATCCAAGGAAAATATATTATGTCAGACAAAGACAAAGTAATTATTGCAAAATACGCTCACGGAGAAGAAAGATTGCTTCAAGAAAGTGGGCATATTAAGTTAATAGAACTTATAGAAATGACAAAGAATGACAAGAATATTATTGATCTTGGTGAAAATAATAATGATTGGGATAACATTAAAAAATCCAAATTAATCGAATCATTTATTATTAATCTCCCTGTTCCACAGCTTATTTTCTCTGAAGTAGGATATCATAAATACAAAATTATTGATGGAAGGCAGAGAATAAAAGCCGTAGAGAATTACTTCCATAATAAATTTGTGCTGACCGGATTAAATGTGGTTCAATTCAAATTCAATGGATGTAAGTATAAAGATTTGCCGCCAAAAATTCAGAGAACACTAAATAATTGTGTTATCGGTTATGCAAATATTGTTTCCAATGGCGATTTATCATCAAAAGAAGTAAATGAGTTTTTAGACTCTTTGGCAGATCGGTACAAGCAGTAAAAGGAGGACTAAAAGTTGAAAAACTTAGACTTAAATATCAATCATTTTCAGGATTATAGAATTGAAACACTCTTTGCTAGAGAGAAAAACAGAGAAATGACTATTATTGTTGTTCCTGAAAAATCAAATGTTACCTACAAAGTAACAAATCGTCGTGGCGATTGGGGTAATTACGAAGGGTCAAGCCTAGAGGACGCGATCGCCGCATACAACGAAATGTAAAAATTATTTGGGCATTGAAATTATATTTTTGCTGCCCAAGTAGATCAAATAATTAACAATTTTAAATAAAAACAGGATGCCTATATGCAAAATGCGTCAATGTCACAGGATATTTCCAAATTAGCTGACTTAATGGAAGTCGAGCTAAAGCAAATAAAACGAAGCACAATAAAGACACAAATGCCCACATCTATGGATGTGAGATAGAGCAGGTAAAACCAGCAATAAATACTCCCCAAGAAAACACTTACTTTCGTTTTATTGTTTTTATGTCAAAAGATAAAAATAAACAAAGACTAATAGAAATATCAAGCTCAAGCCTAAACAGATTAATAAATCTAGTTTATTTTTACTAATTAAAATGTAAAAAACCGAAGATAATTTATGTCAATTCAGAATCAAGCAAAACAATTTGCAATATTTAAGCATGACAACCAAAAGTATGAGAGTGTGCCATACATAATTCACTTAAATCATGTGGTAAGTGTTTTGACTGAGTATGGTTATGCAGAGGAAGATGAAATTATGTCCGCAGCTTGGCTGCACGACACGATAGAAGACACTAATACCAGCCATTTAACTTTGTTTTTTGAGTTTGGCAAAGAAATAGCAGATATCGTTTGGGCGGTTTCCAGTGAACCAGGGGAAAACAGGCAGGAAAAGTTTATAAAAACAGCACCAAAAATATTGTCCAACAAGAAAGCTATAATTGTTAAATTAGCCGACAGGATAGCCAACACAGAGGCTAGTTTGGCGGCAAATAAACGAAACCTCGTCCGAATGTATGAAAAGGAGTTCCCATTGTTTTATAGACTCCTTTATCGAGGCGATTTGCCAATGTGGGAAAAGCTCAAAAAATTAAATCAAATAGATTAAGCAATTCACAAATTATTGAGTTTAAAAATAACCGCACTGAAAATTCTAAGTGCGGTTATTTTTAAATATTTAGTCTGGTTTCTCGGTTTTACAAACATAACTGAATAACGCTAATGTACGGACACTTTATCTAATTTTGTATTGACTTTATAGGAGTAATTGTATATATTGTAAGTGTGCAAAACAAAATCAAAACCGCACAAAATAAAAACACAAACAGCAAAACCCAAATGTTTAATTTCACAATTTTCTCTTTAAATCCTCCCACCAATAAACATGGACTTGCATCACCTGGAACGCCATGGCAGATAAAGCAAGAAGGGGATCAAAAAAAAGAAATAGACAACTGCTTAATAAACGGAATTGAGTTGCGACCTGGAGAAAGAATTGCTTTTACTGGAATAACATCAAATAGATTATCTATTTCTACAGTTAAAAAGTATGGTGAGAGGTGGGAAATCTGCCTAGATTGGGATGGCAACACTCTTACTTTATTTCCAGAAAAAGAATATGTAGATCATTGTCCAACAAAAATTATATTTTGATGTTCTTACCAATTAAAATACAAGAAGACAATTTGTGAAGATAATTAAGACGAAATACTTAAACACACCTAGTGGCTTCTCTGACTTGCTAATTTTACAGCACGTTAACTATTCTTTATTATTGAGTTTTTGAATGCCACGAGAAACGAAGAGGATTTATTTAAATTTGAAATGGTTGATGATGATTACGCGTTGCACAAAGGTGATAAAAAATTTGAAAAATAAATAGTTTCCAGCCAGCGATCTCTAAACCCAAAAGCAAAAAAATCAAAACACAAAAAACAAAATGGAAAAATACGTTCAGCTAACGTCCTGCAGAATGAAAGCAATCAATGCCTATCTTGTAGAAGAGGGCAAAACCTTTCACCATAATGATTATGGGACTCCCATAGATGAAGAAAACCAAGAAAGGGCGCACCGCAATAAATGCCACACAGTGCAGATAAGGATTGACAATCTTCCCGACGGTATTTACCGTTTTGTTGAAGCTGGTGGCGCAGACAACACGAAACTTGTGAAAGGTTATTTGAAAATTGCTAATGGCGAGGTTGTGGAAGAATCCCAAAATCTGAGCGCATTAATAGTTGGCGAACAAGCAAATACATTACCAGAGCTAGAAGGCAGTCAAAAACAAATTGACTGGGCTTTATCTATCCGGGAAAAAGCGATCGCTAAATTCAACAAAGCCAACGGAGAAATTCCTGAAACGTTGACTAAGACCACCAGTGCTAAGTGGTTCATTGAAAATAAAGATTCACTGTAAAGCAAGCACAGCTTTAATTAAATAACCACACTGAATCCCTGTTTTCAGTGTGGTTATTTTTGGTTAAAAACCAATTAATTACTTGGCTACAAAAGCGCAAAAAATAGTTTCAAAATAGGGTTGACTTTTTTTGTTAGCCATAGTATTATAGATATATAGAAAATAAACAAAACACCAAACAAAAAACAATGACTAGCAAAAATTACGTAACCCGCGACGAAGTTTATAAAATTGAATGATACGCAGAGATTCTTGATAACGAAAAACACCACGATCATAAAATTATTCTAGACGAATACAATGTTTTAAGGTGGGAAGAAAACCCAGAAGTTATAAAAATGGCTGACGAGGTTGGGGTAAACAAATTGATTATAGACCTACAAAATTCGGGATATACAGAAAGTAGCGAAGTCTACCAAAAGCTATACAGAGATATAGGGTATAGCTTGGGCGGATACGGCGATATATTTTGCCATTGCGACGAGGAGGAGTATTACGAAGACGAATAAATTTTTGACCCATACGAATTGCTGGCTAGTAAAGACACTAGAAATGAATCAGCATTATAATATCGGGCAATACTAATAATAAAAAAAGAGCATTAAATTAATGCTCTTTTTTTTGGTCAGCAATACAGCGATCATTGGATGCTGCTTTCGGCAATATCATAGCTTTGTTCAAATATTGATTTTTTGCAAGGGTATAGCTTCCGCCAATCCGTTGGGAATGGCTCAACTATTAGATAGTCGCCAATTGAACACACCATTTCTCCCTCAAGAGTTGGTATCCTTAGAATGGGGCTTTCTTCGATGTCTCGATCATGGTAGACATTGGACTGAACTGTTCTCGCCCAAGAATATACAGCGTCCTTGTTTTCAGCAGTAAATTGTATAGCTTGCACTTTTACAGGTCTTTTTATGAATGTTTTTAACACGCTATTCTCCTTTTCTCGGCTTTTTTGACCAATCTTTTGTGATCATCTTTATCAATCTCGATGATTGCAATAAATAATCATCGAGATTGATAAACACTAATCTCTTATTTGTACTGGCATAGCTAAATATGTCATTTTTGAGCCACCCAAAGGCGTAAAAATTACTGGAGTTAAACTTTGATTTAAGTGCATTTGAATTTCTGAAGATGGTAATTCTTTCAAACCTTCTATTAGATATTTGACATTAAGAGCAATGTCTATATCTTCTCCAGATATTTGTGCTGGCATTGATTCTGTACCACTACCCACATCTTGGGCTTCACAAGATAAAGTAACTTCTTGATTGGCATTATCAATGCTAACTTTGACAATATTGTTTTTCTGATCTGCTAATACAGCAATTCGTTCTAAGGTGCTGATAAATTGCTTTCTTTCTAATGTAACTTGGCGTTCAAATTGACGAGGAATTAATTGCCGATAGGCTGGATATTGTCCTTCTAAAGTGCGGCTTGTTAACCGTTGATTTTGCCAAGCAAAGACTACTTGACCTTGATCTAAGTATACCGCTACAGTATCTTCCGAGGCGGAACTATGTCCTAACATCCGTTGTAATTCCCGTAATGCTCTTGCGGGTACTGTCACTTCTACCTGTTCACTCCCTTCTACAGGACGCTCATTGTTGGTTTCCAGCACGGCTAAACGGTGTCCATCGGTGGCTGCAAATTCTAAAGTGTCTTGTTTTAGGGTTAAATGTACACCTGTCAGGACTTGTTTAGTTTCGTCTGAACTGGTAGCGAATAAAGTCCCTTTTAGTCCTTCAATTAGTGCAGCGGTTGTTAGTGCAATGACTTCATCCTTCCCCAGGACTGGCAATTCGGGAAATTCTTCTGCACTCATTGCGCGTACTTGGTATTTGCCGCTTTTAGGTTTAATGGTAACAATTATACCTTCTCCAGTATTATCTCCTGATTGGTCATCGAGGGTAATTTCGCCTTCTGGTAAGCGTGAGATGATATCTAAGAGGATTTTTGCAGGAAGGGCAATTGTGCCACCTTCTATCACCTTGGCAGTAAAACTGGTACGGATACCTAAACTGAGGTCAAAGGCTGTTAAACTAACTTGATTAGTTTCCGCATCTGCTTGCAATAAGATGTTGGCAAGAACAGGGTGAGTTGGTCTGGTTGGGACTGCACGACTGACAAGAGAGATATTGCTACTTAGATCACTTTGAGGACAGATTAATTTCATCTTTAAAATAGATATGGTGTTTTTTGTTATAACTATTATACCATAGTTATATATAATATGCAAGCAAAACAATTATTTTTAGCCTACAGATTGATAATTCCATCTCAACATAAAGTAAATTATCAATTTATAAAGATTTTAGTTGCTTATTTCTGCCCCAAATTGAATTGCCTACATCAATAAAAAGCTTTTTTCCAGTGGGAATACAGCTTAAAAATAGGGCTTGACTTATTTTGTTAGCCATAGTATTATTGACATACAGAAAAACAAGCACAAAAAAACAATGAAAACGCAAACAAAAACTGAGCAGCCGCAATACGAAAGAATGTTTATATGCAAGGAAAGAAAAAATAATAAATTCCTCGCTGTCGCTGATTCATGGTGGGATAATTACACCGAACAACAAAAAGACCTATTTCTAGAACTGTATATATCGCTTGAATCACCAAACATTACAAAAATCAGAGGATTTATCAAGTCTCTTGGTGCTTTTGAACTTCGCAATATAACAATTGTAGAGTTTGGAGTTATAAGGTCTAAACCTTACACAGGATACACGGGAAGATACAATCACAGCAAAAGAATTATAGAGTTTGACGAAGTGTAGTAAGCTGTTTGTGAGCGTGTCTTGACTGCTGGCGATCGCTCACAACCTCTCCCATATTTAATCTAGAAAAATCGGAAACAATAATCCCGCTTCATGATATTGCATCATGAAGCGGGATTATTGTTTGTTGCCAAAAATTGTGTTCGTTGGAATTTTTTAGCGGCAAAAACATATTGCAATCCCCATATAGCAAGGGTTTTGTGTTTTTGCGATCGCTACCCCACAGCCGACCCAAAACCGCAAAACAGACACTTGCCCCAGCACCCTAACAACGCCCGTGCCACCGGCTTAAAAACCTAAAATCTGTCCAGCCTTGGCGACAAAAAACATATTGCAATCCCCGCACAGTAAGAGTTTCAGCTTTTGGTAATATTTCCCCCGCAGC
>Ga0207909_1000372_pt1 | contig 15356 bp, 11 predicted proteins | sample LakMenEpi05May10_FD_150672 | JGI IMG/M metagenome (GOLD analysis project Ga0207909, IMG submission 150672) | Freshwater microbial communities from Lake Mendota, WI - 05MAY2010 deep hole epilimnion (SPAdes) | ecosystem: Environmental > Aquatic > Freshwater > Lake > Epilimnion/Euphotic zone ...
TGCCTCACGTAATTCCATATTTCCGGCTGCTCTTGCCATTCATCAATCAATCGTGGATTTTCGCCAACTAACAATAACTGAGGATTGGTTGCCATGATTACTGAAACTTGTGGATCTTGATCCATTTTCAACACACTTTTTGCATATCGTGTTGCAGTTTCTGTTTTTCCACATGACTTGGGACCTTTTATAAGTACAGCACCAGAGGCTGACATTTTTCCCTTTAAATCATCTTCAATCAACCTTTTGATATAACTCATAACTTTTACTATAAACCTATCCAAATATAGACATAAAACTGACAATTGTGCATTTTTAAGGATTATTATTGTGCATATTTAAGGATATTTAATGGGCATTTTTAAGGGTGAATCATGGCTGTTGACAAGTATTGATTGTTGTATTGGACACATGCTTCAGTTGTCAAGGATTCCTTGACAACTGAAATAGCTAATAAGCCCTTCTCTTTGAAAAAGTTAGAAATATCGAGATTATTGTTTTGCTTGGTTTGTCAGAAAAGTGACGTGATTTGCTTTTTGGTTGATCCGAAAGCAATATGGAAATAGTTTTTCCTTAATAAAAGGCCAAATCTGCCAAATCCAGCCCTAAATTATTCGTAATCAACCCCTTTGGGACTACAAAATCCTCGGCAATGCCGGGGATTTTTTTATTTTTATGTTTTAGTTATTGATTCATCAACTTTATTTTTCATCAATTTCTTTAAGTCACAGCCAATTTTATTTGAACATTTGATTTCAGACTTTACCAACGACTGGCAAATTTTAAAAATGTTTTTCAACAATTAAATATTCCATATCAGGTTAGATTGTTTGTCTCGCAATTGGATATCTCAATTCGTCAAATGCAAAATCATTGATATACTCCGAGTTAGGGAGCGAATGATATAATAAATCATAAAATAAGGTAAGCTAAATAAAATAATGTTCTTTGTTCGCGAACAGAGAACTATATTCGTGTTATGAAAGCACATAATGGAATGCGTTCTCAGGATATTGTTATACTTCTTAAGATATTGACAATCAATAAAGAGTGGCAATACCGAGATCTGTCGTCAGGTCTTTTTATGAGCCTTTCGGAGGTATCCGAATCACTAAATAGAAGCTTTTTGGCTGGACTGATAGATGTAAACAGAAAAAGGATATTCAGGCAGTCTCTTATGGAATTTATTGAACATGGTCTACATTATGTATTTCCCCAACAGCCAGGAACATTGGTAACTGGAATTCCAACTGCACACTCTTATGGTCTTTTTAGTGAGAAATTTAAATCTGATGAACATTTTGTTTGGCCTGATGAAAATGGGTCACTCAGAGGCATGGCCATTTCCCCATTATATAAAACCGTTTCCAAAGCTGTAAAAAAAGATGAAAAGTTGCATCTACTGTTGGCAGCAATTGATATTATTAGAGTTGGTAAAACACGTGAGCTTTCTGTTGCACTTGAAGTATTAAAAAATGAAATCCTGTGAGTGATCATTACAATATAACACGTATTAAGGTTGTATACTCAGCCTTAGAGGAATTGGCCTCACAAGTTGTATTTGTAGGCGGTGCTACCGTTTCATTGTATAAGGATCGAATTGTTTCTGATTCAAGAGTAACTGATGATGTTGATATTGTCGTAGAAATTGCAGCTTATCGTGAATATGCCGAAATAGAGGAAAAACTTAGGAGCAAAGGCTTTACAAATGACATGACTTCTAAAATAGTATGCAGATATATTGTTAGAGGAGTAATTGTAGACATAATGCCAACTTCGGTAGACATATTAGGATTCACTAACCTTTGGTATGCAGATGGGGTAAAGAATACAATAACACATAAAATTGATGAATCAACAGAAGTTAAAATATTTGATGCTGTACATTTTCTGGCGTGTAAATTAGAAGCATTCAAAAACAGAGGTAAGAATGAAGGGAGGACAAGCAGTGATTTTGAGGACATCGTTTATATTCTGAACAGCAGAAATGCAATCTGGGAAGAATTAGAAGCAGCTCCACAAAGCGTAAAAAAATACATGCGACAGAGCTTCCAAGAATTGTTGGAGAATCATTATTTGTACGAATGGATAAGCGTTCATCTTGATTGGGCAGAGCAAAAAAGAGTTTCACTTATATTAAGCGGAATCAATCAATTTGTTGATCTAGCCGATTAAAAATATGTGTTGACTCTTATGCTTGGAAGACATTTTTGAACAGTTCTAGTATCAAGTTTCCAGCTTAGCTAAATATTATAGGCACTTACATTAGATATTGTAAATCAGTAAGGCGGCAGAATCGTGAATTAAATAGTTCGTAATCAACCCCTTTTGGGCTACTAAATCCTCGGCATATGTCGGGGATTTTTTTAGCCTAAATATTTTCATCACTTTCTATACATGTTGATGGACACTGGATGGAAATTTATATTATAGTATGTTTAAGAAATAAGGCGTCTTATCACTATTATAAATCAACAAAACTTTTTGACTTTTAAGCTTAAAAAGCAGGATGATGATCAATACGGAAAAAGTTGTTGCGTTAACAAAGGGAGCCATCAGAAAGGTAGTTGACAGGAGAAAACAAGACGCCCGAACATTTGGTACAGACAACAGCCGCTATTGTTATTCGGTTTGGCTGAGGCATCTCATCCATGCGCACAAGTTTGGATTTAACCATATAAACAGTACTGTTGCAGAGTTGGGGCCAGGAGAATCTATAGGAATAGGATTAGCAGCACTGCTCACAGGTAGCCGTAAATACTACGCACTGGATGTACATACTTATTGGAATACAAAAAGAAATCTAATGATTTTTGACAACTTGGTGGAACTGTTTAAAAACAGAGCAGCTATTCCAGACAATCATGAATTTCCCAAGGTATATCCATTGCTTGATGAATATACATTTCCATCTCAGATACTTAATGACAACTTGATGAAACAAATGCTGACCGAAGATCGGATCATAAAACTAAGGTCAGCCATCAAAAATATGGACTGCAACGGAAGTGATGAAATACAATTTTTTGTTCCCTGGGAGAAAAACACCGAAATCGAATCTAGTTCAGTAGACTACATATTCTCTCAGGCAGTTTTACAATACGTAGACAAATTAGATAGCACCTATGAAAAAATGAATGCATTGTTGCGGGAAGGAGCAATGATGTCGCATTCCATCGATTTTTCATCGCACGGAATGACAAAATCTTGGAATGGACATTGGCTTTATTCTGATGCAGAGTGGAAGTTTTTAAATGGCAACAAGAAAGTAATACTCAATCGAGAACCGAAATCAGCCCATTTGCAAGCCAATTCAAACAATGGATTTGATGTATTACTCACAAAAGATCTAAAAAAAGATTTTGACTTTTCGCGAGCCAAATTTCACAAACAATTTAGCAGCTTATCAGAAACAGATGCGGGTACAGCTGTATCATTCATTGTGTCTCAGAAGAAATAAGAAAGAAACCCAGAGGATGTACATTATTTGAATTGGAGCTGGCCTCTACGATTTGAATATCTTTTTCATCAATACCCATTTCTCTCCATCTTTTGCCCAAGGCAGGGGCAACTGGAATTTCCACATCAATTGCTCCCATTCAGCAATCTTGGGATTGGTTGCATCAAACAAAGCCTTCTTTTCAAATGTAAATGCATCATCCGTTTCAAGAATCATGAACATTCTGTTGCCTGTCCTAAAGATTTCAATATTGCTGATGCCGGCATCAATATCATGTTGCGTGACTTCAGGCCAAGCACTGCCTTTTGCATGATGGTGTTCGTATTCCTTGATCATTTCTGGATCATCTACCAGGTCAAGGGCCAGACAAAAACGTTGCATAATATTTCTTTTATGTGATGAGTTATTTAAAAAATTGCTTGAACGAGCGAATGGTCTGTTCTGCTGCAAGATCTGAGTCAGGCCATGGGAAGGCTTCTGCGGATACATACCCATCATAGCCTGATGCCTTCAATTCATCGGCAATGTGTTGCATTTGTGTATGTCCAAATCCAATAGGTTTCCGGTTGCTGTCGGCAAAATGAACATGACCAATGTGTTGTCTATTTTTTTGAATGCTTGCTGCCGGATCAGCTTCTTCTATGTTCATGTGAAAAAGATCTGCAAGCAAAGTGATGTTCTTGAATTTGTTGGATTCAATAAAAGCCGCAGCATCATCCAAATTGTTCATCAGGTTGGTTTCATATCGGTTGAGCGGCTCATAAATAAGCTTTACTCCCAGAGAAGCGGCATGCTGATCAAGCACATGCAATGCTTCTGCGAGCAGGGCAATGCTGTTGCCGTGTGAGTCGCCCTGAACTGCATTCCCCTGCATGGAGCCGATGATGGCGGGGGCACTGAAGGCGGCGCCGAATTCCATCATTTCTTTTATAAAGGCAATGGCATTTTCTCTGATGGCGCTGTTTGTATCTGTAAGGGTTAGGCCATGGACTACCTTTCCTGCACCAGTTCCTACTGCAGCAAGTTGTAGCTTGTATTGATCCATCAATTTTTTGAGTATTTCAGTACTGATGGCATCCCCCGATCCAGTGAACAGCTCAATGGCATCAAATCCCAGGTCAGCTGCTTTGCGCATGCTTTCCTCCAGGTTTTTCCAGAAAATCCATGGACCGGTTTTGATTTGGGGAACCAACGCTATTGTTACGGCTGATTTGATCATGTGTCTTGATTATTGAAGTTTACCATGATTTTTATGATGCCTTTGGGATCTGTAGCCCAACTGGCCAGCGCCTCTCCTGCATCATCAATGGAAACAGTTTTGCTGATCACCTCATCAATGGGGAACCTCCCTGCTTCAAGGTATTGGATCACCTCAGGGAACTCATTGGTGCAGTTGCGTGAGCCCAGAATTTCAATTTCCTTGCGCACAAAAAGTCCGGTGTTGAATTCCACAGGAGATTTGGCATAGCCAATACAGACAACCCTTCCCGTGTAGGCAACTTCTTCCACCGCAGAGCGATAGGTCATGGGGCTTCCAACGGCTTCTATGATCACATCTGGCCCATCTCCTCCGGTGATGTCCATGAGTGCATCATGAAGGTTCGTTAGGTTGGGCTGGATGACATGTGATGCGCCGATTTTTTTGGCGATGGCCAATTTTGATTCATCCACATCTATGGCAATTGTCTTTGCTCCGCGGTGTACTGCAGAAGACAAGGCGCCAAGGCCAACCATTCCGCATCCGATTACAGCTACAGTATCGTGTTCGGTTACCCTGCCTCTTGCTGCAGCATGAAAGCCAACAGTCAAGGGTTCAACCAAGGCAAGTGCTTTCAGTGAAAGTGTTGTTGAAACAAAGACATCATTCCAATGAAGGGCAATGTATTCGGTCATGGCGCCAGGACGCCGCACACCCATGGTTTTGTTGTCCTGGCAGGCGTTCCTGCTGCCTTTTCTGCAGGAGATGCATGTTCCACAGTTCTGGTAAGGATAAACGGTAATGTTCATGCCTTTTTGGAATCGCTCAGGAACTTCACTGCCCATTTGTACAATTGTTCCGCCCACTTCATGTCCGAGTATGTTGGGATATTCTTGTAGCTCAAACAGGCCTTTGAAACCATTGAGGTCTCCTCCGCAAAAGCCAACCATGCCTATTTTTACCAAAACCTCTTCGGGGCCTGGTATGGGGATGTCAATTTCGCGGATCGCAGTTTCGCCAATGGCGGTCAAATACAATGCTTTCATCTTATTGATTTTTTCTGGAAATATTGTTCTCAGGCATGCCTTCAAACCACATGGTGTTTTTTACAGGGGACACCAATTGATTGATCTCATCCAACAGTCCTTCCGGAATTGAAAATTCCACTACGCCTGCATTTTTTTTCACATTGTGTTGGTCGCACATGCCAATGATGGTGCTGGAAATGAACGGATGGTCAATGGCATAGCGGATTGCAACATCGCTGAGTGCAACACCATATTTCTTGCAGCACGCAAGCAATGGCGCTTGCATCGCTTGTAATTCAGCTGGAGCATTGTGCCATGCGGGAATGGATGCGTCAGATAGAATGCGTTGAACAAGCGGCGCGGCATTCATCAGGCCCATGTCTTTCTGTTGGCAAAGCGGAACAAGTTCAGCATTGATCTCATCCTGCAGCAGGTTATAGTGTGCCCAGGAAAGCACGGTGTCCACTTCAACCTCTCTTGCAATCGCTGCAAGATACCTGACTGGTAGTCCTGTAATGCCCAGAAACCGGGCTTTTCCGGATGCTTTAATTTTTTGAAGGGCCGGAATGGCCTCGTTCAGCACCTGTTCTTTGCTGCCAAATTCAATGTCATGCAGTTGCATCAAATCCACATAGTCTGTTTTGAGTCTTTTCAGTGATTCGTCTGCACTGTCAAGGATCCGTTGATAGCTAAAATCAAAATCCCTCAATCCATAGCGTCCACATTTTGTTGCCAGCAGGATGTCATTCCGCTTTCCCTTGAGGGCATCGCCCAAACGCGTTTCAGCCATCGTGATACCATAAAAAGGAGCAACATCAAAAAAATTGATGCCAAGGTCTATTGCACAGTGCACGGATCGGATTCCCTCCGATTCGTCACAATCGTCAAATACATTTCCCAGTGGAGAGGCACCAAATCCTATGACTGAAACATTCAGTCCTGTTTTTCCCAGCCTGCGGTATTGCATCGTTAAATTAAATTTTCAAAGTTCAAAGCGCCATAAATTGACTTAAAACTACTTAATTTCATTGCTATTTATTGAAATGAACTGTTTGAAATATATTTTTAATGTCTTCGTTGGATTACTGATCGTCAATGCGATGGCCATTGGTCAGGGAAAAAGACCCAATATCATCTTTATTCTTACTGATGACCAACGCTGGGATGCACTCGGAGTGGCAGGCAATTCAATCATCCAGACGCCAGAGATGGATGCGCTGGCACGAACTGGAACATATTTTAAAAATGCTTTTTCAACCACTCCCATTTGCGCTGCCAGCAGGGCTTCCATTTTAACAGGTTTGTACGAACGCACGCACGGGTATACATTTCAGAAGCCCAGATTAAAACAACCTTACACAGATATCATTTATCCCAAACTATTAAAGGAGAGTGGGTATCATGTAGGTTTTTATGGAAAGTTGGGTGTTGTCTTTGATTCAGCCAATCAATATTTTAATCAAAGCGATTTTTATGATAGGGGAGGTAGCCCTGATCGTCGGGGTTATTTTTATAAAAAAATCGGAAAAGATACCGTTCACCTTACCAGATATACCGGACATCAAGCGCAGGAATTCATCAGGAATGCCCCTGCGGATAAACCTTTTTGTCTTTCACTTTCCTTCAGCGCGCCACACGGGCATGATAACTCAACAGATCAATATTATTGGCAGGATAAATCCGATGATCTTTATAAAAACGTAAACATACCTGAACCATTGCTGGGAGAAGATGAATATTTCAATCGTCTTCCAAAAGAAGTAAGGGAAGGTTTTAATCGGGTGAGATGGAAATGGAGGTTTGATTCTCCTGAAAAATACCAGCAGATGGTCAAGGGCTATTATCGCATGATAACTGAAATTGACAATGAAATTGGTATGATCCGACAGCAGCTGAAAACAAAAGGAATCAATGACAATACCATTATCATTCTGATGGGCGATAATGGTTATTTTTTGGGCGATCGCCAACTTGCGGATAAGTGGCTGATGTATGATGTATCCATCAGAATACCTTTGATCATTTATGACCCCAGGGTAAAAAAATCATCCAGCGTTGATGAAATGGTGCTGAATATTGATATCACAAAGACAATGATGGACATGGCAGGAGTAAGTGCTCCTAAGAACTACCAGGGGAAGAGCCTGACTCCTTTGTTGGTAAACAACAAAGCCCATTTGAACCGCAATGCTATTTTGATAGAGCATTTATGGGACAATCCTGATATTCCTTCCAGTGAAGCTATCAGGACCGAAAGATGGAAATATTTCCGGTATAGATTAATCAAAGCTCCCGAAGAGCTGTATGACCTGAAGAATGATCCACTGGAGAAAAACAATCTTGCCTCTGATAAAAAGTATGCAACTATTCTTGCCAGGTTGCGTAAACAATGTGAAGCAACTTCATCAAAGTACAACAGTGAAAAGCTTTGTGCAGATGATCCTTTCATCAAGGCCAAAAATTTCTGATCTATTCCTGATTTCGAATGAATATAAAATTCAAGAGGTAACGCTGATTCATGTACTTTATTCAAATGGTAACTTCATTCAGTATAAAATTATACCATTTACTAAACCATATAAAGATGATCAAATGAAGAAGAAATACAGCGGTTGGATTGTTTTATTTCTCTTGGTTTTAAATCAAGGATGTAAAGTGTCTCAACATAAATTTACTCCTGAAGCGGCTTCTATTAGACAATCGATGCTTCGAGCAATGGCCTGGCAGGAAGCCAATCCCATTTATGCAAAAGCACCAACAGATTGGACAAATGGGGCTTATTATTTGGGAGTTTCCAAAGCACATGAAGCCACCAAGGATACTGCCTTTTTAAAAGCATTAAAGCAGATGGCAGTGAGAAATGGATGGAAGCCATGGGAACGTTTCTACCATGCCGATGATATGAATATTTGCTACAGTTATCTTTATTTGAAAAGACTTGGAATTCCGGAGGCCAACCTACAGCCTTCTGAGAAAATCATCAATGAACATTTGTATAATGCTCACCCTTGGAAGAATGGAATTGGTGGCAAAAAGGTGGAAGTGAATGAGCCAGATGAAAAAAGCATCCTATGGTGGTGGTGTGATGCTCTTTTTATGGCACCTCCAGTAATTACAGCCTATTCGAAATTCTCAAAAAATGAATCTTTGTTGAATGAAATGGACAAATATTATAAGCAATCGTATGAATTATTATACGACAAGGAACAACATTTGTTCTCCAGAGATATGAGATTTTTATGGAAGGGGAATGCTTCTGATATAAAAGAACCAAATGGTAGAAAGGTATTTTGGAGCAGAGGTAACGGCTGGGTTTTAGCTGGATTGGCATTGATTTTAGCAGATATGCCCAAGCAATATCCCAATAGGGTTTTCTATGAAAACCTTTTTATGGAAATGGCTTTGAAAATCAAAGAACTACAACCTGAAGATGGACTATGGCGTACAAGTTTGCTTTGCCCCGAATCTTACGACCATGGCGAGGTTAGTGGCAGTGGGTTTTACACATTTGCATTGGCATGGGGTATCAATAACAATTTGTTGGATAAATCAATTTTCAAACCAGTGGTTTTGAAAGCTTGGAAAGGAATAATGGGATGTCAGAAAGAGAATGGAAAAATTGGATGGGTTCAAAATATTGGAGCCAATCCAATGCCAGCAAATGCTGAAAGTTGGCAAAATTTTGGTACTGGTGCGTTTCTGTTGGCAGGAAGCGAAATGATAAAACTTAAATAATAGAATATGATGGGCCATATTGAATTCAAATGGATAATCCATGTTTCATAAGCTTCATAGTAGCTTTATTCATTTTTCTGGGTTTTAAATGGGTGCTTTAAACGGTAATCAACTATTTCAACCAGACTTCCTTAAGACCATTTTGCCTGGTATGATTTTCTTTGTCAAGTTCTGTTTGCCTGTAATGATCTGCTCAATGATCAGGCTGGAGGCTTCTTCTCCAATACGTTTTGTATTGGTGTCAAAAGTACTCAGCCCTGGGTCTACAATTTCCCCGACAAATTCATTTCCAAAACCAAATACACGAATTTTTCCGGGAACAGGTACTTTTTTTTCCTTGAGGTGGCGGATGATTTGTACTGCACTTTTGTCTGAAATGGAAATAATGGCATCAATGCCTGGTTTTAACTTTAGCCAGTTGTCAACGGCTTTTACTACTTTTTCCAGTGTGAAATCGATATGGGCAATCAATTTCTCATCAATTTCTATATTGTGTTTCTGGAGTACATTCTGATATCCCATGAATCTTTTCTGTGAAATGGAAAGTCCTTTAGAACCCAGTACTATGGCTATTCTACGGCAACCTTTTTTGATCAGGTATTCTGTAACTGCCTCTGCGCCAGACTCATCATCTGCCAGAATCTGTGAAACTGGAAGATTGTCTGCAACCCGGTAGAATTGGACAATCGGAATTCGTTTTCCGATATGGATTCTAAGGTGTTCAAATGAATTTGTTTGAATGGTGTGGCAAATCAATAGCCCATCAATCATGTTGTTCATCAGTGCCTGGATGTTTGCTATTTCAGTTTCATGTTTTTCGTTGGAAGTGCAAATGTTAACGCGATATCCAGCTAGTGCTGCAACTTCTTGAATGCCACTCAGCATTGTTGAGAAAATGGTTGTTTCCAAGCTTGGTATGATGACCCCCAATGTATGTGAGGACCGTGTAACTAAACTTTGGGCAAGCATGTTGGGTTGATAATTCATGGCCAGGGCAAGTTCTTTGATGAATTTGCTGGTCTGATTGTTAATGTCAGGTCGGTTGTTCAATGCCCTTGATACTGTTGTGGTTGATACACCAGCAGCCTCAGCGATATCATGCATGGATGTTTGTAAATCAGCCTTATTTAATAATTTTCCAATCGTTTTTTTGGGATTTGCAATAATGAAATGATAGTTACAATCTTTGCAGAAATATCGCTGTTTGTTTCTGACTATTCCTGCTTTGAGAATGCGTTCAACCTTGGTACATTTTGGACATCTTACACGGGCCATAATTGTAAAAATTCTATCGGTTGAAAGATAGTTGTTTGAATATTTTGTCATTTCAATTTAAACAAATTATCTGAAAGTCTGCCCATTTGAAGCATTTATATTCAATTCCCAAAAAAAATCTATCTATCGTAAACGTAAACGTTTACGATAACGATAGAAAAAGTTGATTTCATAAAATTCTCCTCTTTCTGAAGAGAACAAATGTTACTTATGTTTGGCAAAACAACTTCTGCCACATGAGAAAGCTTTACATTCATCTGTGTTGTATTTTCTTGGTTTTTTTAAATTTTCAGACAAATGAATTGGCCGCCCAATCCGTTAAAGTCACCGGAAAAGTAGTTTCATCCGATGGGAAACCCATTGAAAGTGTTAGTGTTACCGTAAAGGGACTGAAAGAAGCCTCCCTTACGAACGGAGAAGGTTTATTTACACTTACTGCTGATCGCAAGTCGGTACTTCAATTCTCAGCGATAGGATTTAAGTCAGTGCAGCTAACTGCTGGTGCAGAACCGATGTCGGTGATACTTGAATCACAAACTGAGTCTCTTGAACAAGTTGTAGTTGTGGGTTATAGTAAGCAGAAGAAAGTCAATCTTACAGGAGCTGTTTCTGTTATCAGCGGTGCTGAAATTGCCAAAAGGCCTGTTTTTAACACAACGGTTGCCCTTCAGGGAGCATTGCCTGGTGTTACAGTTTCTCAATTTAATGGAGTACCGGGACAGGCAGCTCAAATCCGAATAAGGGGTATAGGTACCCTCGGAAATAATGATCCCCTCATTCTCATTGATGGTGTAGTTTCAGCAATAGGTGATGTCGATCCCAATAATATTGAAACAATATCAGTGCTGAAAGATGCTGCATCAGCATCCATATACGGTTCAAGGGCTGCAGCTGGAGTTATTCTGATTACTTCTAAAAGAGGTAAAACAGGTGGCATGAAGGTTGATTATGATGCGTTTTACGGTTTCCAGCAACCTGTTGATAGGCCTAAGTATCTCGATGCGGTTGGTTTTATGAAAATGTACAACGAGGGCTTGACCAATGAAGGGTCTGCACCAAAATTTACAAATGATTTTATCAATAATTATATGGCTAATAATGCCAAAGATCCAGATCGATTTCCAAATACCGACTGGCAAAAAGCAACATTCACCAAAGGATTGCAGCAGCAACAGAGCATAACCCTCAATGGAGGAACTGATCGAATTCGACTTCTCGCAGCGCTGAATTATATGGATCAAAACGGAATAGTAAACAATTCAGGTTTCAAGCGATACAGCATGCGTATTAATGCAGATTATAAGGCATCGGAAAAACTGGCTTTTCAGTTTGACATTAACCTCAGAAGAGAGATCACAAATTTGCCCAGCGTGGGATACAGTGAATTGTTCCGCCAGGTATACAGGGTGCCACCTATTTATGCTGCAAAATTCTCTGATGGTTCATGGGGACCAGGCTGGGAGGGAGGTAATCCATTGGCTTATTCTGTTGCGGGAGGTTTGAACAGTACAAATGGAAATACTGCATTGATAAACTTACAGGCCAACTATAAGCCAGTCAAAGGCTTAAATGTGAATCTAAATTATTCGCCCAGATTCTTTAGCAATTTCGGCAGTAATAACCAACGAAAAATTGACTACTTCAATTTTGATACGAAAGCCCTCCTTTTCAGCAATCCCAATAAAGTAGCACTGACCAATTCCCATAATAATGTGCTGACCAATTATCTTAAGGCGCAGATTGATTATTCAACAACCTTTAAGTGGTTGGATCTGAATGTTCTTGCCGGTGCAGAACAAACCGACAACCGAAGCCAGTCGTTCAATGCCACCAGAGAACTTTCCCTTTTTCCTGACCTGGTTCAGCTAAATGCCTTTCCCTCTCTCAATCAAAACATGACTGGTGATGCTACTTCTTGGGCATTACAATCTTATTATGGCAGGGTTAATCTAGTGGCAAGTGATAGATATCTTTTTGAGTTGAATGCCCGCTATGACGGTTCATCGAGATTTGCACCAGACTTCAAACGGTTTGGATTTTTCCCCTCACTTTCTGCAGGATGGGTTCTTTCCAAAGAGAAATTCCTGAGTAAGATTAATTGGTTATCATTACTAAAACTAAGAGCTTCATGGGGATCTTTGGGTAATCAGAATATCGGCGATTATCCTTATATATCTTCTTTGGTGTTAGGTCAGGGTGTTTTCAACGGGAATATTGTCAGTTCAGCAGCACAGACTGTCGTCGCCAACCGTAAAATCACCTGGGAGGCTACCAAGCTCTTGAATTTTGGATTCGACGGATCTTTTTTTCGTAACAGATTGAATGTTGAATTTGATTACTATGTAAAAAATACCGATGATATTTTACTTTCGCTTCCTATCCCGATGATTGTTGGTCTTGGTGCAGGTGTTCAGAATGCTGGTAGTGTTCAAAACAAAGGATGGGATCTGCAAATCGGTTATAATGACAGAATAGGCAAAGACTTTAAATTTGGAATTACAGGTGTCTTTTCCGATGTGAGAAATAAAGTAATGGACCTCAAAGGTACCGGGCCTTATATCTCAGGTTTTCAGATTACCAGGGAAGGAGATGAAATAGGGGCCTTATATGGGTTTCAGGCGAAAGGACTCTTTCAAAAGCCGGAGGATGTGGCTGCTAGTGCAACACAATTCGGAGCAGTAAAACCTGGTGATATTCAGTATGTCGATCAAAATAAAGATGGCGTAATAAATAATTTAGATAGGGTTATCATCGGAAGCCGAATACCAAGATATACCTATAGTGCAAATTTGTTTTTTGAGTATAAGGGATTTGATGTGACACTGTTTTTTCAGGGTGTAGGAAAGTGGAATGGCCTTCAGATACAGGATGCAGCATGGGCTTTCTTCAATGCGGGAAGTGTTCGTGATATACATCTTGACCGTTGGAGCCTGACAAAGACACCAGAGGAAAATGCAAAGGCAACCTATCCCAGATTTTTTATCTCACAAACGAACAATACCCAAACCTCAAGTTACTGGGTTGATGATGCCTCTTTTGTCAAGTTAAAAACAGCTGTCTTAGGATATACTTTCCCCGCAACAATATTAAAAAAGACACCTTTCTCACTTTTCAAGGTTTATTTGAGCGGACAGAATATATTCTCATGGGATAAGGTTCCTGGCTATGATCCGGAAGCACCGTTGGGTAATCCTTTCAATTATCCCCAGGTTGCCTCTTTTGTAGCAGGGGTAAAGGTTAGTCTAAAATAAATCACTAAAAATTTACATGATGAAAAAGTTCAATATTGTAACTGGGTTGTTTCTTGTGGTTCTTTTTGCAGGGTGCAACAAAAACAAACTGAATCGTTTTCCTGAAGACCAGCCCAACAGTGCAACATATTATACCACCACTGATCAATTGGTTTTGGCAGTCAATGCTGCATACAGCAATTTATCATATGCTCAGGATGGATATCCCTATCTGATGCAATTGGAATGCACTTCAGATGTGATGTGGCAAAGACCTACTACAGATGCCCAGGCAATCGGTTTGGGTCAGCACACTCCTGCAACTACAATGGTTCGAACCATATGGAATCAGTTTTATACTGGAATCGGCAAATGCAACATGCTTTTGGAGAATATGTCGAAAGCAAAAGCTTCTACTCCTGCATCTTTGTTCAGAAGGATCGAAGGCGAAGCCAGATTTCTTCGTGCCTATTATTATGGTAATTTGATTTCATTGTACGGTGACGTTCCGCTTGTCAATAAGTCAATCAATCCTGATGAATCTTTCCTGCCCAGGACAGCACGAGCAGAGGTCCTGAATTTTATTTTTCGTGATCTTGACAGTGCCATCGCGCAACTTCCCCTGTCCTATAGTGGTATTGATGTTGGCAGAGCGACAAATACTGCTGCAATGGCATACAAAGCGCGTATAGCACTGTATAATGAAAAATGGGATGTTGCAGCGGCGGCATCAAAACAGCTGATAGACCTAAACTATCATTCGCTTTATCCTAATTATAGAAATCTTTTCACATACGCTGGAGAAAATTCAAGAGAATCCATTTTTGCCTTCGATTTCAAGCAGACTGTCAGGGTAAGTGCAACTCCCCAAAACATGCAGGCTCGTAATTCCAGTGGTTTTTCTGGTATGGTACCGACTAGAGCTATGGTTGACAGTTATGAGTGTATTGATGGACGGACCATTGATAAGTCACCACTTTATTCCACTGCAGATCCTTTTAGAAACAGGGATCCCCGTATGCGACAGGCAATATTGGGTGATGGGGATACATGGTTTGGTACAGGGGGTATCACATTCAATATGACATATCATCCTGATAGTACCACTTGTACGCGTTATACACCAACTTTTGCCAAGATTACAAATTTGGAGGTAACCAATGCCTTCTCTTCCTTTTCGGGCTTTTTGTTAAAGAAATATCTCGATCCTGCAGATCTTGTACTGAATACACAATCTGAATTGGCCTTTATGTTTATTCGTTATGCAGAAGTGCTGCTTACATATGCTGAAGCAAAAATCGAATTAAATCAAATCGATGCTTCGGTTCTCAATGCCCTCAATTTGGTGCGGGCCAGAGGATACGGAGTGGCTGTTGGTCAAACCAGTCTCTATCCTGCAGTGACTAGCACCAGTCAGTCTGCACTGCGGG
>Ga0207909_1000375_pt1 | contig 15287 bp, 14 predicted proteins | sample LakMenEpi05May10_FD_150672 | JGI IMG/M metagenome (GOLD analysis project Ga0207909, IMG submission 150672) | Freshwater microbial communities from Lake Mendota, WI - 05MAY2010 deep hole epilimnion (SPAdes) | ecosystem: Environmental > Aquatic > Freshwater > Lake > Epilimnion/Euphotic zone ...
CAGTCCTATTATTTTGTATGGCAGGGTGAACAAAGGTGTTGCACTGGGTCTCAAAGCCAAGTTGGCCATGCTGATCAAAGACAACAGAACAGCTGCAACAGCCTCCAAAGCAGCCATCGACATGAATGCGTATGGCCTGAATCCTCGCTATACCGATTTGTTCATGTTGGCCGGCCAGCGCTCCAATGCAAACCGTGAAATCCTTTTTGCCCAGACCTATCCAACCGATGTGTTGGATCCTCAAAACTGGCTCGCTGTTTTAACGATTCCCCGCCAGGTGGGAACTTCACAGAGCAGTCATTTTCCTTCACAGGCATTGTTTGATCGTTACGAAATGAGAGATGGCAGAAGGATTGACCAATCTCCATTGTATGATCCCAGAAATCCTTCAGCCAATCGCGACAGAAGGTTGAAATGGACCATTTATTCACAAGGAGATACGATGGTGCACAATACAGCAAAATCGCCTTCTCTGCCTTATGTGCAGCCGAAAGAACGCACCATCTACAATATCTATACCAATGTCCGCATCAAATGGAATTGGAGCACCAACCGGTATGACAATGTTGCCAGCAATATTGATTGGATTGGTTTCCTCAATTCTCCATGGTTTGCAGGATCTACCGGTTCTTCAGGCGGTGTTGGATATGTGTGGAGCAAATACATTGATTCAACGCAATATTCCTGGGAAACAAAAACAGGTTACATCCTGATGCGTTATGCGGATGTATTGTTGACCTATGCTGAGGCCAAAATTGAACTCAATGAGATTGATCCGACAGTTTTTACCGCAATCAATGCAGTAAGGACCCGTGCAGGTCAGCCTGCTGTTACAACGGGTACGCAAGCTGCATTGCGTGAGTTGATCAGAAGGGAGCGGGCAGTTGAACTGGCCGGCGAAGGGGTAAGGCTGATGGACCTGAGGAGATGGGATGTTTACAACAAGGCCATGACAGGTCCGGTTGTGGGTGTTTCATTGAGTCTCACTGATCCTGCAGCAGCGCCAAGCGTTGATGCAGATGGAGTCCCCAATTACAGTGCAACAATAGCCAAAAGATTGAAAACCAGAAACCAGACAAGGGAAAATACCAACGTCAAATACAAGCTCTGGCCCATACCACAGGGTGAGTTGGATAAGAATCCTAATCTGAAACAGAATCCAGGTTGGTAAACATGGATTGAAACAATTGCACAAGGCCGGACCAGTTCCGGCCTTGTTATTTTATGAAAGGGTATTGGCCCTGAAACCAGGGAAGGGATTCTTTCACACCTTCATAGAAGAAAAATACTTCTCCCTTGAATCCGTTGTTGCGGTTGCCCTGGATCATTTGAGACAGAAATCCGGGTGAAGCCAAATAGGTTCCAGATTTGATGAGTACTCCAGGGTAAAAGGGGATATTGTTGTTCCTGTAATATGATTTTTGCTGTAAGACGGTTGCCGTGTAAGCTGCAATATCATAGCGATAACATTGTGGAATAACGGCATCCACCCAGCTGCTGTCTACCCATGTTGGCCAGTCTTGCAAATACTCTTCCAAGGCCCACGGATAGGCGCTTGGGGACATGGTTACCTGAATGCCGGGTTTCAATGTTTTCATTTCTTTGTGAAGCCGTTTCATGAATGCGTTCAGCTTTTTCGCCCGCCAGTTCAGCCATCCAGCATCCTTGATGTTGGTGGGAGGCGTGGCGCCATTGTTTTCAAGCTTATACTGGGCAATGGTATAATCATCATAACCCGCAGAAGAGGGGAGAGCAGGCATCCTGTCGTCTCCCTGAACGCCATCCACTTCATATTTTGATACCACTTCCTTGAAGAGATCAATCATGTATTGTTGTACTTCAGGATCAAATGCATTCAGCCAATCAAAACCGTTTTTGACAACCAGTGCGCCATTCTGGTCCCTTGCTGCCCATTTGGGTTTTGCAGCAATGATGGATCCTCCCTGGGCACTGTAGGAGGATGAAAAACCATACTCAAACCAGGCATGTACCTTGATGCCTGCAGTTTTGGCGGCTGTAATCATTTCTTTCAATGGATCCCTTCCCTGAAATTTTTCCAGTTGTCTATTGCCCGTGAGCTTGAACATCACTTCACTCGGATAAATGGTCCTGGCATTGTTGTATACCACCACGAATATGTTGTTGATCCCGGCTTTTTTGCAATTGTCAACCGTCTGTAAGATATTGTCATTGTTGTCTAATGCAGTGCTTGCCGTGGTGGTGATCCATACACCCCTCATGGCGTTAGCATCCCAGACAGGTGAAGGGGGAGGGTTGGGTGTTGGAGGTGTTCCTCCACCCCCTGATCCGGTATTGTTTTTTTTGCATGAATGCAGCGCCATAAATCCCAGTGAAAACACCAGGGCCAACGTTACAATCCGTATATTGTTGATTGCTTTAGATTGCTTGGGTACCTCTTTCAAAATTGTTGTTTTTGTTTTTAAAAATAATTAATAAATTGATTTGAGTTTATAAAAATTATAAGAAAAGAATTAACTTGACGCATGCAACTGCATTGGATTGACTTACTGATCATCATGGCCTACTTGGTCATGACACTTCTTTTGGGATTTTATTTGTCTAAACGGGCTTCAAAAGACCTGGCATCTTATTTTCTTGGTGGCAATACCATGAAATGGTACATGCTCGGACTTTCCAATGCCTCAGGCATGTGGGACATCAGCGGTACCATGTGGACTGTCATGATTTTGTTTGTATACGGGCTCAAAAGCGCCTGGATTCCATGGCTCTGGCCTGTATGGAACCAGGTTTTTGTCTTTGTATTTCTTGCTGCCTGGATGCGCAGGAGCAATGCCATGACCGGCGCACAATGGATCAGTTTCCGCTTTGGTGAAGGCAGGGGCGCCAAGCTGTCTTATATCATCATTGTGGTTTTTGCATTGGTAAGTGTGATTGGCTTTATGGCTTATTTCTTTGAAGGAATTGGTAAGTTTTGTACATCAATTCTGCCTTATGATCTTTCCTTTCACCTGGGCTCCTTCCTGATTTCCAATGAGCAATCCTATGCATTGTTGATATGTGGTATCACCACAATTTATACCGTTAAGGGTGGCATGTACAGTGTTGTGGCTACAGAAATCTTGCAGTTTTTCATCATGACCATCAGCTGTTTTGTAATAGGCTATATTGCCTATACAGCTGTTACGCCAGCACAAATTGCGGAGGCCGTTCCCAACGGCTGGGGAAACCTCTGGTTTGGCATGGATCTTGGACTGGATTGGTCTTCTACGCCATACCCTCTTGTGAATGACAAAATTGATGGTGATGGTTTTGGATTGTTTGGGGCCTTGTTCATGATGATGTTGTTCAAGGGTGTTTTTGCTTCACTGGCGGGCCCTGTTCCCAGCTACGATATGCAAAGGGTATTGAGTACCCGCACTGCTGCTGACGCCGCCAAAATGAGCATGAGCACCATTCTGGTGATGTACATGCCCCGTTACCTGATGGTGGCGGCTTTTGCGGTGTTGGGTTTGGTTTACCTCAAGCCTGAGATTGTAGGAATGGGTGCCAATATTGATTTTGAAAAAGTGCTGCCCCTGGCCATCAATAAATTTGTGCCCATTGGTTTCAAGGGTGTGCTGATTGCAGGGTTATTGGCGGCCTTCATGGGCACTTTTTCTGCTGTGGTCAATGCGGCTCCTGCCTACATTGTAAACGATATTTACAAGAAATACGTCAACCCCAATGCATCTTCAAAAAAACTGATACGCTATAGTTTATTGTCATCCATTTTGTTGGTGGCCGTAGGCATTGTTTTTGGATTCAATGCCGCTTCTCTGAATACACTGACCCTTTGGATTACATCCGCCCTCTATGGTGGATATGCTGCATCTAATGTGTTGAAATGGATTTGGTGGAGATTCACTGGATATGGCTATTTCGGCGGAATGTTGGCAGGCCTCATCATCAGCACCTGCATCCTCTTTTTCAAGCAACCCCTGTTGGATTTTGCAGGCATTGAAGGAGTCGTACCAGATATTTATCTTTTCCCGTTGGTGCTGTTGTTTTCTATGATCGGTTGTATCGTGGGCACGTATCTCATGCCACTTGAAAATATTGAGGATGTAAAAAACTTCTATAAAAAAACCAATCCCTGGGGCTTTTGGGGGCCAATCAAACAAATGGTCATGCAGGAAGATCCGGAGTTTATTCCCAACAATTCATTGGGAAGAGATGCTTTCAACGTATTGGTTGGGATGGTATGGCAGATGGCACAGGTTGTTATCCCTATTTATTTTATGATCAGGGATCAGCAACAGCTGGCCATATGGACCATGCTTTTCTTTGTGAGCAGCTGGTTGTTGAAAAAATATTGGTGGAATAAACTGGAAAACTAAATGCAGATTACAGGTACTTTTTTGGATGAAATAAGCCATGATATTCCACACCAAAACTGGGGTGAAAAAGAGTGGGATAAGGACTTTGAGCACATGAAGCGCGCGGGTATCAATACCGTTATCCTGATCCGGTCTGGGTACAGAAAGTTTCTCACCTATCCATCGGCCTACCTGATCAACAAATACAATTGTTTTGCGCCTCCTGTTGATCTGGTAGAATTGTTTCTTTCTCTTGCCGATAAACATGGGATGCAATTTTATTTTGGGCTGTATGACAGTGGCCTTTATTGGGATACCAACGACATGTCGCACGAGATTGAGGCCAATCAATTTGTGGTAGAAGAGGTTTGGAGAAAATATGGCCATCATCCCTCGTTCAAGGGCTGGTACCTGAGCATGGAAATCAGCCGAAAAACAAAAGGGGCCATTGCAGCTTTCAGTACGCTTGGTCAATTGTGCAAGGACATGAGCGGGGGATTGCAGACACTGATTTCGCCTTGGATTGATGGCCCCAAAGCCGTTGCTGCTGCATCTGCAGTGTTGAAGAAAGACCAGGTTGTATCACTGTTGCAACATGAACAAGAATGGGATGAAATTTTTGCAGGCATCCACCAGCATGTTGATGTTGTTGCTTTCCAGGATGGACATGTTGAATTATCAGACTTGCAGGATTACCTCGAAGTGAACAAGCGGTTGGCAGAAAAGTATGGCATGAAGGCATGGACCAACACAGAAAGTTTTGACAGGGACATGCCCATTAAATTTTTTCCGATAAAATTTGAAAAGCTAAAACTGAAGCTGGAGGCTGCTGCAAGAGCAGGATATGAAGAGGCCATTACCTTTGAGTTCTCTCATTTCATGAGTCCTCAATCTGCCTATGTTCAAGCACATCATTTGTATAATCGGTACATGGAATTCATCAATTGTTGAACATGGGAAAACTATTCACAGTATTTGCAGGACTTTGTTTTTGTATACTCACCTATGCCCAGGAAGGTCCTGTGCGTGGTACTTGGGTAACCAATGTTGCCAGTGAAGCATTGAACTCCAGGGAAAACATCAAAAAAGTGGTAGACCAAAGCAAAGCTGCTGGTTTGAATCATTTGTTTGTGGTGGTTTGGAACAGAGGTGTTACCATCTATCCCAGCAAGGTTTTGCAGAAATACATTGGCGTGAAACAGGATGATCATTACCCCGGCCGTGATCCTTTGCAAGAAATGATTGAAGAGGCTCACAAGCAGGGCATAAAAGTTCATGCCTGGTTTGAGTTTGGTTTTTCCTATGGCTACAAGGATACAAGTTCGTCTTGGTTCAAACGCTATCCAGCATGGTTGGGCAGGAACAACAAAGGAGAGCTCTTGCAGAAAAATGGTTTTTATTGGTGGAATGCCCTGCATCCAGGACCGCAGCGCCTGATGCGTGAGCTGGTATTGGAAGTGGTAAAGAAGTATGATATAGACGGAGTTCAGGGTGATGACCGCTTGCCCGCAATGCCTGCTGAAGGTGGATTTGATGCATATACCGCGGAAATGTACAAAAGCGAAAAACAACTTGGCTTGCCCTTTGATAATCCTAAGGATGAGATGTTTATTCAATGGAAAGCAGACAAGCTCAGCCTGTTTTGCAAATCTCTTTATGATGCCGTCAAACATCAACGGAGAGACTGCATGGTTTCATGGGCTCCCAGCATTTATCCATGGTCAAAAGAGCAGTATTTGCAGGATTGGCCCACTTGGCTAAAGGGCGGTTATGCTGATTTTGTCATACCCCAGCTCTATCGGTACAAGTTGGCTGATTATGAGAATATTCTCAAAGCGCTTTCCACTCAGGTTCCACCAAACTTGTTGAAAAAGGTTTACCCCGGAATCCTCACTTCTCTGGGGGATGGTTACCAGGCCAGCCCAGAAATGATGAAGCAGATGATTTCCTTGAACAGGAAATATGGTTTTGAGGGCGAAGTTTTCTTTTATTATGAAACATTGAACAAGGTTCCATCATTCAAGATTGATTGATGGCTGTATTGATTTTTTAATTGATAAAATCCACATATTATGTATAGGCTCCTGATTTGTTTGCTGCTGATTTCATGTTCCAAGAAAAACGATACTGTTCCGGTAACACCGGTACCACCTGTTACCCCTCCTGTGGTCAAAACAACAGCCAAGTTGATGACCTTGCCTTCAGGTTGGAAGTTCTCCGTCAACCTTTCCAATGGCTTTCCTGATGCCATTGAAGCATACGAGTTCGATTCTCTTGTACAGGGGAACAAAGTAAAAGCTTTTGCTGTTGCATTCAATCCCAAGAACAGTCCCATTGAATTCAAACCTGTATTGTCTGCGACGGCAAAAAAGCCTTCCGATTTTTATGCACAGGAGCAGGGCGTTGTTTATGCTTGCATCAATGGTGGATTTTTTGGGGGCAATCAGTCGTACAGCCTGGTCAAATACAACAACAGCGTATTGGCGGCCAATATCAAATCAGTAAGCCGCACTTACAATGGGTTGAGTACCCCTTATTATCCTACCCGCGCAGCATTTGGCATTAACACCGCTGGGGATCCATCTGTTGCATGGATTTACCATGTTGGAACAGGGAATGATAAGGTATTCCAGTATCCACTGCCCAGTGCCAATCTGGTAGGTGCCCAGCCCAAACAACAGCCTGATGAAAATTTCCCTTCCGGCGGAACAGAATGGCAGGTGAGTTCAGCCATCGGTGGTTCACCCATGTTGCTGAAGGCGGGTACCATCAGTATAACTGACAAGGAAGAATTGATTGATATCAACAATACCACCTCAAGGCCAAGGTCTGCCATTGGTGGTACAACAGGAGGACTGGTATTACTACTGGCCATTGAAGGGGATAATCCCAGTGGCGGTTATCCTGGAATCAATTTGGCTGATTTGGCAAAAATGCTGAAAGACCTTGGCTGCAAAGATGCCATCAATCTTGATGGTGGAGGCTCTACCGGCTTTATCGTGAACAACCGTCAAACGGTAAGGCCTGGAGATAATGGCGTGGAAAGGATTGTTCCAAGTGTTGTGGTCATCAAAAAGAAATAAATCGCTAATTTTGCCTCTGAATTTTAAAAAAAATATCTCATGGCATACGATGTTCTAGTATTAGGTAGTGGTCCTGGCGGTTATCCCGCGGCGATCAGGGCTTCTCAGCTTGGCTTCAAAGTGGCGATTATCGAAAAGGAAAGTCTTGGTGGTGTTTGCCTCAATTGGGGTTGTATCCCTACCAAAGCCTTGTTGAAAAGTGCACAGGTATATGAATACATGAAGCACAGTGCTGATTATGGCATCAAGAGCACAGGCGTTGAACATGATTTTGAAGCCGTGGTTAAAAGAAGCCGTGGTGTGGCCGATAAGATGAGCAAGGGTGTTCAGTTTCTCATGAAAAAGAACAAGATTGACGTGGTCATGGGATATGGCAAGATTGCAGGCAAAGGAAAGGTTGAAGTAACTGCTGCAGATGGGAAAAAACAAATTGTTGAAGGCAAATACATCATCATTGCAACGGGTGCCAGAACCCGTCAACTGCCCAATCTTCCGCAGGATGGCAAAAAAATCATTGGTTATCGCGAAGCAATGGTGCTTCCACAGCAACCCAAATCCATGATTGTGGTGGGCAGTGGTGCCATTGGTGTTGAGTTTGCAGATTTCTACAATACCATGGGCACCAAAGTGACCGTGGTGGAGTTCATGGACCGCATTGTTCCTGTAGAGGACGCAGACATCAGCAAGGAACTCGAGAAGCAACTGAAGAAGAAAGGAATAACTGTGCTTACCTCCAGTGAAGTTACCAAAGTGGATACCTCAGGCGCAGGCGTAAAGGCCACCGTCAAGAGTGCTGCAGGAGAATCTGTCCTAGAGGCGGAAATCTTGTTGAGTGCCGTGGGCATTGCTCCCAATATTGAAAACATTGGTCTTGAAGAAAACGGGATCAAGGTTGAGAAGGGCAGGGTCGTGGTTGACAAAGGCCAGCAAACATCTGTAGCAGGTATTTATGCGATAGGAGACTGTTCTCCTGGCCAAGCCCTGGCACACGTTGCAGGCAAGGAAGGCATCAATGCAGCTGAAAGCATTGGATACCTGGAGAAGAAATTCAACCACAAGCCTGATGCGATCGATTACAACAATATTCCTGGCTGTACCTATTGCTCACCAGAAATCGCCTCTGTTGGATTCACTGAAAAAGCGGCCAAGGATGCAGGATATGAAGTGAAAGTGGGTAAATTCCCTTTCATGGCCAGCGGAAAAGCCAGCGCTTCAGGCAATACTGATGGATTTGTGAAAGTAATTTTTGATGCCAAATACGGTGAGTTCCTTGGAGCCCACATGATTGGCGCCGGCGTAACGGAGATGATTGCTGAAGTGGTGGTAGCCCGCAAGCTCGAAACCACACACCACGAAATCCTCAATGCCATTCACCCACATCCTACCATGAGTGAAGCCGTGAAAGAAGCGGTGGCTGCTGCTTATGGTGAGGCGATTGATATTTAGTAGAGGGGTTTGGGGTTTAGAGGTGTAGAGGTTTAAGGGTGTAGAGGTTGAGGGCTAATGCATTCGGAGGCGATGTAGGAGGCCATGATTGGTTTGGAATTGTCCTAAAATTGATAGCCTGGTTTTTTCGAAAGTAAAAATGGGTTCAAGTATTGCTTGAACCCATTTTGCAATAAATGTGATCGTATTGTTTTCAACCGCCTGCCCCCTAAACCCCTAAACCCCTAAACCCCTAAACCAATTCCTCAATCTCCTTACCCAACTGACCCGCATTGATCAATCCTACATGGCGCCAAACCTCCTTTCCTCCCTTGAAAAGGATCAAGGTTGGCATGGTTGTGATCTGAAACCTGGAAATAATATGGGAGTCTCGTTCGAGGTTTACGTCTACGATCGGGAAGGAATGGGAGATGTTGTCGGAAAATTTTTCCAGTTCAGGCTTCAACATGTTGCATGTCCCACACCAAGGGGTAAAAAAGTTGACTAAAATCGTTGGTTCTGCAGCAATAGATTCAAGTATTGTTTTCATTGGTAGGATTTGTACAAAGTTACCTTAATTACTACTGGAGGGGCGATCACAATCCCGAAAACGCTTATTTATCTCTTTTCCCCTTTTTTATTTTGTACATTTGCATTTAATCGCTACATTTGCACTCCCTAAAAAATTAGTTTATGGCACGAGTATGTCAGGTTACAGGAAAGCGCCCGATCACAGGAAACAAGGTTTCCCATTCCAATATTAAGACCAAGCGTCGTTTTCTTCCTAACCTTCAGACCAAGCGTTTCTTCCTCGCAGAAGAAGACAAATGGGTTACATTGAAGCTTTCTTCAGATGCAATCCGCACCATCAACAAGAATGGTCTGTACAGTGTTGTAAAGGAATTGAGGGCTTCAGGCGTTAGCATTTAATCATCGTAATAAACCAAAGCAATGGCTAAGAAAGGTAACAGGGTTCAGGTGATATTGGAGTGCACAGAGCACAAAACCAGCGGATTGGCAGGAACAAGCCGTTATGTCACCACCAAAAACAAGAAAAATACGCCTGAGCGTATGGAGTTGAAGAAATACAACCCCATCATGAAAAAATGTACTGTTCACAAAGAAATTAAATAATCATGGCAAAAACAGCTTCAAAAAACGCAAAAGTAAAAGATCTTAAAGCATCTGCCGAAGCCAAGAACTGGACCAAGGTTATCAGGGCTGTAAGAAGTCCTAAAACTGGCGCCTACACATTCAAAGAGGCAATCGTTCACAAGGATAAGGTGAAGGATTATCTTGGTCAATAAGCCAATGCTGGTAAACTATTTTAAGAGCTGTTCCGTTTAACTATTCGGGACAGCTTTTGCTTTTAAGGGAATCTGAGCATCAATGGCAAAATTTAATTTTTAGGTTATGGGATTTTTTGACAGGCTTTTTGGCAAGAAAGAGAAGGAGCAGCTCGATAAGGGTCTTGAGAAGACCAGGGAAACTTTTTTTTCCAGGGTCACCAAAGCCATTGCCGGGAAATCAGCCGTTGATGATGAGGTCCTTGATCAGTTGGAAGAAGCCTTGATTACAGCAGACGTTGGAGTCGATACAACCCTGGCCATCATTGAAAAAATTCAGGCAAGGGTATCAAAGGACAAATACCTGGGCACAGAAGAATTGAATGGTATTCTTCAGGAAGAGATCAGGGCCATTTTGGTGGATGATGAAGATGACACCCTCAAACGTTTTGATATTCCGGAAGGGAAGAAGCCATTCGTCATGCTTGTGGTTGGCGTAAATGGAGTTGGTAAAACAACCACCATAGGCAAACTTGCCACCAATTTCAAGGCTGCCGGAAAAACGGTGATGCTGGGCGCCGCAGATACATTTCGTGCTGCAGCAGTTGACCAGCTGACCATTTGGAGCGAGCGAGCTGGTGTTGCTATTGTAAAGAAGGAAATGGGCAGTGATCCTGCCTCTGTAGCCTTTGATACCGTCAACAGTGCTGTTGCCAAAGACGTTGATATTGTGATCATTGATACCGCGGGAAGGTTGCACAACAAGGCCCACCTGATGGAAGAGTTGAGCAAGATCAAGCGCGTCATCCAAAAGGTTATTCCCGATGCCCCCCATGAAACTTTGTTGGTGCTGGATGGAACGACTGGACAAAATGCCATTGAGCAGGCCCGTCATTTCTCGGCTGCTACGGATGTATCTGCCCTTGCCATTACAAAGCTCGATGGTACGGCAAAAGGCGGAATTGTATTGGCCATTGCCAATCAATTCAAGATTCCGGTGAAATTTATTGGGGTTGGCGAACAGGCCTCAGACCTGATCGTATTTGATAAAAAAGCTTTTGTGGAAGGACTTTTCAAGTTGTAAAAAATGAAATCAAAAACCATAAAGAAAGACAAGGTCAACATCATCACGCTGGGATGCAGCAAGAACATGGTGGACAGTGAGGTGTTGAGTGGGCAGTTGCAAGCCAATGCCTTTGATGTTGTACATGAAAATAAAAAACTGGACCACAATATTGTCATTGTCAATACCTGTGGATTCATCGATAAGGCAAAGGAGGAAAGTGTCAACACCATCCTTGACCAGGTAGACCTGAAGAAAAAAGGAAAGCTGGACAAGGTCTATGTTACCGGATGCCTCAGCGAACGGTACAAACAAAACCTTGAGACGGAAATTCCTGAAGTGGATGCCTATTTTGGCACCATGGAATTGCCGGGATTGTTGGCCGTATTGAATGCCGATTACAAAACTGAGCTGGTGGGAGAGCGCTTGCTCAGCACTCCTTCTCACTATGCATACATGAAGATCAGTGAAGGCTGCAACAGGACCTGCTCTTTCTGTGCGATCCCGCTGATGCGTGGAGACCACCGCAGCAAACCAATGGAAGAACTCATTGTAGAAGCCGAGAAGCTGGTTAAAATGGGTGTGAAGGAATTGATGCTGATTGCCCAGGAACTCACCTATTACGGTCTTGATCTGTACAAGAAAAGGATGTTGCCTGAACTGCTGAAAAAATTGGCCGCTGTAGAGGGCATTGAATGGATCAGGCTTCATTATGCGTATCCTTCTAAATTCCCATTGGACATCATTGATGTGATGAAGGAAGAACCTAAAATCTGCAATTATCTGGACATGCCTTTGCAGCATGCCAGTGATAACATGCTCAAGGCCATGAAGCGGCAAATCACCCGTCAGGAGATGAAAGACCTGATTGGAGAGATCCGTTCAAGGATTCCTGGAATCTGTCTTCGTACAACATTGATTGCAGGATTTCCCGGAGAAACAAGGGAGGATGTAGAGGAAGTGAAAGAATTTCTGGCAGAAATGCAGTTCGATCGTGTTGGCATTTTTACCTATTCTCATGAGGAAGATACTTCAGCCCATGCCCTGGAAGACACGCTGAGCGCAGAAGAGAAAGAGGCGAGGGCACAAGAGATCATTGAGTTCCAGCAAGAAATCAGCTTTGAGAAAAACCAATCCATGATCGGTCAAACACTTAAAGTGATTGTTGACAAAAAAGAGGCGGGAAGGTATATCGGAAGAACCGAATTTGACAGTGTAGAGGTAGACAATGAAGTGATCATCCATTCTTCGCGCAAATTGAACCCCGGAGACTTTGTGAATGTTATCATCACCAAGGCATATGATTATGATCTTGAAGGCGATGTTGTGTAGTCGGTTACAGAATCATTAAACCATCATTCAAATTTGGAAACCTCCTGTCGATACATCAATTACGAAAATACCGGAATGTTCTCCCGGCTGATCGCGGATTATCTTGGTGATGGCATGTTCATCAAAGACTTTTATGCGCATCCCACCAATTTGGCAGGAATAGCCGCATCCATTGAGGAGAGGAGAAAATTTCCAACGGATAGAAGCAAGATCGTTGCTGCATTCAAGGAAGCGTATACCCATTCCAATCCATCTCCCAAGCAACTTGAAAACATTGAATTACTGGCGGCAGACAATACATTTACCATCTGCACTGCACACCAGCCCAATATTTTTTCAGGCTATCTCTATGTTATTTATAAAACTGCGCATGTAATCGCTTTGTCTCAAAAGCTTTCAGCAGATTTTCCCGACTGCAGGTTCGTACCGGTTTTTTATATTGGTAGCGAAGACAATGATCTTGATGAGCTCTCAAAATTCAATCTTAACCAGAAAAAATACAGGTGGGAAACCAGCCAGACTGGCGCAGTGGGAAGGATGATGGCAGATGATGGCATTGAGTCGCTCATTAAAATAGTAGAGACAGAACTCATGCACCTGCCATTTGCAAAGGATATCATTGCCATCATCCGGAAGGCGTATGCCAAAGGGAATGACATGGCACATGGAACATTCATCCTCTTGAATGAACTGTTTCGTGAGCAGGGATTGCTGGTGCTTCAGCCCGACAATGCATCACTGAAGGATCTGATGAAATCAGTGTTCAGGGATGATCTGCTCCACAATACTGCACAGCAGATTGTTGGAGAGACCAATGCAAGGCTGGAAAAACAATATAAGCTTCAGGTCAATCCAAGACCTGTCAATTTATTTTACTTGCGGGATGGTATAAGAAATAGGATTGACAAAAGAGGCAACTTGTATACTGTTGATGAAACGGTGATCCGGTTTACAGAAGCAGAGATTCTTACAGAATTGAATGAATATCCTGAGCGGTTCAGTCCCAATGTAATCCTGCGGGGAATTTACCAGGAAACGATATTGCCCAATATTTTATTTGTAGGTGGCGGGTCTGAAGTTGCCTATTGGATGCAGTTGAAAGGGCTTTTTAGCCATTATAAAGTGCCTTTTCCCATATTGGTTTTGCGCAACAGCTTTATGCTGATGGATGCCAACCATGAACACAAGATGAAGGAATTGGATATCCATGATGCTGATCTATTCAAGGAAGAAACTTCCCTTGCCAACGAGCTGGTCCAACGCTGGGCTGGTGCTGAATTGTCATTGAAAACAGAAGAACAGGAAAGCCGTGAACTCTTCAGCCATTTGAGGAAAAGGGCAGCAGCAATTGATAAGACACTTGTTCAGCATGTCCACTCACTAGAAGTAGATCACCTGAAGAAGCTAGAGACACTGGAAAAGAAAATGCTGAAAGCGGAACGCAAGAAACAATCCATTCAATTGCAACGCATCTGGAAATTGAAGGCAGAACTGTTTCCCAACAATACTTTACAGGAAAGGGTAGATAATTTTATGCCCTATTATGCTCAGTACGGCCCTTCTTTTATTGATATTATCCTAAAGCACTCACTGGCTTTGGAGCAGAGGTTTGGGGTGATTGTGATGGGGTGAGGGTTTTGGGTTTAAAGGTTTAAGGGTTTAATGGTTGAGGGGTTTAGGGGTGTAGAGGTTGAGGGGTGTAGAGGTTTAAAGGTTTAGGCATATTGTTTAGCAAGTAACGAAATAGCAAAATCATAGTTTATAAAATGGGTTTACCAGCTCCTCGATAACATACCCCTAAACCTCTACACCCCTCAACCCCTAAACCTCTCAACCCCTAAACCTCTACACCCCTCAACCCCTAAACCTCTCAACCCCTACACCCCTACACCTCTCAACCCCTACACCTCTACACCTCTAAACCTCTACACCTCTAAACCCCTAAACCCAATATCTCTTCCGTCGCAGACAATCCCACCCTTGTCGCGCCAGCTTCAATGGCGGCCAATACTTCATTCTTGGTCCGGATTCCTCCAGAAGCTTTGATTTGAATATCGGAGGAACAATGCTCTCGCATCAATTTTAGGTCATGGATGGTTGCTCCTTTGGCCAGAAATTTTCCATCTTCCTGTTTCACATAGCCGAATCCGGTTGATGTTTTGACGAAGGCTACATGTAGGCTTGAACAAATTGTACAGAGTTGAATTTTTTGATCATCAGTGAGGTAATCGTTTTCAAAGATTACTTTCAGGATGGCGTTATGCTCCAGTGCAGCATCCATGATTTGGGAAATCTCATTGTCCACATATTCCCAATCTCCGCCAATAACTTTACCGATATTGACCACCATGTCAATTTCAGTGGCTCCATTTCTGCAAGCCTCAATCGTTTCTATCACTTTGATATCGGTGGTATTACCACCATGAGGGAATCCAATCACCGTGCAAACCCCAACGGCTGAACCTTTGAGTAATTTGGCAGCTTGTGCAACGGCAGATGGTTTCACGCAGACCGTGGCTGTACCATATTTAAGGCCTATCCTGCAAGCCTCTTCCAGGTCTTTGTCGGTTGCAGTAGGATGCAGCACGGAGTGGTCAATGTATTTTGCGAGGTCCATTATAGATCAAATGTATTGTCAAATCCTTTGCTCTTCAATGCCTTTATTTTTTTCCCAACCTCATTTTTCATTTTTGTTTTGAAGGCAAGCAGTTTTTTCTCCAACGGCTTGCTGCTGGTGGAGAGGATGGAAGCAGCAAGAATG
>Ga0207909_1000379_pt1 | contig 15214 bp, 16 predicted proteins | sample LakMenEpi05May10_FD_150672 | JGI IMG/M metagenome (GOLD analysis project Ga0207909, IMG submission 150672) | Freshwater microbial communities from Lake Mendota, WI - 05MAY2010 deep hole epilimnion (SPAdes) | ecosystem: Environmental > Aquatic > Freshwater > Lake > Epilimnion/Euphotic zone ...
CCACTGCTTTTTCCAGAACAATTCGAATCTTGGCAGCACGCGATTAGCTATGGCCACTTGACCTACCGAAACATCGATTCTCGAGTCAGGTTCAAATACCGGGTAGCGATTCTTATACATGGAGACACCGAGCATTAGCGAAACCATCAGCGCGCTGATCAAGGCTAGTTGCCAGTAGCCACTAGATAAGCCAGCGGTTAATCCGATGATTAGGGAAGGTAGATACCAGATCAGATGCATAAAAACTAAACCTGCCTGAGATTCAGGCAGGTTTAGTCAAAGAATTCAAAGCTGTGGATTAGTCTCCGATGTAGCTCATGACGTGCTTGATGCGGGTGTAATCCTCGAAGCCGTACATCGATAGGTCCTTGCCGTATCCAGAGTGACGGAATCCACCGTGAGGCATCTCAGCTGCAAGCGGGATGTGGGTGTTGATCCACACGCAACCAAAGTTCAGTCCCTTGCTAAAGCGCATGGCTGTGGTGTGATCCTTGGTCCATACGCTCGATGCCAGACCGTACTTCACATCGTTGGCGTTTCTCATGGCCTCGTCGGCGTCTTTGAACTTCTGGACAGTAATAACCGGACCAAAGATTTCAGACTGGATGTGCTCATCTTGCTGCTTCAGTCCTGACAAAACAGTTGCCTCTAGGAAGTAGCCCTCTGATCCAACCTGGGTGCCACCGATTTCTAGGTTGGCGTGAGATGGCAAACGATCGATAAAGCCCTTCACGCGCTCTAGCTGACCTGCGTTGTTGACAGGACCAAACAAGATGTCATCGCGGCTTGGGTTTCCGGTGATTGCGTTGGCCTTTACTTCCGCTACCAGAATCTTCAAGAACTCATCGTGAACGCTTTCTTGAACCAGGATGCGGGTTGCAGCGGTGCAGTCCTGACCGGCGTTGAAGTATCCGGCAACAACAATCTGCGCTGCCGCTTTTTGTAGATCAGCATCAGCAAAAACGATTACTGGGGCCTTTCCTCCAAGCTCGAGGTGCACTTTCTTGACATCAGCCGATGCTGCCTTAGCAACTTCCATACCAGCGCGAACTGAACCGGTGATTGAAACCATCTGCGGAATCTCGTGTTCGATTAGCGCACGTCCGGTGTCGCGGTTTCCGGTTACGACGTTGAAAACGCCCGGTGGAAGATGCTCTGCCGCAATCTCAGCAAGCAGCAGTGTTGAAGCAGGGGTGGTGTCCGATGGCTTTAGAACAATGGTGTTTCCAGCAGCAAGAGCTGGTGCGAATTTCCAAACCGCCATGTTCAATGGGTAGTTCCAAGGAGTCACCTGACCGATGACACCAATTGGTTCGCGACGGATAGAAGAAGTGTGATCCCTGGCATACTCGGCAGTTGCGCGACCCTCAAGGTTTCTGGCAGCTCCTGCGAAGAATCTGATCTGATCGACGCTTGGATCCATCTCGTACTCAACCAAAGTAGGTCTTGGCTTTCCGGTGTTCTCGGATTCAACATCGGCTGCCTCTTCGGCACGAGCTGCAAGTGAATCTGCAATTCTGAAAAGAGCCAGCTGTCGCTCTGATGGTGTGAAGTTGCTCCAAACATCAAAGGCTTTTTCGGCTGCCTTATACGCTGCGTCAACATCAGCATCGGAGGAAACCGCTGCAGTTGCATAGGTGACTCCATTGGCTGGGTTGATTACATCTGAGCGCTCTGAGCCCTTGGAATCAACGTATTGACCGTTGATGAAGTTTTTTAGCTCTTTTACTGCCATTTCCATGCTCCTTTTAGAAACCGATAGCAACACCGTTGTTGGATACCGCTAGACAAGATTCTAACCCCGAAATTTCGACCCAAAAAGCGAGCTTTGGATTAGAAATCAGCACCGAAAGCTCGAATTGGCTTCGGATTCGTTTGCTAAATGGCCAAACCGCTGGCAAAATCCATATATGTCAAGAACCGGTAGGACCATGGTCTCGGGCCTTGACGAGCTCTCAAAACTGATCGTTGAGCAGCTCCAGCAAGATGGCCGCAAATCCTATGCCGAAATCGGCAAGGCGGTGGGCCTTAGCGAAGCAGCCGTCCGCCAACGCGTGCAAAAGCTCACCGATAAAGGTGTCATGCAAATAGTCGCGGTCACCGACCCCATGCAGCTGGGCTTTTATACCCAGGCCATGATTGGCATTCGCTGCAACGGAGACACCACGAATTTGGCGGATGAGCTCTCGAAACTGCCTGAAGTTGACTACGTTGTTATTACCGCTGGAAGTTTTGATATTCTGGCTGAAGTGGTTTGTGAAAATGACGACTCACTTATAAATCTGCTCAACAACAAGATTCGCAAGTTTGATGGGGTCACTTCAACTGAGACTTTTGTTTATCTAAAGCTTCAAAAACAGCTATACAACTGGGGAACAAGGTAGTACAAACAACCAAAATGGAAGAGTAAAAAATGGCAGTCAAAGAAAGTCGAGCAAAGAAGCTCGTAGCAGGGATCAAGTCACTTCTAAAATCCCCACTCAAGAAGATCACTTCTGGAGCCAAGGGCAAACTCCCTCTGGTTGAAGCCCGCAAGGCCGGAACCAAAATCACCCCAGCCATGCTGCAAAAATCTGCCAAGGCGCACCTCTGGATGCATTTCACTCGCTATAGCCTGTTCGAAAACAAAGACATGCCAATCATCGCTCGCGCTGAGGGCCACCACATCTATGACGTCAATGGCGAGAAGTACTTCGATGGGCTCTCTGGACTGTTTTCCGTAAACGCAGGTCACGGTCGCAAGAGATACGCTGACGTAGCTGCAAAGCAAATGCAGGAGCTTGACTTTTTCCCACTCTGGGGATTCGCCCACCCGAGAGCCATTGAGCTTGCGGAACGACTACTTTCCTACGCACCAGAGAACCTAAACCGCGTTTTCTTCACCACCGGTGGTGGCGAAGCTGTTGAGTCGGCTTGGAAGATTGCCAAGCAGTATTTCAAAATGACTGGCAAGCCAACCAAACACAAGGTTATTTCTCGCCACGTGGCTTACCACGGCACCAGCCAGGGAGCACTTTCTATTACCGGTATCCCTGCCATGAAGAAGATGTTTGAGCCTCTAGTTCCATCAACCTTCCGCGTTCCAAACACTAACTTCTACCGCGCACCTAGCAATTTCAAAAACGAGGATGAGTTTGGTCTTTGGGCTGCTAACCGCGCCGAAGAAATGATCTTGTTCGAAGACCCAGACACCGTTGCCGCTATCTACGCAGAACCTATCCAGAATTCCGGTGGTTGCTTCACAGCTTCTCCGGTCTACTGGAAGAGACTTCGGGAGATCTGCGACAAGTACGACGTGCTACTGGTAGCTGATGAGACCATCACCGGTTTTGGTAGATCCGGAACCATGTTTGCTTGTGAGCGCTACGGCATCGTTCCTGACATGATGGTTCTGGCCAAGGCTATGACCTCCTCCTATCAGCCACTAGGTGCTTTGATGATCACCGAGCGCCTGTTCGAGCCATTCAAAACCGGAACCAACATCTTGGCTCACGGTTACACCTTCGCAGCTCACCCGGTTGCTTGTGCAGTAGCACTTGAAAATCTCGATGTGTTTGACGAAGAAGACCTGGTTGGAAACGTTGCCAGAAACACTGCAAAGTTCCGAAAGACCCTAGAGAAGCTTTACGATTTGCCAATAGTTGGAAACGTTCGCGGCGATGGCTACTTCTTCGCAATTGAGCTAGTAAAGGACAAGGCCACCAAGCAGACCTTCACTCCAGCCGAGTGTGAGAAGCTGCTCCGCGGATACCTTGCTGGAGCGATGCTCAAGGTCGGACTTTACGCTAGGGCAGACGACCGCGGAAACCCAGTAATCCAGCTAGCGCCACCGCTAACTATTGGACCTAAGGAATTCGACGAGCTGGAGCAAATGCTGCGCAAGGTGCTAACCCCTGCGATGAGCAAGATCTAGAAAAGTTCTGTAGGAACCCCCAGGTGTAATGCCTGGGGGTTTTCCACATATCCAAATTGATTTGTTCCAATCCCCAAACTGTTGGAGAATAAATCCATGAAGCTCTCCCCTAAAGCTGTAGCGAGTGTGGATACACCTATTGGCCCAATCACATTGATTGCTCAGGGCGAAAAGATAGTTCGAGTTGAACTTGGCAAAAAAGCCCGCGCTGAGGGTAGCTCCAAAGTGCTAACCGAGGCCAAAAATCAACTCTCAGCTTATTTCTCAGGCAAGCTCGAACGCTTCACCGTCCCGATTGAAGCAGTTGGCACTGAGTTTCAAAAATCAGTCTGGAAAGAAATTGCCAAGATTGGCTTTGGTCGAAAACTCAGCTACGGCGAAATTGCAGCCAAGATCGGCAATCCCGCTGCCTCGAGAGCAGTGGGTGCGGCAGTTGGTTCTAATCCGACACCCCTGCTCGTTGGCTGTCATCGCGTATTGGGCTCCACCGGCAAGATAACTGGATTCACCGGTGGCAAAGGCATCAAAACCAAGGCTTGGCTTCTAGATCATGAGCAGATCGAGTTTCGTCCTTGAGCAAGCACGTCATCAAATTCGAGGACGGGCTTACTCGCTGCCGGTGGCCACAAAACGACGAATTGTATATTCACTACCACGACACCGAGTGGGGTGTCCCGCTTACCGGTGACGATGCCATGTTTGAACGGGTTGCCCTCGAGGGCTTTCAGGCTGGGCTTTCATGGATCACCATTTTGCGCCGGAGAGAAAACTTTCGCAAGGCTTTCAAGAACTTCCAGATTGCCAAAGTGGCCCGCATGAGCGACAAAGATGTCGAAAAGTTAATGGACAATGATGGAATCATTCGAAACCGAGCCAAGATTGCATCCACCATTTCCAACGCCAAGCTAACGCTAAGGCTTGAGGATTCCCTAACGGATATCATCTGGAGCCATGCCCCGAAGGTTCGCACCAAACGAGTCTCGGCTGAGAAGTTTGAATTTGCTGCAATAACCCCTGAGTCCGAGGCTTTGAGCAAGACACTAAGGACGCTTGGGTTTTCGTTTGTTGGGCCAACGACTATGTATGCGCTGATGCAGTCAATCGGAATGGTCAATGACCACGCCCCCGGATGCTTTAGGCGAAATCAGCTACAAGATTAGACTTGAGCAAGTGAGCCCAGAAGAATTCACCACGCTATATAGAGGTTTCTTGCCTTTAGTTTCTAGCTATCTGGTTAGACGTTGCGAAAAATCGGATGTTGAAGAGTTGGCATCGCGGGTATTTGAAATTGCCTGGCGTAAAAGAGCTCAAGCGCCTAAGGAATATGAACTGCCTTGGCTTTACCGAATCGCAGGTTTCGTAGTTGCTAATCACCGCAGGGCCATCAAATCTGAACAGAACTTCGTAGCTAGATTCAGGCCGTTAGATTTTGCCCCTTCCCCTGAGGACATAGCAATTGCCGATCTGAGCCTCTCAAAAGCCTGGGGCAAGCTAAGCCCCTTTGAGCGTGAGGCAATCTCACTGACCGCCTTTGAAGGACTAAGCAATCAAGATGCTGCCAAGGTCCTTGAAATCAGCCCAAATGCCTTTACCCAGCGACTAGCCAAGGCCCGGGCCAAGCTAAAGGCAAATCTTTCGTAGATTTCTAGACACATTTGGGTGCAACCAGACATAACCCATATATGACAAACAATGACGAACTAGACCAGCGGCTAAAAAAGGCCGACCCTGCCATCAAGCGCGTAGCGCCCGAGCTTCGTGAAAGCATTCTCGCCTCCGCGATAGCAACAGATAGCAAGCTCACACTTCGAGCACGTTTTGAGCTTCTGAGCCAAAACTTCAGGCGAGCAAGTCTCGGCTTCGCAGTTGGTGGTTCGGCGGCAGCGGTTGCCGTTGCTATGGTTCTTACCTCAGCCCCAACTCCGCTAATTCAGCTATCTGGCATGCAGGGAGCGCGCAACACTGAATCGGCTGCCCCACAGAGCGATGTAGCCGCGGGCAAGATGATGATGCCGTTTGTGAACTTTGAGTACCTTGCTGGTCCAAATCTTTCGAACGAAACTGGATCGGGCCAAGTCTTTAAGCTAGTTAGACAGTCAACCCCGGAAGAAGTTCTGGCCAATGTCGCCGCTATCTTCGGTGTTGAAGGAACAATCAAGAAATACCCAGACTTCGCAGAAACCAATCCTGGCTATTTCTTTGGCCAGTCCAATGACCCATGGGGCTATGACGGCAAGAACCCAGTGATCTCGCTCTGGTGGTCAGGAACCGCTTCCTGGAACTACTCAAACCCAATTGCATATCCTGAATCTAAGTGTGAGCAAACTGACGCCGACGGAAACTGCATCGCCTGGACTGAGTTCAAGCCAACACCGGAACTACTGCCAACAAAGCAAGAAGCTACCGCCAAAGCGCTTGAGGTATTCAATGCAACAGGACTAGATGTATCAGCATCTGAGATCCGCATCGATGCCTCAGAGTGGGGCGTTAGTGCATCAGCTTCTATGTACGTCGATGGCCAACCAACCAACGTTGAGTGGTACCTGGGTTGGTCCTCAACCGGTGTTATCAGCTATGCAGGTGGTCACTCAGTTGCAGCTGAAGCTATGGGAACCTTTGACACAATCTCTGCCCTATCCGCAGTTGAAAGACTTGCTGACTGGCGCTGGAGCGGTTCACCCTCAGGTCTTTTCTACCAGCGCTTCCAGCCACCGATGATGACTGAGCCTGCTCCTTACGTAAAGAGCGGCGAGGCAACTGCTGATTCTGAGGCCGCTGATTCTTCGATTGCAATCGATCCGATGCCAGGCGAGGAATTTGTGCCCGAGACTGTGACATTGACAGTTGTTGAATCGGAAGGTGCCCTGCTGAGCGTCTGGGACGCCAACGGCGAAGTGTGGCTTGTTCCTGGATACATCATGATCAATGACCAAGGTTGGTTTGGTGCTGTTATCGCCTTGATTGAAGGTGTGATTGAACTGCCTAAGGAAACTGAAGTTGACATCATGCCGCTACCGGCAGATGACTCAAGCGTTTCAAACAAGTAAGCCTGCACTGCAGAAGATTCTGCAAGTAGCTTGAATTAGTACTAAACCAGCGAAGCGTTTCTAGCAACAACTGTCACTACGTCGTGCTCCACACTTAGAAAGCCATCCTCGGCACTGAACTTCATAACTTCGCCCTCGGGCAAAGTAACGCGAACTTCACCGCTGGACAAAATTGCCAGCATAGGTTCGTGGCCTGGCAATAGACCAATCTCGCCCTCGACGGTTTTAGCGACTACCATTTTGGCGGCACCCGACCAAACCGACGAGTCGGCGGAGACTAGTTCTACTTTTAAGCTCTTTTCGGACAAAGTTAGTTACCGGATTCCTTCTGAATCTTTTCCCACTGACGCTGAACATCTTCAAGTCCTCCGACGTTGAAGAATGCCTGCTCGGCTACGTTGTCGAATTCACCAGAGGCAATCTTCGAGAAGCCTTCGATGGTCTCCTTCAATGGAACGGTTGATCCTGGAACACCGGTGAACTTGGTAGCCATGTAGGTGTTCTGAGATAAGAACTGCTGGATACGACGAGCTCTAGATACGGTGACCTTGTCTTCTTCAGAAAGCTCCTCAACACCCAAGATGGCGATGATTTCCTGAAGTTCCTTGTTCTTCTGCAGAATCTGCTTCACGCGAACTGCAGTCTCGTAGTGATCCTTCGCGATGTAGCGAGGGTCCAAGATTCTGGAGGTCGAAGCAAGTGGGTCCACCGCTGGGTACAGACCCTTCGATGCAATCTCACGGCTTAGCTCGGTTGTTGCATCCAAGTGAGCAAATGTGGTTGCAGGGGCTGGGTCGGTGTAGTCATCGGCAGGTACGTAAATAGCCTGAAGAGAAGTAATCGAGTGACCACGGGTAGAGGTAATTCTCTCCTGCAGCAGACCCATCTCATCGGCCAAGTTCGGCTGGTAACCCACGGCTGATGGCATACGGCCTAGCAGTGTGGAAACCTCGGAACCGGCCTGAGTAAAGCGGAAGATGTTGTCGATGAACAACAACACGTCCTGCTTCTGAACGTCACGGAAGTACTCAGCCATTGTTAGAGCTGAAAGTGCAACACGAAGACGGGTGCCTGGTGGCTCATCCATCTGGCCGAACACGAGAGCTGTTTTGTCGATAACTCCGGACTCGGTCATTTCGTCGATCAAGTCGTTACCTTCACGGGTACGCTCACCAACACCGGCGAACACCGAAACACCATCGTGGTCTTCAGCTACGCGGTAAATCATTTCCTGGATAAGAACTGTCTTACCAACACCAGCACCACCGAAAAGACCGATCTTTCCACCGAGTACGTATGGGGTTAGAAGGTCGATGACCTTGATACCGGTTTCGAACATCTGAGTCTTGGACTCCAGCTGGTCGAAAGCTGGTGGCTGACGGTGGATTGGCCAGCGCTCTTTGATCTCAATCTTTTCGCCTGGCTTGCCGTTTAGAACTTCACCGGTCACGTTGAAAACACGACCCTTGGTCACATCACCCACCGGAACAGAGATAGGAGCACCGGTGTCGTTCACGCTGCCACCACGAACCAAACCATCGGTTGGCTTTAGTGCGATGGCACGCACTAGGTCATCACCGAGGTGCTGAGCGACCTCAAGGGTAAGAGTGATTGTCTCCCCCAGTAGCTCAATCTCGGTGGTTAGGGCGTTGTAGATCTCAGGGATGGCATCGTGTGGAAACTCGATGTCAACAACTGGACCGTTAACTCGCGCAATGCGCCCGGTTCCTGCCTTTGGAGTGGTCTTTGTTTCGGCCATGTTCTTTTCTTTCTCTTAGTCCTCGTCGCCTGAAGTGGACAGGGCATCTGCTCCACCGACGATTTCGGAAATCTGTTGGGTAATTTCGGACTGACGTGCTTGGTTGCTCAATCTGGTGTAGTTCAAAATCAACTTCTGGGCGTTGTCTGTTGCGCTCTTCATGGCCTTCTGGCGGGCAGCGTGCTCAGAGGCTGCCGACTGAAGCATGGCGTTGAAGATACGGCTTTCGATGTATACCGGAAGCAGTGCATCAAGCACCTTGTTTACATCTGGCTCAAATTCGTAAAGCGGGAAGACTTCAGATTTGCTCGGTGGCTCAACGCCTTCAACTACCTCAAGAGGTAGCAGGCGCACCACCTCAGGAACTTGAGAGATCATCGAAACAAAGCGGTTGTAAACCAGGTGAATCTCGTCTACTCCGCCGTCTTTGAAATCGGTGCTGAAATCAGCCACAACAGCATCGGCGATTGCCTTCGCTGTTTCAAACTCCGGAAGGTCTGTTCCACCGATCCACTGCTGCCTTGCGGTGCGACGGCGGAAGTTGAAGTAGCCAACCGACTTTCGTCCAACTAGGTAGTAAACAACGTCTTTGCCCTGAGATCTAAGCAGTGTTGATAGCTGCTCAGTTTCCTTTAGAACGTTTGAGGAAAATGCTCCAGCAAGACCGCGGTCTGAAGTGAAGATGACAATCGCTGCGCGATCGATTCTTTCAGGCTCGGTGGTTAGCGGGTGATCGATGTTTGAGTAGGTGGCCACCGCAGAAACTGCGCGGGTCACTGCCTTGGAGTAAGGAGTAGAGGCTGCAACGCGCTGCTGCGCCTTGTAAATGCGAGAAGCTGAAATCAACTCCATGGCGCGAGTGATCTTCTTAGTGGTCTGTGCCGACTTGATTTTCTGTCGGTAGACGCGTAGCTGTGCTCCCATTTCTCTCCTTTCCTATACCTAGTTAGCTTTAGTGCCTTAGCGCTTCTGCTTTACGATCTTTTCCTGGTTGACGTCTTCTTCTTCCATGGCGGTAACAGATTCGTTACCAACAGAAGCTAGAGGAACACCCTGGCCAGTCTGGAAGCTCTTCTTGAACTTCTCGATGGCACCTTCAAGCTCGCGAACGGTGTCGTCCTCGAGGTTGTTGGTTTCACGAATAGTTGTAAGGGCCTGTGAGTTGCGCTTTAGGTAGTCCAAGAACTCAGACTCAAAGCGAAGAACATCCTCAACTGGAACCTCATCGAGCTTGCCGGAGGTACCTGCCCAAATCGATACAGTCTGGTCCTCAACTGGGTAAGGAGAGTACTGAGGCTGCTTTAGAAGCTCCATCAGTCTTGCTCCACGCGCCAACTGCTGACGTGATGCAGCATCTAGGTCAGATGCAAACATCGCGAATGCCTCAAGGGAGCGGTACTGAGCTAGCTCCAGCTTCAGTGTTCCAGAAACCTTCTTGATTCCCTTCACCTGGGCTGCACCTCCAACTCGAGAAACCGAGATACCTACGTCAATAGCAGGACGCTGGTTCGAGTTGAAAAGGTCGGACTGCAAGAAGATCTGTCCGTCGGTGATCGAGATCACGTTGGTAGGAATGTATGCAGAAACGTCGTTGGCCTTGGTCTCGATGATTGGTAGTCCAGTCATCGAACCGGCACCAAGCGCATCGTTTAGCTTCGCACAACGCTCAAGCAAACGGGAGTGTAGGTAGAAAACGTCTCCAGGGTAAGCCTCGCGACCTGGTGGGCGGCGAAGAAGAAGCGATACCGCACGGTATGCTTCGGCCTGCTTGGAAAGGTCATCGAAGATGATCAGAACGTGCTTGCCGCCGTACATCCAGTGCTGACCAATTGCGCTACCGGTGTAAGGAGCTAGGTACTTGAAACCAGCTGGGTCTGATGCTGGAGAAGCCACGATTGTTGTGTACTCCATAGCGCCAGCTTCTTCCAAAGCAGCCTTCACACCAGCGATGGTGGAGCCCTTCTGACCGATTGCAACGTAGATGCAGCGAACCTGCTTCTTGGCATCGCCAGTTGCCCAGTTGGACTTTTGGTTAATGATGGTGTCAATTGCGATTGCAGTCTTACCGGTCTGACGGTCACCAATAATTAGCTGACGCTGTCCGCGACCAACAGGGATCATCGCATCGATTGCCTTGATACCGGTCTGCAGTGGCTCGTGAACGGATTTTCTAGCCATAACGCCAGGGGCCTGAAGCTCAAGTGCACGACGTGCCTCAGCCTTGATCTCACCTAAACCATCGATTGGGTTACCCAACGGGTCAACAACGCGACCCATGAAGCCATCGCCAACTGGAACAGAGAGTACCTCGCCGGTGCGCTGTACTTCCATACCTTCTTCAATGCCCTCGAAGTTTCCGAGCACAACGGTACCTATCTCACGCTCGTCAAGGTTTAGAGCAAGACCCAGAGTGCCGTCAGCGAACTTCAGTAGCTCGTTGGCCATCGCACTAGGCAAGCCTTCAACGTGCGCGATACCGTCACCGGCGTCGATTACGTGGCCCACCTCGTTTCGCGAGGCCTTGTCTGACTCATAGGAGTTCACAAATCCCTTCAGGGCGTCGCGAATCTCGTCTGGGCTGATTTTCAGATCTGCCATGTGCTTCCTCTACTTCTGGGGCGAACCCCGTATTAGATGTTGGCTTACGCCAGCATCATCCTTGCTTGCTTGAGACGGTTAGCAACGCTACCGTCAAGAATCTCTCCAGCGATTTGTACCTTTACGCCACCGAGGATTGCTGGGTCTACCTCAATGTTCAGTCTTAGTGCGTGGCCGTGAGTCTTAGTTAGCGCACTCTCCAGTGCGCTTCTTTGGCTCTCGCTCAGCGGTGCAGCAACAGTGACGTTTGCAACCAAACGCTCCGCGAACGCGGCAAGTAGCTTTCCGAACTGCTCAAGAACAACTGCCAAACGGCGCTTGGTTGAACCAACCACCGCGAAGCGAATCAACAGACCTGCCTCTGGACCAAACTTTCCTGCCAGAAGAGCATTCACAAGTGCAATCTTCTGATCGCTAGATGCCTGTCTGGAAGCAAGCGCAATCTGAAGCTCCTGGTCAGAATCAACTACCTGGCGGAATGCAAACAGCTCAGCCTCAAGAGCTTCTAGCTTGTTCGACTTAGCTGCGATTGCCGCAACCGAGTGAACTGCTAGCTGCTCCAGTGCACGAACTAGGTCAGAGCCGCTAGACCAGCGAAGATCAACTAGCTTTGCAACAAAATCAACAGTCTTTGAAGAAACGCTCTTGCCAAAAACAGCCGCTAGGGCAGCTTTTTTGCCAGCGATCTCGGCGGAAGGGTCCGAAAGAATGTTGCGTAGTTGCTTAGAGTCGGCCACGGCTGAACCGATTGCGAAAAGTTCTTCCGCAAACTTCAGGTCAGCGTCGTTTAGCAACGGCGTGATTATTTCCTTCGCCGCTGCTACCGCTTGTCTAGTTGAGCTGGACATGGTTTCTAGTTGCCTGCCTTTTGAGACTGAATGTCCTTCAAGAACTCATCAACAACCCGGGAGGCTGTTGCGCTGTCCTTGAGGCTTTCGCTAACCACTTTCGAGGCTAGGTCGATTGCCATGGAACCAACTTCAGCTCTTAGTGAGATCAATGCAGCCTGACGCTCCGCCTCGATCTGCGCTTTAGCAGTTGAGGTGATGCGAGCGGCTTCTGCCTGAGCTTGCTCTTTCAATTCGGCAAGAATGGCTGCGCCTTCGGCGCGTGCCTCTTCACGAATTGCGCTAGCTTCGGCGCGATTGTTCTCTTGAGCCTTGGAGATCTCATCGGTTTTGGCAGCTGCCTCAGCCTGAGCTTTCTCAGCCGCGGCTAAGCGTCCCTCGATAGCTTCAGTTCTCTCATCCAAAGTCTTCTTGAAATTCGGAAGAACTTTGAACCAAAAGAAGCTGAGCATTATCACGAAGACAACCGACGACCAAAGGATGTCGTAGTCAGCTGGCAGGAGAGGGTTTTTAGCCTCTGTCTCTGCTGCAGCGACGAAGATCCTTGAAATCATTGTTTAGTCCTGACTTGGTTTAGGCGAAGATGAATGGAGTTGCTAGACCGATAAGAGCTAGCGCTTCGGTGAAAGCGATTCCAAGCCACATTGTGACCTGAAGCTTTGAAGCTAGTTCTGGCTGGCGTGCGATGGATTCGATGGTCTTTGATACAACAAGACCTACACCGATACCAGGACCGATTGCTGCTAGACCGTAGCCAACTACGGCGATGTTGCCGGATAGCTCGGCGATGTTAGTGATGTCCACTTGATTTTTCCCTTCCGTGGTTTTTCCCTGACGGTTGTCAGTTTTCTTTAGTGCTCATCTGCCAGGGCCAACTGAATGTAAACAGTTGTTAGCAGGGTGAACACATAAGCCTGTAGGAATGACACCAGAATCTCAAAGAGAGTAAAGGCGAATCCGAATATGAATGTCCCGATACCGAAGAACTTGAAGAATCCATCGGCGTAAAAGAAGAAGAACTGGGTTGCTCCGAAGCAAAGTACCAGCAAAAGATGGCCGGCAACCATGTTCATGGTCAATCGAAGAGCCAAGGTGACCGGTCTCAAGATAAAGGTGGAAAGGAACTCAATTGGGGTCACCATCACATAAAGGGCTGGTGGAACCCCAGATGGAAACAGTGAGTTCTTGAAAAAGCTCATGCCGTGCTTTTTCATACCCGCATAGATAAAGGTCACATAGGCGGCCACAGCTAAAACAATCGGTAGTCCAATCACCGATGAGGCTGCGATGTTTAGTCCTGGGATGATTCCTGTGATGTTCATGCCCAGCACTGTGAAGAAAATCGTGGTCAGTAGTGGCAAGAAGCGGTCGCCATCAACTTTTCCAAGCTGACCATGTGCGATACCAGTGCGCACGAAGTTGAGGGAAATCTCCCCCATTAGCTGGAACTTGGTTGGAACAAAGCTCTGATTGCGACTGGCTTTCTGGAAGGAACGGGTCCAGAGATAGAACAAGATAAGCAATAGCGATACAACAAGCAGACGAATCAGCATGATTCTGTTCAAAGCGAAAGGAGTGCCCTCAAACGCGATGATTTCAGGGTAAAACTCCATGATGGAGGGTCCCTTGTAGTTACCGGATTCGTCGGTTACCGCTGCCTTGATAAGAAGGCTCAGTGCGTTATCTAGCAGGGCAGGCTCCTGTTTCGGGGCGATTTATCGCGGCGATTTACAGTGTCGATGCCCCAGTCGTTGCGGCACCTGTAAAAGTGTAGCAAGAAAAAACTAGGCCTCGACCACGGGGATCCGGGCTGAAAGCACGGCAATGGAGTCGATAACCAGGGACCCCAAAATGGCCGCGACCAGGGTCAGAAACAGCACTGGGCCGTTTATGAATTCAGCCCCCTGAAGAGACCTAGCCAGAAGAGCAAACCCAATTAGCTTGATAAGCCACCCACCCATGACCACGCCAAAAAAGCCAGCCAGGGAAAGCTTTCTTCCAATGATCATGCTCACAACGGTTAGGGCACCGAAAGCAAAAGCCAGTCCGGCACCGATAAGTGCACTAACTACCCCGTTCATGCCCTCGACAATAAATCCAGCCATGGAACCAAGTGATGCGATCAAACCGGTCAGAAGCGCGGTTTGCCCTAATACATTCTTGAATAACTGTTCAGCACTAGTTGATGGTTTCATTTGGACTTAGCTGCCTTTCTGCGACGCTCAATAACGGGCCAAACTGTAAATAGCATCACGGGTACAGACGCAACTATGCTCAACACCAAAACTGACTCAGCAGGGATAAATAGCAGTGCCAGAGCGCTAAGTGAAATCAACGCTGTCCAAAGATAAAACACAGTCACCGAACCGGTGTGGCTGTGCCCAAAATCCTGAAGCTTGTGGTGGATGTGCTTTCTGTCAGCTGAGAAGGGTGACTTGCCAGCCCGAATTCTGCGAAGCACAGCAAGAGTCAAATCAAGCAGCGGCAAAATCAAGATTGCTAATGGCAATATCAAAGGCAGGAATGCCGGAGCCAAAAGCGAAGTCGAAACTGCGCCCGGGTCAACTTGACCGGTAACTGCTAGAGCTGAAGTGGCCATCAATAGACCCAGTAGCATCGCCCCGCTGTCACCCATAAAGATCTTGGCCTTGTGCCAGTTCAGTGGCAAAAAGCCAAGACAAACTCCGATAACGATTGCCGAAATCAAAGATGCCAAGTTGAAGTAGTTGGTGGGTGAGGTTTGCTGGGCCAGTAGATAGGTGTAGATAAAGAAGACGCTAGTGCCGATTAGCACTACTCCCGCCACCAAGCCATCCAAACCATCAATGAAGTTCACCGCGTTTATGACCAAAACCGTGATGAAGATTGTCACCACGATCGAGACGCCGTAGCTACCAATCACCAACCCGCCTATTGGCAAAGAGACAATCTGAACTCCTTGCCAGGCCAAGATTCCAGCGGCCATGAACTGACCTGCGAGCTTGATGGTCCAGTCCAAATCCAAAATGTCATCTAGGACACCGATGATCGCAATCAGCGTTGCTGCCGC
>Ga0207909_1000385_pt1 | contig 15166 bp, 13 predicted proteins | sample LakMenEpi05May10_FD_150672 | JGI IMG/M metagenome (GOLD analysis project Ga0207909, IMG submission 150672) | Freshwater microbial communities from Lake Mendota, WI - 05MAY2010 deep hole epilimnion (SPAdes) | ecosystem: Environmental > Aquatic > Freshwater > Lake > Epilimnion/Euphotic zone ...
CGAGCATCCCGATTATTACAAAAAAGATCATAATGGACATTTCTATGATGCCCATGGATGGGATGATGTGATTGATCTTGATTATTCGAATCCTCACATGAGGCAAGCCATGATTCAAAGCATGCGTCAGTGGATAGTAGAAACTGGTATCGATGGTTTTCGTTGTGATATGGCGATGCTGACCCCAGTTGATTTTTGGATGGAAACCAGGAAGGCCCTGGATAAAGACAAACAATTGTTCTGGCTTGCAGAGCTTGATCCCCTTGACAGCCCTGATTATATGCAGGTATTTGATGGAGCATATACCTGGCGATGGATGAATGCGGCCACAACATTCAGAAACGAAGGCTCCAGGCAAATTCATCATTTGCGCTTTGTATTGGGCCAATACAAGGACTTGCTGCCTCCCACAGCCTGTCCTGCATGGTTTACCTCCAACCACGATGAAAACAGCTGGAATGGCACCGAATACGAGAAATACGGAGAAATGGCCATCCCCCTTGCCGTCTTCTCAGTTACATACAAAGGCATACCACTCATGTACAGTGGGCAAGAGATTCCCAACAGGAAGCGTCTGCAGTTTTTTGAACATGATCCGCTCGATTGGACAAAGTTTCCGGCGCTGCATGCGTTTTACCGCTCCATTTTGCATCTCCGGAAAAATCATGCCGCCTTCACGACTGCTTCTGCTGCGGAAAATCTTGTTCATTTGCGCAACAGTGTTGATTATCATGTATTCAGCTTCAAGCGCCAACATGATGATTCTACCGCCATCGTGCTTATAAATTTCTCTGAGTATCCACTTCACAATATAGCAGTGGATCTTGATGGTGCATCAGGAATCTTTGTTGAACATTTTACATCCCTTGCCCATGAATGGAATGGGAACAACCATTATTTCCACTTGCAACCTTGGAGTTATCAGATTTGGTTGCAATAAAAAAGCGGTGAATCTTTCGACCCACCGCTTTATCAACTGTGTTTGAATTCTTTATTCAGTGATTTCTATTGGATACTGATACACGCCATCATATCCAGGATAGAAACCTTCCAGCATGATGCGTTTGGGAGATCTTGCGATGGCTGTATTCAATTCCTCAACAGATTTGATTTCAGCACCATTGAGTTTGAGGATAACAAACCCATCTCTCATCCTGGTCTGCTCATCAATCAATCCTGTACTGATTTTGCTGACAACAACACCGCCCTTTACACCCAATGCTGTGGCTTTTTTCTTGTCAAGGGTTTGCAACTCTGCACCGAGCTTATCGGCAACCATTGTCTTGACAATATCAAAGCTGCCAGACTTGTTTTTCAATGAAACGGTCGTCGTGTATGATTTTCCATCCCTGAGGTATTGAACTGTAATCTTGTCTCCAGGTTTGTAACCAGCAACCTGCTCCACCATTTCACTTCCGGATGTCACCTTGATGCCATTGATCTTGGTGATATAATCTCCAGCCTTCAGTCCGCTTGCAGACATGGCTCCATCTTTTGTTACATCCATCACCAACACACCAAGGCCTTCTTTGTAGTTCTGTTTGGTTTTTTCAGCCTCTGGTGCATTTTCAGGAAGGTAGCTGATGCCAAGGTAGGCGCGTTGTACAGTGCCATACTGAAGAAGGTCGTTGATGATTTTTTTGACAATATTGACCGGGATGGCATAAGAGTATCCTGCATAAGCGCCAGTAGGAGAAGCGATAGCAGAAACGATGCCCACCAGTTCACCATTGGGGCCAACCAGCGCACCTCCTGAATTGCCCTGGTTCACCGCAGCATCCGTTTGGATGAATGATTCAATGGGTGAGTTGCTTTTTCTCGAATTCAGCCCCAATGACCTGGCTTTTGCACTCACGATACCAGCGGTAACCGTTGTTTCCAGGTTCAGGGGATAACCCACCGCCAATACCCATTGACCGAGTTTCAGGTTATCAGAATTGCCATAAAGAAGGAAATTCAAGCCTTTCTCCTCAATCTTGATCAAGGCAAGATCGCTGCTGGGATCGGTACCCATCAACTTTGCCTTGTATTGTTTTTTGTTGTTCAGGGTAACCGTTATTTCATTGGCTTCCTCAATCACGTGGTTATTGGTTACAATATACCCGTCTTCACTGATGATTACACCAGAACCGCTGGCACGCTGGGGCATATTTCTCGTCTGTGGACCATTGAAGAAATCATTGAAAAGGTCTTCTCCGAACAAATCACCAAATGGGCTGCTTCTTTTGGTTTTGGGCAGGTTATTGCTGGTCTGGCTGCCTCCAATGGTTGTGGTGATGTGAACCACTGCAGGAACTGCCGCCTGGGATGCTGGTTGAAAATCCACGGGTTGACCGGGCACATTGTTGTTGCTGTCAAAAAATCCTGCATAGCTGGCAGGCAGTTTTCCATTGCCTTGTTGAAGGGGGCCTTGTTTGCGGATGAATGAATCATAACCAAACATGGCCACGGTAGTGGTTACTGAGCTAATCAGCACAACTGATAATGTCTGTTTGATGTTCATGGTTTAATATTTAAGTTTATAGGTACAAAATGCATGCCTGATCAACTGCAATTAAGCAAACATGTCTGAATTTCAGTCAACCTGTCATCCTATTTAACAAATTCTTTTGTCACATGTTTATTTTCTGTGGTAAATCGCAGGTTGTTTTTTGGTATTCAAGGGATGGAAGCCAGGAATTCCATGGTGTCAATCCCATCGGGGAAGTCTGTTAAACCTGGCTTTTGTGCATCACCAAACGGAATAAAATCCTTGCCTACAAGGCATTGGATCTTGTTTTTGTCCAGCGCAGCTATCGCTGCAGACTTGTCGGAATAATACTGGTAATGCAGTTGTGAAATGGGGGAAAACGGACTTTCATTTTCCAGCAGTACTATGGAGTCATTGCTCATGTAAAACCTGTTGTTCATGATGGCAATGGTCAACTGGTAGTCAAAATTGTTCCTGTATTTTTCATGGTCTCGGTAGTGATCATATTTTCGCAAGGCACCTAGGAGGGGAACAAAATCATATTCCTCTGGCACAAGCACCTGTGTCACATTTCTGCATCCGAGTCCAAAATACAGTTGGATATCATCTGCCAGCGCTTCTAATTCTTGCTGGCTTTCAGTTCCATCCAACACTGCAACGGATGTTCTGTTCTTACGGATGATATGAGGATATTTGCTGAAATAATGTTCAAAATAGCGTGCACTGTTATCACTACCAGTGGCAATATAGCCATCACAGCCTTTTAGCATTTCGTCTAATACGACCAGGTTTTCAAATTCAGGAAAGGCTGAGGCAGCTACCTGTATCAGGTTTTTGATCATGAAGCTGTCTTTGGAGGAAGGTTTGATCCTTTGACCGTATCCGGAAAGAAAGATACAAAGCATATCGTGGAGGCCCACATAGGGGATATTACCCGCCATCACCAGTCCGATTGTTTTGTTTTTAAGCCCCTCTTTTACGCCGTATGCTGCTGCAAAGGTGGTGAGTTGATCTTTGTTCAGCATGTGATCAGCAATCAATTTTCCGGACTGAAAAATATACTCAGGGGTGAACCATTTGTTCTCCATGAATGCCCTGTGTCTGAGCTCCTGGTATGATGCGCTGTCATGTTTCAGGTATTCTCCAATAAAGCCAAGTACCTCTATTCGTTTCTGTAAATTCATTTTTGCGTTTTCAGATCATTCAATATCTTTATACAACTGTTCCATTTATGGGAATGGCAATAAACTAACATCAAAAATACTGAAATATCATGGCAATCAAGATTACCGATGAATGTATCAATTGTGGAGCCTGCGAACCAGAATGTCCCAACAATGCCATTTATGAAGGCGGTGTAGAATGGGCTGTAGCGGATGGTACATCTGTAAAAGGTGCATTTACCCTGATGGATGGATCAGCCGTCGATGCTGGCCATAAGAATGCCCCTATCAGCAATGATACATACTATATTACACCAAACAAATGCACTGAGTGTCAGGGATTTCATGAAGAGCCCCAGTGTGCAGCTGTTTGTCCGGTGGATTGTTGCGTTCCTGATGAATTGTATGTTGAAACCGTTGAGGCTTTGATGGCCAAAAAGGAAAGCTTGCACCTCTAAATCCAGTTTAACAAGTTATAAAGGTGAAGGTATCTGCGGATGCCTTCACCTTTTCTTATATTTGCCATATCTCTCTGATTTTCCTAAAATATCGTTCATGGGTAAACCAGTCATCGCTTTTGTTACAGGTGGATATTCTTCTGAAGCAGTGATCTCTTACAAAAGTGCTATCACTATTGAAAAGCATCTTGATCTTTCCAAGTATGAGGTATACAGGATTGACATCACTCCTGAAAAATGGTTCCATACCACCAGGGATGGGGTTGAACGGATGGTGAACAAGGGGGATTTTTCACTCGACCTGGGCACGCAGAACATCAGGTTTGACGCTGTTTTTATCGGCATTCACGGTACGCCCGGAGAAGATGGAAAATTACAAGCCTATTTTGATCTTTTGAACATTCCCTATACTTCCTGTGATGCCACCACCTCTGCGATCACATTCAACAAAAGGTTTACGGTAGCCGTTGCCGGTGCTTCTGGTTTTCATGTAGCCCAGTCAGTGCATTTGTTCAAGTCAACTTACGATTCAACAGTCAATGTGATAGAAGGATTGAATCTGCCAGTTTTTGTAAAGCCCAACAATGGTGGCTCGAGCATCGGCATGAGCAAGGTAAACAAGGCAGAAGACATGCCAGAGGCCATCGCAAAAGCATTCAACGAAGATGATCAGGTGCTGATTGAAGAGTTCATCAGTGGCCGTGAATTTACCATTGGTGTTTTCAGGTCAAAAGGAAAGATCATCACACTTCCTTTTACTGAGATCAGTACAGACAATGAGTTCTTTGATTTTGAAGCAAAATACCAGGGCAAGTCGGTTGAAGTTACACCAGCTGTTTGCAGTGAAGAAATGGCTGGCAAAATACGGAATGCTGCTGCTGGTATTTATGCTGTTTTCAATTGCAGGGGAGTGGTGCGGATGGACTTTATTTACAATACAGACCAGGAAAAACCTTACCTGCTCGAAATCAACACAGTGCCAGGACAAAGTGCTGCAAGCATCATCCCACAACAAGTAGCAGCAATGGGATTGGTGCTCAGTGATTTTTATAGCATGTTGATCGATGATGCATTGGAGTCAGTAAAAAAATAACCAAATGAACTTTTCATTTATCACCCAAAAGCCACTTTGGCAAAACATACTGGCAGGATTTGTCCTTTCAGTTTTTATTGTTGGGGCTTTTCTGCTCTTGCTCAATTTCATCACCAACCATGGGGAATACCTGACTGTGCCCGAAGTAAAGGGTAAAGTGTACAGCACGGTTGTGGCTGACTTGGAGAGCAAAGGATTTGAAGTGGTTATTCAGGATTCAATCTATGTGGACAGTCTGGCACCCAACATTATCCTCAAACAGTTTCCAGATCCTGAAGCAACGGTGAAAGTGAACCGCATTATCTACCTGACCATCAACTGTACCGTTCCTCCTACCATCGCCATGCCCAACCTTATAGGGATGAGTTTCAGGAATGCTATTCTTGAGTTAAAGTCGCTTGGTTTGAAAATGGGGGATACAACCTTTATTCCAGACATGGCAAAAAATGCTGTCAAGGATCAACTCAGTGATGGAAATCCCATTAAGCCTGGTTCTCCCATCAGGATGGGGTCTTCTATTGATTTGTTGATCGGTGCCGGTTTGGGAGGCGAAGAGATTCCTGTTCCTGACCTCTTTGGGCTCACTTACCCGGAGGCGAAGCTGGTCATGGAAGTCAATGGGCTCAATGCCGGTGTAGTGCTGATGGATGATAATTTTACAGACACCACCCTGGGGTTTGTTTACTGGCAAAATCCAATGCCTTATGATGCACTGCAGAATGCCAACAGGATTCGTTCAGGTCAACTGATGGACATCAAATTGAGTTTGGTAAAACCAGAGCGCAGACCAGATTCAGTCCTTGCCCCAATCAAATAAAGTTTACAAATTGTATCTTTACAGCATGAAAACAATCGATGTACAAGCACTCAATGAAAAGATCAAGGCTGGCGAAACATTGAACCTGGTGGATGTTCGTGAACCTGCTGAGCACAGCGAATTCAATATTGGTGGAATCCTGCTACCCTTGGGCGATATCAGGGTTGGAGATACTGAATCTATTGATCATTTGAAGGAGCAAGAGGTTTTCTTGTATTGCCGCAGTGGTAACAGAAGCGGACAAGCCGCCATGGTGCTGGAATCCCTTGGGTTCACCAATGTTATCAATGTAACTGGTGGAATGCTCTCTTGGAGGGATAGTTTCCCCGGGTAAATTATTTTACAACGGCCAGGTCTTCAATTGCCTTTTTTAACATCAGGTCAATCATTATTTTGCTGAATTTTTCAATGGAAGGTGGATTGAGCGTTTCTGTCTGAACGGACCATATCAACGACTCAGTGGACGTTTCAAAGAGATTACCCTCCATCAGATATGTTTTGTCGGTAACATAGTATCCTGGATCATACATGTAAGGATACCAGTAGGAGTAAAATCCCCTGAACCTTAATCCATAGGCAGGAAATGGACCATACAAACCCATATTTCCAGGTACATACCGCGCTTCACTTTGTTTGTCTACCAAGGCAATGGTGAATATCAGGTCGCATTGCAGTGATTTTATTTTTTCCATCATTGTTTCTCTGGCACCGGGCTCCTGATCCTTGAAGGTGGGAGGAAAATAATCCAGGCTTCTTTCTACCGCGAAGCCCTGGCCAGCCGCTGCAATACCCATTTCCTCTTCAAGATGCGTTCTCACGTGCGGATTTTTTACCAGTGCAGCAACGAATATTTTTTTAAATGCCTGTTGTGATGTGAAGGCAGGATTCTTCCAGGAGTAGGTTATTTTTTGTGCAGGTCCGCAGTTGGTGAAGAATACAACTACCAAGAGAAACGGTTTTAACTTGCCTACATGAATGTGCATAAAAAAGGGATTTGATTGCAACATAGTTGAAGCATTCAAATCCCTTGATTGATGGGCAGGATCAATTTGATTAACCTGCTGTTTCGCAAATAATTCCTATCTCTTTTAGAAATTAAGGTTGAGCCCAATCATCAGGTTTCTTTCTGCCATTGGGTAGTAGAAATTGTTCCTGACCAACTCCCCACCATATTTATAGGTATAGGTATAGCCATTGGGTGCATAAAATTTGTTCCAGATATTGTTCAATTGAAAGATGAGTTCAATTGATTTCATTTTTTTTGGGTGGAGGGAATAGTTGATCATGAAGTCCTGTGTAAAATAAGGATCAAGGCTCCTGTCTTTTCTGCTTGTATTGTCGAGGTATTGGCGGCTTACATACTTTGAGATCAATCTTGTTTCAAGGTCTTTGAGCAAGGTGTAAGAGATGGTCGCATTGTCAACTACCGCAGGTGAAAAAGCAATGTTTGATGTACTGTAAAAATCAACTTTCTGGTCGCCGGTATCATAATCATCATAGTATTCCCTATGGTTTTTTACCTTGTTGCTGCTCAATGCGATGTTGTTGTTGATATGAAGCCGGTCTGATAAGGACAAAGTAGCTTCTATTTCCAATCCTGTACGGTAGCTCAACGGAATGTTTGTTCTGGTATAGGCACCAACATCATTGATTTTTCCTGTCAATACCAACTGGTTGTTGTAGCGCATGTGGTAAACAGTAGCGGAAATCTTTAATTTACTGCCTGTTTTTTCAAAGCCTGCCTCAAAATCATGCAGTGTTTCATGCTTGGGTATGTCGGTAGCACCTGCTTCAAAATCATCCCTGTTGGGTTCCTTGTTGGCCAATGCATAAGAGATGAAGCTGCTGTACTCTCCAGATGTATAACGCAGGCCAGCTTTGGGGTTGATGAACAACCAGTGTTGGTCGATGGATAGGATGGGGGTGTTTCTGAAGCCTTCAATTGCATAATTGACATTTCTCAGTTGCAGGTCTCCAAACAAATGAAATGATCCCATTTTTTCCATCCATTTTCCAAATACATGTTGCTCTGTTTTTTGAGCATCCAGGTCATACCAGCGATGGTCTTTGGATATGCCCGTCTGGGCCCAAATGATTTTTCCAAAGTGATTGCCGTTGTACTGACTATTCCCACCTCCAAGGATAATTTCCCGGTTTTCCTTTTTCATTTGAAAAGAGAAATTCGTACCATAGTAAAGGTTATCCAGCCAAAGTTGTCTGATCAGGTCAGTCTTTGTGATGGCAATGCCATTGACCATCGGATTTTTCAGTCCATAACTGGAATATTTTTGTTCGGCTTTGTATTGCTCATAAAAGCCATTTCCAGTAGTGGCAAACAAAGCTCCATTGAAACTCCATTTGCTGTTGAACTTGTTGTTGTAAAAAAGCTGGTAATGTGTTTGGGAATAGTTGTCCGTTTCATTGTCGTATGGATCTCCTGGCTTGTCCATTCCGGCACTGTTGAATCTCCTGTCAGTGGTCAACTGTTCTTCTGTGATACCATACCAGGATTGATAGGTTTTTTCCTTTCCGGAAAATACATTCAGGCGTAAAGATGTGTTGGCCGTGATACTGGCGGCAGATACATAAAAAGACTGAAGGTTGCTGCTGGCACGGTCTACGTACCCATCGCTTTTCAATGACGACAGGCGAACGTCAAATGTATAACGTCCATTGATCAGGCCGCTTCCCGCCTTGAATGTATTCTTTGATGTATTATAGGATCCGATGCTGTTGCTTAATGTTGCATAGGCCTTGTCTTGGACCTCGTTGGTCAACAGATTGACAGTAGCGCCAAATGCACCACTACCATTGGAACTGGTACCAACGCCCCGTTGTACCTGAATGCTGTTGGTTGACGAGAGGAAGTCTGGCAGGTTAACCAAAAATACCCCCTGCGACTCGGCGTCGTTGTATGCTATACCATTGAGGGTGAAGTTGATGCGGCTGGCATCTGTACCCCTGATGCGCAATCCGGTATAGCCCACACCATTTCCAGCATCTGAATTGACAACCGTTCCTGGAACCTGGTTGAGCAAGAAAGGAATGTCTTGCCCTAAGTTGTTTTTTTCGATATTCCTTTTGAGGATAAGAGACTGAGTAAAAGGATAATTCTTGCTGGCCCTGACTGCCCGAATTTCAATGGGCGACATGAGTCCAATTTTGATTTTTTCACCTGTGCTTGGGTCGATACTGTCTTTGGCAGTTGCTTCTGTCTGGGAAAAGGCGGTAGATCCAAAGAGGATCATCAAGAAAAGTGTGGAAATTTGTTTCATTCCGTTTTTGTTTTGTGGCTGGGTGAACAGCCGGGTTTACAAAAACAGGAAAGGATTGAATGATGGTATTCTTCCTTCCCTGCGCAGGCATTATCCTGATCAGGTTCTACGGGTTTGATCTCAGCCCTGGAATCATCCAGAGCACCCCGGGAACAATGCAAAAGTATAATATGATTGATTTGCTTGTGTCAATTTCCAGAAATTTATTTGGTTGTAACTTTTGTTGAGGTACTTCGTTATACCTTTCAATATCAAAAATTAAAATCATGAAGAAAACAATGCTGTTGTTGCTGTTGGTTTGGATGAATCTATGTGTGCAAGCACAAGACAAGCTCATCATGAATGATCCCAATATCGCCAAGCGGGAGACGGGTAGTTTTAATGCTGTTGTGGTAAGGGGGCCTTTCAAGGTTTATTTTTCGGAAGGCAAAGAAAATGAAGTAGCCGTCAGCGCAAAGTCAGCAGCTGTTCGTGACCATATTGTTACAAGGGTAGTGGACAATGAGTTGTTTGTTGAGCTGGACAAGGGTTGGGCCAGTTGGCTGGGGCAAAGCCCAGATTTTCGTGTATACCTCTCCGCACCCTTGTTGAAATCAGTTAAAGCCTCTGGTGCCGTAGATTTTTTGGTGGCCGACTTGCTTCAGGCCAATCAACTTTCCCTGACATTTTCCGGGGCCAGTGATTTTACCGGTAAGCTCGACTGCAAGGAACTTAAGTTGGATTTTACGGGAGCCTCAGACATGGAAGCCATGGGAAATGCAGTGAGCGTAGATGCTGATTTTACAGGTGCCAGCAAAATGTCTGCCGCAGCCTTGAAAACAGTGCACGCAAACCTGAATGCTACAGGTGCATCTACCCTGAGAATAAGCGTTTCAGGCGAGTTGAAAGCAACCGCCTCAGGTGCCAGCACCATTACCTATTACGGTAATCCTTCTCCGACCAATACCCGGGCAACCGGTGCAAGCAGCATTAAAAAAGGAAATTGAAAACGCTAAGGGCTAAAATAGGAAAAGACAACCATTGGGTTGTCTTTTTTTGTTGCGAAGGCTGGGATCGAACCAGCGACCTTCGGGTTATGAGCCCGACGAGCTACCGCTGCTCTACTTCGCGATGTGGCTGCAAATGTACACCTAAATCTAATATGTTCAAAACAATTTTTACTGCGTTACCTTTGCAGGACTAACATGAGATCAGGATTTGTAAATATCATCGGAAAACCGAATGCGGGCAAAAGCACTTTGCTCAATGCTTTCATCGGAGAGAAACTGGCTATTGTCTCTTCCAAGGTGCAAACCACAAGGCACAGGATTCGTGCGTTTTTGAATGGACCTGATTACCAGATTGTTTTTTCTGACACACCAGGGGTGATAGAACCCAAGTACAAGTTGCATGAAAAAATGATGCATGCGGTAAAAACCAGCATGGAAGATGCAGATGTTTGTTTGTTGGTAGCTGATTTGCGGGATGACCTGCTAGAGCTTGATAATATTTTTTCTTCCCTTAAAATAAAAACCAACGCCATCCTTGTGCTGAACAAATGCGATATGGTAAAAAAAGACCGTATTGAAATGGCGGAAGCTTATTTCAAGGACAAGCCATATTGCAAAAAGATCATTACCATTTCTGCTGCCTCAAAGCTGCATGTAGACCAGTTGCAAAATGCCATCATTGACATGTTGCCTGAAGGTGAACCATTTTATGATCAGGAAGACCTTACCGATTTGCCCACAAGATTCTTCGCTGGAGAATTGATCCGTGAAAAAATATTTGAGTTGTTTGATGAAGAGATTCCTTATCAAACAACAGTAATGATCTCGGCTTTCGAAGAAAAGACCACACTGATCAAGATTGCAGCAGAGATCATTGTGCAGCGTGAATCACAAAAAGCCATTATTCTGGGAACAGGAGGGGCAATGATCAAAAAATTAGGTACCCTTTCGCGACAATCCCTTGAAAGTTTTCTTGACAGCAAGATTTTTCTTGAGTTACATGTCAAGGTGCGTAACAACTGGCGCAACAATGAGCTTTATCTTAACGAATACGGATACAATGCGTAGTAACGGCTTGAAGCATGCATTAATGAATATTATTGCTTTGTTATTTGGGATATGCACATTTGCCCAAATGCAAGGTGGTGCATCTTATTTGCCTGTTCCGGATCTCAGCGCTGCAACATATACCTTGGCTGTGCATGAGGTTAATTTTGAAGGTGTTTCCAATCTTGGTAAACAAAGATTATCCTATGATCAGGTAAAGGGAAGTCCTTTTATATATGAAGAATTTCATCAGGCTGAGATATTCATGAAAGACGGAAGAAGCATGGGGAAATACATGGTCAAGTTTAATTTATTGACTCAGGAGTTTCATTTTTTGGGAAAAGACAAGGCCGAAATGGTAGTGCCCAATGATATTGTACGGAAAATTGTGGTGTATGATAAAACTGATACGGCTGTTCAGAAAGCCGTTTTTGTGAGGACAGTGGATTTTACAACACCAGGTGGTAAGCCAATAGGCGAATATGCAGAGCAGTTGAATAATGGGAATGCAATTTTGTACAAGGTGTCCAAAAAAAATGTTGTAACAGCTGATTCGCTTTTTGGCACGTTGAAGCGATATTATTTCGGCACAACGGATGTTTATTTTGCTGGCATGAACGGGCGCATAACACAATTGAAAAAACTTTCTGATGACGTTATCTTTACGGCATTGCCTGCAGTTGGCAAGTTGGAAGATTGGGTAAGGAAAAATAAAATAAACTTGAAGAAGGAAGAAGGCGTATTGGCAATGCTGCATCAATGGAATGCTTCCTTCAAACAATAAACGATAGAAAATACAATTATGTCTGGATTTACAGTAGCGATAGTAGGAAGACCCAATGTGGGCAAGAGCACGTTTTTTAACCGTATGCTTGAAGAACGCAAGGCAATTGTGGAAGATACGCCTGGTGTTACAAGGGATCGCCAGTATGGTGTTTCTGAGTGGAATGGCAAGACTTTCAATATCATTGATACAGGGGGATTTGTACCCTATGGAGTTGAGATATTTGAGAAGGAAATTCGTGAACAAGTGATGATTGCAGTCGAAGAGGCCAATGCCATCATTTTCATGACAGATGTAACGACAGGCGTTACTACGCTGGATGAAGCCATGACCAACATTCTTCGGGTTTCAAAAAAGCCGGTATTTCTTGCCGTTAACAAAGTTGATAACAATGCACGACAGCTCGATGCCACGGAATTTTATTCACTGGGTTTTGAACATACCCATTTCCTGTCTTCCATGTCTGGAAGTGGAACGGGGGAGTTGCTTGACGATATTGCATCGCTCATTGAAGCGGATGTAGAGGTTCCAGATGAGAATCTTCCACGCATTGCCATTATCGGTCAGCCCAATGTGGGCAAGTCTTCACTGTTGAATGCAATGGTGGGCACAGAACGAACAATTGTTAGTGAAATCGCAGGAACGACAAGGGATACCATTCATACCCATTATAACCTGTTTCAGAAGGAGTTGATTCTTATCGATACCGCAGGCATCAGAAGAAAGACCAAGGTACATGAAGACATTGAGTTTTACTCTGTAATACGTGCCATCAAGGCCGTTGACGAGGCAGATGTTTGTCTCATGATGATTGATGCTGAAAAAGGAGTTGCCCAGCAAGACCTCAACATTTTCTCTTTGGCAGTCAAAAAAGGAAAAGGAATCGTATTTCTTGTCAACAAATGGGATACCGTTGAAAAGGCTACCAATACTGCAAAAGACTACGAAAAAGAGCTCAAAGCCCGGTTGGCACCTTTCACAGATATCCCTGTCCTGTTCATCTCTGCAAAAGAAAAAACCAGGGTATTCAAGGTAGTGGAAACAGCTTTGGAAGTGTTTGAGAGCAGGAAAAGAAGAATCCAGACATCTGTTCTTAATGAAGAAATGCTGCCAGTGATAGCTGCATATCATCCTCCTGTTGTAAGGGGAAATTCTGTGAAAATTAAGTTCATCACCCAATTGCCTACTGCTGTTCCATCCTTTGCATTTTTTACCAATTACCCAGATGATATCAAGGCGCCGTATAGGAATTACCTTGAGAACAAACTGAGGGAAAAATTCAATTTCAAGGGTGTTCCTGTAAGGATCTTTTTCAGGAAGAAATAAATAAAAAAGGAGGCGACTGGAAAGCCGCCTCCGTACTATTGATGACCCAAAACTATAGACTAGAATTTATAATAGGCGGCCAATAGGAAGCTCGTTGCTGAGCCGGTAGCAGTACCTGATTTGGAGAAGAAAACATTTTCTCCTGCAGACTCAAGGCGCAACTCAGGGACAATGGTGAAGCCACCCAATTTGATATTGCCAGAAATCGTGTTGGCAAATATGCTCGCACCTGATTTAGCGGCGCCCAGTGCAGCCAATTGGTTTTTATCATTGAAAATTTCAGACCTCAGGGTGATGCCAAATTTTTCGATGGGATCAAAATTGAGATAAGTTGCAATACCTGACCAAGAGGCAGCATCTCCATACACATTGCGTGTTTGTGTTTTGATGTTGCAAACTGTACCATTGACACCAATGTTGAACTTGTCGCTCAGTTTGGCTGTCAGCACCATGTCAAACTGACTTGTTTTGGCAGAGTCTGATGGCCTTTGGGCGCCAACATAGTTGAGGTATACTTTCACATCATCGGTGATGGCCTGGCTGAATTGAAACAGCAAGGCTTTTTTGTTGGGATCTGGGGCATTGCGGTAGTCTGTTGGACTGGCAACACCAATCATCAAGCCAGTACCTCCGAAAGTGAGATCAGCTTTTGCTCCCGTATGAAGGAATGGTCCGTAAGAAAACATGTAAGACATGCTGTAGTTCCTGTTCCCAAATGGATCAACCAGTTCATATCCTACATGTGTAGCCCATGATCCTGCAGTCAATTTCAACCAGTCTGTAGCTGCATATGCAACATAGAGCTGCTTTACGCTGGCCAGGATACCCTTGTCGTTGTAAGCAAATTCTTTTGCCCTTTTTCCAATGCCAAGGTCTGCGGTAAAAGAGAATTTCTTGGCAGTATAATCCAGTTTGGCTGATACCATACCCAGGGCAAGTTTTCCTGTACTATTGGTAAAGCTGGTTCTGTTGTTTCCTGCGTCTTTTGCAAAGTCAGTCCTGAAATATCCATCTACCGATCCGCTAAAACTGAAATTGGATTTCTTTGCTGCAGCTGAGTCTGTTTGTCCAATTGCATTGAAGCTCAGGGCCATTACGGCACCCATTACGTAAAGTTTTCGTAACATTGTTGTGGTTTTTAGTTCTAAAAAGAGGGTATGGCAGAGGCGAATGTTCTAGTCCAACACCGCCTTGCGCTGTACCCTTGTTTGTTTTTTGTTTATGCTAACCTTTTTGGGGATTTCTGCCATATTTCTCATCATGTTGTGATGCATCCAATCCCATTTCTTCTTCCTCTTCAGAAACCCTGAGCGGTTGGATCAGGTTGATGAACTTGAAGATGATAAACGACACTACAAATGAGTACACCACGGCAACACCCATGGCTTTCAGCTGGGTGAAGAAGAATGCTGCATTGCCGTAGAATAAACCGTCGTTGCCTGCACCGTTTATCGCTTTTGTTGCAAATACGCCAGTAAGAATCATTCCAACGATACCACCCAGTCCGTGGCATGGGAATACATCCAGTGTGTCATCAAGACTTGATTTCTGTTTATAGTGAACAGCAATGTTGGAAATGATTGCCGCAATCACGCCAATAAAAATACTCTGTGGGATGCCTACGAAACCTGCGCCAGGTGTAATGGCCACCAGTCCTACAACCGCACCAATACAGAAACCCATTACGGATGGTTTCTTGCCTTTCATCACATCAAAGAACATCCAGGAAAGACCAGCAGCAGCG
>Ga0207909_1000387_pt1 | contig 15141 bp, 10 predicted proteins | sample LakMenEpi05May10_FD_150672 | JGI IMG/M metagenome (GOLD analysis project Ga0207909, IMG submission 150672) | Freshwater microbial communities from Lake Mendota, WI - 05MAY2010 deep hole epilimnion (SPAdes) | ecosystem: Environmental > Aquatic > Freshwater > Lake > Epilimnion/Euphotic zone ...
TACGTATCCTACCAACACCAGATGGTTCTTCACCATTCAAAGAAGCATGGTACCACGAAATTCAAGTTGGTGGACAATGGAACAAATTCTTTGACCCAGGAAAGAATGATAACGAACGTTCACCTTTGAATGAGGTTTACGAAGAGTTGATGTCTACAGGTAAAGAATCAGACAAAGAATTGGCAAAACAATACAAGTCTCGTAAGTTCTACATCGTTAAAGTGATTGATAGAGACCACGAAGAAGACGGTGTTAAATTTTGGAGATTTAAACACAACTATAAGAATGATGGTATCTTAGATAAAATCATTCCAATTTGGAGAAACAAAGGTGATATCACCGACCCTGAAAAAGGACGTGACCTTGTTATCGAATTAAGTAAATCTAAAACACCTGCGGGTAAAGAGTATACAAGTATCTCTACAATCATGTACGATGACCCAGCTCCTGTTCACGAAGACAAAGCTCAAGCTAATGTTTGGATTAATGACGAGATGACTTGGTTGGATGTATATTCTAAAAAACCTGTTGACTATCTTGAAGCAATTGCTCGTGGAGAAACTCCAAAATGGGATACTGAAAAAGGTGGATATGTATATTCAAATAATGATGAATTAACCACATCTATTGGCGGGAGTAAAACAACCAAAATTGTTGACCCACAATTAAATGACGAAGCTGACGGAGAGTTACCTTTCTAAATAAATTATTAAAAAAAATCTGACGGGAGCAGTTTATTGTTCCCGTTTTTTTGTTTATATTTTATAAAAAAAACACTATGAAACCATTTATCGCAGAAAAATTAAAAACAGCTTTAATAAAAAAATATGAGGCTGAGATATCAGATTCTGAAGCAAGATTATACATTTATTTCAGTAGCTCAGTTGGTATTGGAGAACATCCACAACATACAGAAGAAATGGATAATTTAGTTGAAAAATTAACAAATGCAAAAGACAAACTACAAACAATTATAAATTTTAATATTTATGGGGAAAATGGCAATTAAAAAAAACGACTTTAACTCAGTAAAGAAAAAATTCTCTACTTCTGCTAAATACAAACCACAAAGATTTTTTGACTTAGGTCCGGACTTCTTAGACGCGGTTGGACTACCAGGTCCTGCAATTGGGCACTTAAATATGTTCTTGGGTCACTCTGACACAGGAAAAACAACTGCGTTAGTTAAAACTGCCGTTGATGCCCAAAAGAAAGGTATTCTACCTGTATTCATCATTACAGAACAGAAATGGTCGTTCGAGCACGCTAAATTAATGGGGTTTGAGTGCGAAGAAGTTGTTGATACTGAAACAGGAGAAATTGATTGGGACGGTTTCTTCATCTTTAATAATAGTTTCAATTATATTGAGGAAATTACAGATTATATAAACTCATTATTGGATGCTCAAGAAAAAGGTGAATTAGATTATAGTTTATTGTTCTTATGGGATTCTGTAGGTTCAATTGGATGTAAGATGACATTTGAAGGTCGTGGTGGTAAAATGCAAAATGCCGGCGTTTTGGCGGACAAAATTGGAATGGGTATCAATCAACGTATTTCGGGAAGTCGTAAGGCAGAATCAAAATATGAAAATACTTTGGTAATTGTTAACCAACCTTGGGTGAGTTTACCAGATAATCCATTTGGACAACCTAAAATTAAGAGTAAGGGTGGTGAAGCTATTTGGTTAAATTCCTCATTAGTGTTCTTATTTGGTAATCAAAAAGAGGCTGGTACTACTAAAATTACTGCAACTAAAGATAAACGAACTATTAAATTCGCTTCAAGAACAAAAATTTCTGTTATGAAGAATCACATTAACGGACTTGGATATGATGATGGTAAGATAATTGTAACCCCACACGGGTTTATTGCTGGCAAAGAGTCCACCGAAGAAAAATCCAATATAGAAAAATATAAAAAAGAACATGCCGAATATTGGAAAGAAATTATCGGTACTGATGGTGATTTTGATTTAAAGGAAGAAAAAGAAGAAGATAATTAAAAATGGAAACCAAAGTTTGTACAAAATGTAATATTGAAAAAGAATTGAAATACTTTAACAAGATGTCAAAAGTCAAATGCGGGGTTAGAAGTTATTGTAGAGAATGTCAAAGTATTGAATCTAAAAAGTATAGAATAGATAATAAAGAAAAAATCAAAGAATATAATACTAAATGGAACAAAGAAAACCAAGAATACTATAAAAAATACTTTGAAGAATATAATAAATTGAACTACGAGAAAGAAAAAGAAAGAAAGTTAAAATGGTCTCGTGATAATAAAGAATATTCAAATAATTACCAAAAACAAAGAAAAAAAGAAGATATTCTATTTAGACTTAAAACTAACATTAGAACTTCAGTCAATAGATATCTAAAATATAAGTCGAAACATACTTTCGAAATTGTTGGATGTTCTCCACAATTCCTTAAGGAACATTTAGAATCCCAATTTATTGATGGTATGACTTGGGAAAATAGGAGTGAGTGGCACATTGACCACATCATTCCGTTATCATCGGCAAAAACAGAAGACGAACTTTATATGTTATGTCATTATAAAAATCTTCAACCATTATGGGCGGAAGACAATTTGAAAAAAAGTAACAAGATTTTATATTAATTTAAATCACAAATGTGATTAAGACATTACTAGTAGACGGAGATAATTTATTTAAGATAGGATTCCACGGAGCAAAAGACGTGTTTAACGACGGAGCTCATGTGGGTGGAGTATTTCACTTTGTGAGTATACTCCGTAAATTTCTTAATGAACACAACCATGATAAAGTTGTTGTGTTTTGGGATGGAGATTCAAATTCGTCCATCAGAAAATCTATATACCCCCAGTATAAGGCGAACAGACGACAAGACGATATGAATGAATATAAGTACGAATCGTATTTGTATCAGAAGTCTCGAATCAAACAATATCTTGAGGAGATATTTGTAAGACAGGTTGAGATGCACGACAATGAGGCAGATGACTTAATCGCTTATTATTGTAAGATATCTAAAGACGAGAAGATTATCATTTTTTCTGCGGATAAAGACCTTACGCAGCTTATCTCTGAACATGTGACAATCTATTCACCTATCACAAAACAGTACTTTAAAAACGGAGACATGATATCTCTGAACAAAGTGGATATACCTCACTACAATGTATTGTTGACAAAGATATTCACGGGGGACAAATCAGACAATATTGAAGGAATACAGGGACTTGGAGAAAAAACATTAGTTAAGTTTTTCCCTCAGGTGCAGAAGAAACCTTGTACTATGGAAGAAATTTTAGATTGTGCTCGAAATCTTTTGCAGGACAAACCTTCAAAAACATTCACAAATCTTTTGACTGGTAAGACAAAATCAACTATACTTGGTGAAGAGTTTTATACAACAAACAAAAAGATAGTCGACCTTACAAACCCTTTAATCACTACCGATGGAAAAAAATTAGTTGAACAAATTTTAACTGACACTATAGACCCTACAGATAGGGGATATAAAAATTTAATGAGAATGATGGTGGAAGATGGACTTTTCAAATATCTACCAAAAAATGACGAGGCTTGGGTAAACTTCCTAACACCTTTTATGAAATTAACAAGAAAAGAAAAAAGAAACACAAAAAAAAATTAATTATGAAAGAACAAGACAGCACTAAAATAGAATTTTTATTAACATTAAACGATAACATCGTTGTTCAAAGATTCTTTAATGTCAGAGGGTATAACCCAAAGGCAAAAAATTCCGTAGACTTATACGATTTTATCTCACAATTTAAAAGAGAACTTGAGTATCACCTAAAAATGAAAACAGTAATTTATATGATGGACAATATGAATTTAATTATCAATGACCCGTTAATCATGGAAACATCACTTACTGAAGGTAGTGAACAATTCAATATTTATCTTAAAATTGGTGAACAGACAATTTGTCATAGATGTATTGATGGAAAAAAATTCCCACCAAAAGTTCGTTATACTGTTGACGTAAGACCATTTTTAAAAAACATGTTAAAAGAATTAACTGACATTTTTTCCGAACAAAAATTAAGTTTAGAATATTTGGGATTTGACTTAAACAAGTGAATATTTAATAAAACAGACGAGAGAAATATATCATATGAACAAAAACTTTGACTACTTAGGAAACACATTCCAAATACAACTTTTAAACCAACTTATTGTAAATAAAGAATTTTCAACATCAATTATGGATGTTATTGAAACAACATATTTTGATAACAAATACTTTAAGATTATCTTGCAAATGACCAAGGAGTATCACACCAAATACCAATCTACCCCTAATTTTGATACTCTTGAACAAATTGTAAAATCTGAGATTTCTCAAGAATTGGTTGCAAAAATTGTTATCGACACTATTAAAAAAGTAAAAGATGCTCCGTTTGAGGGTACACAATTTGTTCAAGAAAAAGCGTTGAAGTTTTGTAAACAACAAGAACTACAAAAGGCGATGGACAAAGCCCAAAAAATTATTACTGAAGGTGACTTTGAATCTTATGACAAAGTTGAGAGTTTGGTTCGTGAAGCGTTACAGGTTGGGGAAAAAGATACTGGAACTCTTGATGTTTTTTCTAATCTTGAAACAGTACTTGATGAGGATTTTAGACATCCAATTCCATTAGGAATACCTGGTATTGACAGATTGCTTAAGGGCGGTCTTGCAAAGGGTGAGATTGGGGTTATCCTTGCACCGACAGGTGTTGGTAAAACTACCATCTTAACAAAGATTGCCAATACCGCGTTTAATCTTGGGTATAATGTTCTCCAAATTTTTTTTGAGGACAATCCAAAAATTATACAACGTAAACATTTCACACTTTGGACTGGAATTGAACCTGATAATTTAGTAAAACACAAAGACGAGGTTATGTCTAAAATTACAGAAATTAAAGAAACCATGAAGAATGAGTTAATTATGAAAAAACTACCTTCAGATTCTATAACTATGAATCAGATTAAAAACCAAATCAGAAAAATGATTGCTGACGGAACAAAAATTGACTTGGTACTTTTAGATTATATTGATTGTATTGTACCGGAAAGTACAAGTAAGGACGAGTGGAAAGCTGAGGGTTCGGTTATGAGAGGTTTTGAGGCAATGTGTCACGAACTGTCATTAGTTGGATGGACGGCAACACAGGGTAACAGAAGTTCTATATCTTCTGAGGTTGTAACCAACGACCAAATGGGAGGTTCTATTAAGAAAGCACAAGTTGGACACGTTATCATTTCCGTGGCAAAAACTTTACAACAAAAAGAAATGAATTTGGCAACAATAGCAATTACCAAATCACGTATTGGTAAAGATGGGGTAGTGTTTGAGAACTGTAAGTTCAACAACGAACTACTTGAAATTGATACAGAGTCATCTGTAACGTTCTTAGGTTTTGGAGAACAACAAGAGGAAAGAAAAAGAGACAGAGTTAAAGAACTGTTGGACAAAAGAAAACAAAGAGAACAAGAACAAAAATCTTAAAAAAACAATTATGGAAAAAATATTAATGGAGAACCCTAATAGGTTTGTTATCTTCCCAATCCAGCACAATGATATTTGGGAGTACTACAAAATGCACCAAGCGGCTTTGTGGACAGCTGAAGAAATTGATTTAACTAATGACATCAGAGATTGGAATAATCTATCTGAAAATGAGCAATATTTCGTTAAGAATATTTTATCGTTCTTTGCGGCTTCTGATGGTATTGTTAATGAAAATTTGGCGGAAAACTTTTATCGTGAGGTACAATATCCCGAAGCAAAATTCTTTTATGGGTTCCAACTTATGATGGAAAACATTCATAGTTTGATGTATTCACTTCTTATTGATACATACATTTCAAATGAAGAAGAAAAAAATCTATGTTTCACGGCTTTGGATAATTTACCGGCAGTTCAAAAAAAGGCTAAATGGGCTTTGGATTGGATTGAAAAATCATCTTTCCAAGAAAGATTGGTTGCCTTTGCAGCAGTTGAAGGTATTTTCTTTTCAGGTTCATTCTGTTCAGTTTTTTGGTTAAAATCAAGAGGTATCCTACAAGGATTGTGTAATGCTAATTCATTAATCTTTAAAGATGAAAATTTACATTGTGATTTTGCAATTCACCTATTAAACAATCACATTGAAAATAAACCAAGCGAAAAAAAAATCAGAGAGATTTTATTATCGGCATTAGAAATTGAGAAAGAATTTATTACCGAGTCATTACCAGTATCTTTAATTGGAATGAACTCAAACTTAATGAAACAATATCTTGAGTTTGTCGTTGATGGGTTATTGGTTAAGCTAGGATGTAAAAAGGAGTTTAATGTTGAACAACCATTTAAGTTCATGGAACAAATTGCGGTTGAGACAAAAGGAAATTTCTTTGAGTCAAGAACTGTTGAGTATCAAAAAGCAAAATTAAACGAAACAATTTCTTTCGAGGAAGATTTCTAATATTAAAATAATATGATGTCATTAAAAATTAAAAAAAGAAACGGTGAGGACGTATCATTCAATCCTCAAAAAATATATAATCGAGTTAAACGTGCTGCTAAAGGGTTGAACGTAAATTCTGATGAAATCTTCATCAAAGTTATTACCTCGGTACCAACTGAAGGACTTATCACAACTAAAGAGTTGGATAAGTTGGTTTATGAAATTGCTGCGGCATATACTGGTAGTCATCACGACTATTCAAGATTGGCTTCATCAGTCGCAATTTCTTCATATCATAAAGAAACTAATCCAAGTTTTTCAGAAACAATTGCAGAGTTACATTCACATGGAATTATTAATGATTTGTTAATAGAAACAATTCAAAAATACGGAGAAAAAAATATTGATGAAATTATAAATCATAATAAAGATTATAATTTTGATTATTTTGCTTGGCGTTCATTGCAAGAAATGTATTTGTTAAAGACACCACAAGGTAAAGTAGTTGAAAGACCACAACACATGTATATGAGAGTTGCTCTATGGGTGACAAACTCATTTGAGGAAGCGGTAGAATACTATAATTCATTGTCTAATCAACTTATTTCTCCCGCAACACCAATCATTATCAATTCAGGTAGTAAAGTTCCTCAATTAGCATCTTGTGTATTACATTATAATAACTCAGATTCACGTAATGGTTTATTGGAGACTTTAAATGATATTTCAACCTACTCTTCAGACGCTGCCGGAATTGGTTTATCTATGTCTAACATTAGAAGTAAGGAAAGTAGAATATCTACATCAGGAGGACACTCAGGAGGATTGTTGAAGTATTTAAAAATTGTTAATGAGTCATTAAGATTCTTTAACCAACAAGGAAGACGGCCTGGTAGTGCTGCAATCTACATTGAACCATGGCATAAAGATGTTATGGATTTATTGGAAATCAAAAAAAATACAGGAGCCGAAGAATTAAGGGCAAGAGATTTATTCACAGCTCTTTGGATTCCTGATAATTTTATGAGAGCGGTAAAAGACAGTACTGATTGGTATCTGTTTTGTCCTAACGATATTATTAAAGCGGGTATTAAACCACTTCAAGAATGCTATGGTGATGAGTATGAAAACAACTACAACATGGCAGTTGAATTAGGTCTTGGTAAAAAAGTTAAAGCTCAAGATGTTTGGACTAAGATTATTGAGTCACAAGTTGAAACTGGTGTCCCTTACTTATGTTCTAAAGATAGTGCTAACAAAAAAACAAACCATCAGAACATTGGTGTAATTAAACAATCAAATCTTTGTAATGAAATTTACCAATATACTGACGAGAAAACCACAGCAATCTGTACATTATCCTCAATGGTATTAAAAAACTTTATTGAAAAGGGTGAGTTTGATTTTAACCTACTTTATGATGAAGTTAGAAAAGTTGTTAGAGCACTTAATAAAGTTATTAATATCAATCGTTACTCAACTGAAAAAGGTAAAAAAGGTGGATTAGACCAAAGAGCAATTGCAATTGGAACTCAAGGATTGGCAGATGTATTCTATTTAATGGATTACATTTTCACATCTGAAGAAGCTAAAAAATTAAACAAAGCGATTTTTGAAACTATCTATTTTGCGGCAATTACCGAAAGTAATAAATTATGTATGGAAGGTAAATACGAACCATACGTTCACTTCAAGGGTTCACCTATGTCTAAAGGAGTATTTCAATTTGATATGTGGGGATTAAATGAAGATGACCTTTCAGGTAGATGGCCTTGGAACGATTTAAAACAAAACGTTAAAAATTATGGTGTTTGTAATTCATTATTTACCGCTCAAATGCCTGTAGCGTCTTCAGCAAAAATTACAGGTTCGTTTGAAATGACAGAACCCGCACATTCTGCTCTTTTTAATAGACGAGTTGTTGGTGGTGAAATAATGATTGTGAACAAATACTTGATTAATGATTTTGAAAAGATTGGTATTTGGAGTGAAGAATTAAAAAATGAAATCATTTTAAATGAAGGTTCAATTCAAAACATTAACTTTAATAACCATCTTGACACTGAGGATAAAAACTATACTAAGAAAGTTAAACGTATAGAATACTTGATTAGTAAATACAAAACAATTTGGGAAATTTCACAAAAAGAATTGATTAATATGGCGGCAGATAGAGCACCATTTATTGACCAATCACAATCAATGAATATTTATATGGCAAATCCAACATTGTCTAAAATTACCTCATCACATTTCCATTCATGGGAAAAAGGATTAAAAACTTTATGTTATTATGTTAGAACTAAAGCAATTTCAACGGGAGCAAAACACTTGGCGGTTGATGTTTCAAAAATATCAAAACCTAATGTTAAGATTGAAATACCAAAAGTTGAAATAATTGAATTAAACACAAAACCTAAAGATAGTCCTTTTGAATGTTTTGGGTGTAGCTCTTAATTATAAATCCCGACGTGTCGGGATTTTTCATTTTTAATCTATTTAAAGAAAAATAGATAGTACTATATTTATAGTTATGGCAAATGGTGTTACTTATGGTATTAATTTCCCTTTTCGAGATTCTAGACGAGGGGATTATTTAGAACTTACTGAACTACAATCCCAAGAAATTAAAGCGGACTTAATACATTTATTGTTAACAAGAAGAGGTTCTCGATATTTTTTACCGCAATTTGGCACAAGATTATATGAATTTATCTTTGAACCATTTGATGGTGTTACTTTTACTGCAATTGAATCTGACATAAGAGACGCTATTGAAAATTTTATGCCAAATTTATTAGTTAATAGTTTAAGTATATTACCTGCAGACCCACAAGAAGAAACTGATATTGCAACAGGTCAAAATTTTGTAGGAACTAATGAATCATCAATTTACAGATTTCCGGGTAAGGGAACTTCTGAATACACCGCAAAAATAAGATTAGATTACTCAACAAACGGTTCAACATACGCACAGAGTGATTTTGTTATTATTAATATTTAATATAAATGGCAAATAATAAAATATCATACGCAACAAGAGATTATCAGTCAATTAGGACAGAACTTTTAAATTATACTAAAACTTACTATCCTGACTTAATCCAAGATTTTAATGACGCTTCAATATTTTCCGTATTTATTGATTTAAATGCTGCAATTGCTGACAACTTACATTATAATATTGACCGAAGTATTCAGGAAACAGTATTACAATATGCACAACAAAGGTCATCAATATATAATATCGCTAGAACTTACGGATTAAAATTACCAGGTCAAAGACCTTCAGTTTCTTTGGTTGATTTTTCAGTTACAGTTCCTGCTTTTGGTGATAAAGAAGATGAAAGATATCTTGGAATATTAACAAGAGGGTCACAAGTTGTTGGGGCCGGAATTGTATTTGAAAATGTTAATGATATTGATTTTGCCTCACCATATAATTCCCAAGGGTTTCCAAATAGACTAAAAATTCCAAACTTTAATTCTAATAATATTTTAGTTAATTATACTATCACAAAAAGAGAAGTTGTTGTTAATGGTATAACAAAAGTATTTAAAAGAGTTATTGGTGCAAATGATGTTAAACCTTTCTTTGAATTATTTCTACCAGAAAAGAACGTATTAGGTATTACAAGTGTCATATTAAAAAATGGTACACAATATACAAATACACCGACAACTGCAGAGTTTTTAGGTTTAGATAATAAATGGTATGAGGTAGATGCTTTGGCGGAAGACCGAGTTTTTATTGAAGACTTAACAAAAGTTTCCGACCAACCTGGAATTAAAGTTGGAAAATACATTCAAACACAAAATAGATTTATTACGGAATTTACACCTGAAGGATTTAAAAAAATGACATTTGGTGGAGGAACAAACACTGCTCAAGACCAATTAAACCAATTCACAACTTTAGGTACCACATTAGAACTTCAAAAATACTCAAATAATTTTTCATTAGGTTCGGCATTATCTCCAAATTCAACATTGTTTATTCAATATAGAGTTGGTGGTGGATTAGCAACAAATTTAGGTTCAAATGTAATTAATCAATTAGGTACCATATCTTTTTATGTTAATGGGCCTTCTGAAACAACAAACTCTACTGTAGTTAATTCATTAAGATGTGTAAATGTCACGGCAGCTGTTGGTGGAGCGGGAATTCCCTCGTTAGAAGAAATTAGAAATTACGTTTCATTTAATTTTTCAGCACAAAAAAGGGCGGTAACAGTACAAGATTATGAATCAATTATTAGAAACATGCCATCCCAATTTGGTGCACCTGCCAAAGTTTCTATTACCGAAAATAATAATAAAATTTTAATTCAAATACTATCTTTTGATACTTCAGGTAAATTAACAAACATTGTTTCAAATACTTTAAGACAAAACATTGCAAATTATTTATCAAATTACCGAATGATGAATGATTATATTTCTATATTCAGTGCTGAAGTTATTGATTTGAGTGTTGATGTTGCAATTGTTTTAGATTCCGCTCAAAACTCAGGACAAGTTATTTCAAGTGTTATTGATAAAGTATCAACATATTTTAACCCTCAAACAAGACAATTAGGCCAAAATGTCTATTTATCAGAACTTAGAAGTATTATTCAAAATACAAATGGGGTATTAACCGTGTCAACATTAGATATATTTAATGAAGTTGGAGGTCAGTATTCATCTGCAGAAACATCTATGGAGTATTCAGACCCGGCAGTAAAACTTATTGGGCCAGTTGATGATACTATATTTGCGCAACCATCACAAGTTTATCAAATTAGGTACCCTGGTAAAGATATTAAAGTTTCAGTTAAAAACTTCCAATCGATTACTTTCTCTTAACAAGTTCACTTATTTTTTCTTTAGATTATTATTTAATTGTGTGTGTTCATTTTAAAAATCCCACATAAACTATTTATTAATTAAAGGTATTAATGGGTCAATCATATAGAATAAGGACTGAGTTAGGTATTAACAAAACAATCAACGTACAATTAGACCAAGAGTTTGAACAATTAGAGATTTTATCTTTAACATTACAACAAGAAGATGTTTATAATAGAAGTTGTGCTGATTATGGAGTTATTGTTGGAAGAGTAACGGCAAACAATGGGTTTGGATTACCAAACGCTAGAGTATCAATCTTTATTCCTATTAGTAATATTGATGTATCAAACCCAATAATTTCTAGTATCTATCCATATAAATCACCTAACGATACAAATGAAGATGGATATAGGTATAATTTATTACCTTACATGAAATCTTATTCCGCTCATGCGGCAACAGGAACTCTTCCATCAAGAATGGATGTGTTAACAGAAACAACCACAATTGAAATTTATGACAAATATTATCTTCTAACATCCAAAACAAATGAAAGTGGTGATTACATGATAATGGGTGTGCCAATAGGGTTTCAAACTGTAGTTATGGATGTTGATTTATCTGACATTGGAGAGTTTTCATTAACACCACAAGATTTAATTAGAATGGGTCTTGCAACTGAAGGACAAGTTGCGGGTAATAGATTCAAAACGTCGACAGATTTAAATTCATTACCACAAATTATAAATTCTGTTAAACAGTTAGACATTTCACCACTTTGGGGTGAACCTGATATTTGTGACATAGCCATTAATCGTTTAGATTTTGATTTAAGAGACGATTCAAATGTTGACATACAACCCACTGCGGTTTTTATGGGGTCAATATACACAACTCCAGATAAATTTAGAGTTAGAAAAAAAGGAAGACCAAAAGATAATATGGGAAATCTTTGTAGTTTACAGTCAGGACCTGGACAAATATTGGTAATTAGACAAACTATTCAACAAGATGATACAGGTAAACCAATATTAGAAGAATTTAAATTAGAACAATCAGGAAATATTATTGACGGTGATGGGGTTTGGTTAACTGAATTACCGATGAATTTAAATTATATTATAACTAATGAATTTGGTGAGAGAGTTATCTCAAATGACCCAACATTGGGAATACCAACTAAATCAAAATATAGATTTAAAATTAAGTGGCAACAACCTCCATCATTAACTGACGTAAAACGACCATATTTTTTAGTTCCAAATATTAAAGAGTATGGTTGGACAAGTACCGGAACTGACCCAAATTTGGCGCCCGACTATTTAACTAATGAAGAATTAGCGGGTTCTTATTATTTTGGATTAGATTGGACGGGATATACAAATACACAAGCAGCAATAAATTGCGAAGATACTTTTTATGAATTTGAATTTAATAGAGTTTATACTGTTTCAGGATTTATTGACCAATTTAAAAATGGTTTTAGAGGTAGATTTATTGGCATTAAAGAAATTGATAGTCAAGATTGTGATAACATCAATAAATTTCCAGTAAATGAGGGGTTTAGAAATTTTGATTTAATATATTTTCTATTTTCAGTTCTTATGACAATATTACAACCAGTTGGACTGATACTTTTATTCGTAGGTGCCCTAATACAGTTTACGGAAAATTTTGTTTATTATATTTTATGTGCATTTTCTAAGATTACTATTCTTTTTCAAAAACCTTTTAAAAATTATAGTAAATATTGTATAAGAAAAGAGAGAACAGTCAGAATACCGATGATTACCTATCCGGACTGTGAGGCTTGTGAATGTGATACGTTATCCGGAGGAATAACTAATGCGACCGAACCAACTACACCAGCTACTTTTTTAACTCCGGTATCTGACCCAACACTTTATTATAACTTAGTTGAACAATATTATGCATCCTATTTTGGTACGGTTTGGGATGACTATCTTTATCAAAATGAACTTATTCTAAATTTAACAGAAGCTCTTGCAACAAACCCCACAAATCTAAATGATTTAACTTATAAAACAGCGGTTAGTGGGCTAAGACAAGTAACAGATATTGATAATAGTTTCTCGTTTACAAATGCATTTATTGATGGACCAAATGGATATACTTATCAAAGTACAATACCGTTAGGTGTTAGAATTAATATTTTTAACACGAATAACAAGTATTATGAAAATGTTAATAGGATTAAAGTCACTTTTGCGGCTGACGTAAATTTAACCTATCATTATGATAATACTTTAACTGTGTTAGTAATTCCTGATTTTATTGAAACTTTGGAACCAGGTTCAATTTTATCGTTTATAAACCCTTCTAGTACTACAGACTCTAACTTTTTGTGGTCGCAGAACGTTACAGTTAGTGCGGGAGTAACACCAACAAATGCGGTTAATGGTATTATGGGAAAATTGCAAACCGATGAATTTGTAATGAATGTAGAATACGCCAACCCAAATAATAGATTAAATAATCTAACCACCTCTTATGTTATTCCAAAAAATGAAAATATTGATGAGTTTTGTTTTAGTAGTATTGGAGTAGAAGTAACTGGTTTAGTTGATAATGTGGGAACTATTACTTATAAAGACTGTAATAATCTTTCTTATACTATTACTGCAACAACACTTGGACCTCAAACCATTTCTAATATTGACTATTGTATACAATTACAAAGTTTAGGGGGTACGGCAGAATATACGGTGGTAAGTACTGGAGATACCTGTCAAAGATATTCATTTCCTTCAGATATAGAATATTATCAAGTATTGACTGCAATTACAATATCAACTACCATAATAAATGGAGTAACAAATTTTATTATTCCAAATGCGTCAAGTAGCTCTGGATTTTTATCAGAATTACTAACTAAAAGTAAATTGAATAATCGTCTTCAATTTCGGGGAGCTCCTTTTTTTGGTGATACTAATGACGGATATAAAAATCGTGGTGATGCTGAATTAATACCAGGTGATTATTTTGAGGATTTTGTAAACCAAAAAGTTGTAATAATACAAAGAGGTGTTGACCCATACTCACCATTACTTACCAACAAATATAGTATTGGAAAAATATTTGGACAAGATATCGATGACCCTAATTGGGTATTTACAGCTTCAACTAGAGTTAATATTCCAATACAAAAAGTACCCGCTGGTTCTACAACTACAGTACCAAAACATGATAATCAGGATAATATATTTTTCCAATCTAAATTTTTTACGCCTGGAGTAGTCGGGTCAACTACACCTGGACTACAATATTCAGCATTTACAACAAGTAATGTGAGATATTATGGAAGTTTAGATTCTACACAAACTATTACTAATAGTTATCTTAGTTTGATATCATACGGTGGCGTTCTTAAAGGGATTGGAACCGCACCTGGTGGTTTGTTATACAGTGTAACAACTGGACCAAATTTCTATAATAGTGCGGAAGATTTATCAGGAGGTGATGCATTGTATTTATCAAACCCCTCAACTGAAGAAGTCGGGAACGATTTATATGGCCAAAATACTGTGTTTGTTGGAAGCATGACTCGATATAATTTTAGTACAATATATCCATCAACTACGTCATTATCAATTTCAAATCCTACTAAAAATATTATGAGAACTGGAAGACTTCCAAGTTCGGACACATTTGATTCGACGGACTACGTTGGTCTTTTACAACAAAATAGTATATTTGCGTCATACGGTCTTCAAAATAATGGTTCTGGATTATTAGTTCAACCTTCACTTTCAACTGGAGCATCACAAGTAACTCCTGACATTGAAGGACAATTGGCGAGCACTAATGTTTTAGATAGTCTAACCGATTGTGAT